>Ga0247610_10005581_pt1 | contig 13228 bp, 12 predicted proteins | sample 174DNAGHGhighgp2_FD_193483 | JGI IMG/M metagenome (GOLD analysis project Ga0247610, IMG submission 193483) | Sheep rumen microbial communities from Palmerston North, Manawatu-Wanganui, New Zealand - 1742 DNA GHGhigh gp2 | ecosystem: Host-associated > Mammals > Digestive system > Stomach > Rumen...
CAGAAAGTATGTTGCCATCGCAGGAAAGTGCTGGCCTGCATTCCAGACCATGTTCAAGTTCGTTCCCTGCTATGTAAACAGCCGTCTCACCGGAATGGGCATCCCCGTATCCTGTGAGGTTGATATCTACGGATGTCTTTCCGAGTTCATCGGAGAGATCGTCAGCGGCGATATCGTTACTCTTCTCGACATCAACAACTCCGTTCCCAAGGATATGTACAATGAGTCCATCAAGGGCAAGTTCGATTATGAGCTTACCGATACCTTCATGGGCTTCCACTGCGGTAATACTTGCACCAAGAAGCTTTGCAGCAATTACGAGATGAAGTATCAGAAGATCATGGCTCGTAATCTTCCCATCGAAGATACCAACGGAACTCTCGAAGGCGACATCGCCCCCGGCGACATCACCTTCTTCAGACTTCAGTCCACCTCCGACAACAAGCTCAAGGCTTATGTTGCAGAGGGTGAGGTTCTTCCCGTTGCTACCAGGTCCTTCGGCGGAATCGGCGTATTCGCTATCAAGGAGATGGGACGCTTCTACCGTCACGTGCTCATCGAGAACAACTTCCCTCATCACGGAGCTGTTACATTCGCACACAACGGAAAGGCTCTCTACGAGATCTTCAAGTATCTCGGAGTTGATGCTCTCGGATATAACCAGCCCAAGTGCCTGCCTTATCCTACCGAGAATCCTTTCAAGTAAGACGAAAGATAAATTTGAGCTTAAAACCTGCCCGGCAGATGTCGGGCAGGTTTTTTATTGTGTGAAAGCCGGGATAAATGATAAAATAATAGAAATATGTTTCTTATGGAGAGGGAAATGTCCGAAACAAGCGCAAAACCTGTTTCTATGAAATGCAAGATATGCGGAGGAGACCTGGCTAACGATTATATGCTGGGTGCCTGCGTGTGTGAAAACTGCGGAAACAGATGGTCGCTTTCAGATCTCATCCCAAATTATAAAGACTATTCCCGGATAATAGAGAAGATAAACAAGGCTAAGGAAATGCTCTCTGACGGTGCGGATACCGCACAGGCGGGACAGGCCCTGATCCTTTACAAAAGCGCCGAAGCTGACTGCCTGAGGTTTTCGGACAGCATTGCATCGGACCTTTTAAAGCTCTGCAATGCAGGACAGGAGGAAGCGAAGAAGGCGAAAAATTACGCTTCGGGCAAGTCCTATCTGGAAAAGGAAAACTATATAAGGGCTTTATCGGAATTTGAGAAGGTCAAAGGTTACAAGGATACCGGGATCCTCATTCCCCGGTGTGAGGAAGGCGTTAAGATACAGCGCAGGAAAAGGATCCCCTATGCGGTCATCGTCGGTATGATAATCCCTGCCATCCTCGGTTTCTTTTTACATGAGAAGGCCGGACTTAACATCCCGCTCAGCATCCTTGTTTTCGCAGCGGGTGCGGCTCTTCTTTCCTTTGTCATATATCTGGAAGGCGTGCTTTCGATCGTTGTCGAGATACTGTCATTCCTTTTTTCTGTTCCGTTGATATTGTATATGATACTGGCCTATGGTTTTCATATGGCGCCGGGCACAGCGGTCAAGCTGGCTGTTGGGATCCCCGTCGCAGTTGTAGTAGTCATTGCCGTTCTGGCGGAAAGGAAACAATGATATGGAACTCATTAGCGTACTGAAATATGAAGGCAGTAATGAGGTTTTCGTGCACAAGCATCCGAAGGAGGATTTCAATTTCGGAACCCAGCTCATCGTACATGAATCCCAGGAAGCTCTCTTTTTCAAGGACGGAAGAGCGCTTGATCTGTTCACCGCGGGCAGACATACCCTGCAGACCTATAACCTTCCACTTGTTAAGGATCTTATCGCAAAGGGTACCGGCGGAGAGAATATCTTCCATGCCGAGGTCTATTTCATCAACATGGCTGTCCAGATGGGCATCAAGTGGGGAACCGACAGCAAGGTCCGTCTCTTCGATCCCGCATCGGGACTTCATATCGAGATAGGTGCGAGCGGAAGCTTCAATCTTCAGGTCATCGATTCGAGAAAGCTCATCGTCAAAATGGTGGGAACCACCGAGGGACTGCTGCAGAGTGAAATAGTCGGCGGTGCGGAAGAGGGCGGACTTTCCTACGGCACCGGCAAGTTCAAGGCTCTTGTCTCCAATAAGGTAAAGTCGGATATCGCAAGATTCATCAAGGATCAGAACATCAACATCCTTGAGATAGATTCGTATCTCGGAGGACTTTCCGAGGCTCTGCGTCTCGATATCAATGAGACTCTGGCCGAATACGGACTCTTTATGCCCGAGTTCTATGTAACGAGCATATCCACTCCGGATGACGATCCTAATTTCATCAGACTCAGACAGCAGTTCGCCGACAAGACCCTTAAGGTCCGCGACGAAGAGATAAGAAAAGCGGAAGCGGAAGCTGCCAGGGACAGAAAGCTCGTAGAAGCGGGAACCGAAGCGCAGATGAAGATGGTGAATGCGCAGGGAGAAGCAGAGGCCCTCAGGATCAAGGCACAGGCCGAAGCGGATGCATATAAGATGCAGGCAGAGGCAGAAGCCGTTGAGATGAAGATGAAGGGCTATACCTACCAGCAGGAGACTGCAAGGGAGGTTGGCTTAGAGGCCATGAAGAACGGCATCACAGGCGGCGGAAGCGGAAACGGCGGCGGAAGTTCCATCGGAGATGTAGCGGGACTCGGAGTTACTCTGGGAGCCATGGGCGGTGTCATCAACATGACCAAAGATGCCCTTAATCCCATCATGGGAACCTCGGCTCAGGTAGGTCAGGGATTCGGAAATGTGGTTTCGGGAGGTTCTCCGGTAGTTGATGCCTGGGTATGCCCGAATTGCGGGAAAGCAGGTATCACTTCAAAGTTCTGCCCCGACTGCGGAACCCCGAGCGGAAAGTGATATTATTAGATCATAAAAGCCTGTCCGGGCATTACCGGACAGGCTTTTTACATATGGTGCATTTTCTATACTCTGTATTTTCCGACCAGGTTTCCGAGATCGTCCGAATGGGATTTGATGTAGTCCGCTTTCTCGGAGACACTGTCGATGATGTCTGCGATCTCCCCGCATGCGCTTTCGGTAACTTCGGCGGAGTTTGCATTTTCCGCAGATATTGATGAAAGAGATTCTATGGTTGAATTAAGCTGATCGCATGCCTCACTGATACCGTCCACATTCTTTCTGATAACGGAGAAGTTATCCTTGGTTCGGTTTATATTGTCAAACAGCGTTGAAAGGGATTCCTTGGAACTGGTAGATGTCTCTTCCTGTTTTGCCATTACCGCATTGAGCTTTGTGACAAGCTGTATCGTCTTATCCGTCTGCTCTTTCAGGCGGTCCATGATGTTCTTGATGGATGCGGAGGACTCGTTGGACTGTTCCGCAAGCTTTCCTATCTCATCTGCGACAACTGCGAATCCTCTTCCTGCTTCACCCGCTCTTGCTGCCTCGATGGAAGCATTGAGGGACAGGAGATTGGTCTGGTTCGCTATTGCGTTGATGGCATCTGCGGCGTTGGTCACTTCCTCAACATTGCTGCCCACTCCGCTCATCTCCGTCGTTACCTGCTGGAGCTCTTTCATCGATTCCTGAATGGATGCGATGAGCTCGTCGAAGGTTCCGGCAACGAGATTGGAATTGGCGGTCATGTTCTCCGTGTATTCCTCGGCAGTGTTAACGGTCTGTGTCATCTCGGACAGACGGTCCACGATGGTGCGGACGTTATCTGATGCGGTGCTTACATCCTCTGACTGCTGAAGAGCACCGGAGGATACTCCGGATATGGCGTTGGAAAGACCTGTCATGGTATTGCTTGCCCGGTCTGCGATCTGAGTAAGCTCTCCCGAGGAGGTTATTGAATCCGTTACATTATTCTTGACTCCGGATACGATATCCCTTATCTGATCGATGAAGGTGTTCATATTGCCGGAAATGACTTCGAATTCGTCTCCGGATGAGATCTCGATCTTCTTGGTAAGGTCGCCGGATCCGTCGGCTATATCGCTGAGCTTGTCATTAAGCATGACGAAGCGTTTATTGATCCTTGAGGTGAGGAGCAGGATGGCAAGGATGCTCAGAACAAGCAGACACACACTTAAGAATATGACCATGCGGATATGGTCGGCAACCTGGGAATTGTACCAGTCGGCGCTGAAGTCCACCCCCACGATTCCCACGATCCTTCCTGAGGAGTTTCGGACAGGACTGTATGCACTGTAATGGCTGCCCCATTCATCGGTGTAGGGCTTGTCATCCACGGCTGTGGTTCCGCTTCCGGCTTCGATCAGGGCGTCCGTGGTCTCTACCTCATCTCCCCAGTCTGCAGGTTCTTCCGGATCGGCATCCACGGTGAATATAAAGCTTTCGGGTCCCGTCTGATCCATACAGTATATGTATTCGAGATCCGTATTTTCTCTGAACAGGTCAAGGGCGTTCAGAACGTCAGCGTAACTTTCCGTTTCCTGATCGCCGTCTTCGAGAGCTTCAAGCTCATCTCCGTCAACATTTGCTGCGGCGGCATTGGCGATATCGATCATTCTCTGCTTTACCAGAGCGACCATTGCCCCTTTAGACATTATTGTGGTGACTATACCGAGAACTGCGGTTGTGACGAGCAGGATCACTGTGTTGATGATCAGTATCTGCAGGGTGAGACTTATCTTTCTGACCTTCATATCATTTCCCTCCGGCTTATCTGTATGCGATATGGATGGCACTAAAGTTCACGGGTTAATGATATCATCAGGGGAAGATTAAATAAATGCTATTTTTTCTAATAATTTCTGTTGTGCGTGGGGGTAAAAGATGTTAGAATATGCGGGATTTGGTCTGAAAAAACGCGGAGGTCGTAGGCTTTAGCATGTGACTAACCTTATGACCCGTACAGACTTCAGGTGCGCTGAATGGCAGAACCCGCGGGGAGGCACGGATAGAAAGTGCCAAGATCAGGTCTGGGAGGAAAGAAATGAGTAATTCTTCTACTGCCCCGGAGCCTATAATCGAGCTTCGGAATGTCACAAGGAGGTTTGACGACAACGGTTTCATCGCCGTGGACGATTTCAATCTCACGATTGAAAGAGGCGAGTTTGTCACATTCCTCGGACCCTCAGGTTGCGGTAAGACCACAACACTTCGTATGATCGCAGGCTTTGACAGGCCCACGAGCGGTCAGATCCTTCTGGGAGGAAAGGATATCTCAAAACTCCCCCCGAACAAGCGCCCCGTTAACACGGTATTCCAGCGCTATGCTCTTTTTACCCACATGAACATTTATGACAATATCGCCTTCGGTCTCAAGCTCAAGAAGATGGACCATGAGGAGATAGACCGCAAGGTTAAGCATGTTCTTGAAATGGTAGACCTCGAAGGCTTTGAGGAAAGAAGCGTCGCTACTCTTTCCGGAGGCCAGCAGCAGCGTATCGCCATAGCAAGAGCTCTTGTCAATGAGCCCGAGATCCTTCTTTTGGACGAGCCCCTCGGCGCACTCGATCTCAAGATGAGAAAAGAGATGCAGATTGAGCTTAAGTCCATGCATGACAGACTTGGCATTACTTTCATATATGTAACTCATGATCAGGAAGAAGCCCTGACCATGTCCGATAAGATCGTTGTCATGAACGGCGGCCAGATCCAGCAGATTGGAAAGCCCGAAGACATCTATAATGAGCCCACCAACGCATTTGTTGCCGACTTCATCGGAGAGAGCAACATCTTCAAGGGGATCATGACCGGCAAGATGAAGGTCAGATTCTGCGGCGGCGAATTCGAGTGTATGGATGATGTTCCCGAGGGAACCCAGATCGATGCCGTTGTCCGCCCCGAGGACGTTATCCTTACCGCACCCGAAAAGGGTACTGTTAAGGGCGTGGTCACCGGCGTTGTTTTCAAGGGTATTCATTATGAAATAACCGTCGAGAGCGGAAAGTACGAGATGGTCATTCAGTCGACCAAGACTCCCAAGGTAGGAGAAGAGGTCGGCATGTGTCTCGATCCCGACGGAATCCACATCATGATCGCAGAGGATCACACCACAAGATTCGATGCCGATATCAATGATGACTATTCGCTTGAATATAACGAAAAGCCCATTGATGCAGACATCACATCAATAATAAAGGGATCTGTTCTTAAGGACGGTGTTCTGAAGGATTCTTCGGGTGAGACGATAAGGCCCGAGAACATCAGGATACATATCTCTATCGAGCCTGCGGATATCGAACTTACCGATGATGCTGAAAAGGGTCTTACTTCCGGTGAGATCATCAACCTTATCTATAAGGGAGACCATTACAGCTATGTCATCCGTACATCGAAGGGACATGACCTTATCGTTGATGACGAATATCTCTGGAACCTCGGAGATATCGTCGGTCTGATCATGCCTGCAGAGAAGATGACCTTCACACTTGCAAAATAACGGGAGACAGAAGATGAAAGGAACATTTCAGAGGAAATACCTCGGTATTCCCTACGCGCTGTATCTCCTGGTATTTGTTATCCTTCCGCTCGTTGTTATCGTATACTATGCATTTACCGACGCAAGCGGAAGACCGGGGATCGGCAATTTCATAAACTTTTTCACGGATCCGAATACGATGGGTACGCTCGTGTATTCGCTGGTCCTTGCTTTTGTTACAACCTGCGTATGCCTTCTTATCGCATACCCGGCAGCATATTTCCTTGCCGCAAGCAGGATCAGATCCAAGTCGGCGATACTCATGCTCATGGTAATGCCTATGTGGATCAACTTCACGCTTCGAATCACGGCACTCAAGGAGATACTTACCGTAGTTGAAGGAAACCTTGCTTTTCATCCTTTCGTGAATTCTGTGATAGGTATGACTTACGATTTCCTTCCATTCATGATCCTTCCCATTTATAACCAGATTTCCAGGATCGATAAGAGCCTTCTTGAAGCGGCAGCCGATCTGGGTGCTGACCCGAGACAGGCATTCTTACGCGTGCTGCTCCCTCTTTCCATGCCCGGAGTCATAAGCGGAGTCTCAATGGTATTCCTTCCCGCCATGACCAACTACGTTGTTCTCGACATGCTCTATAACAGCACCTACATCATGGGCAGCCTTATCGGAAGCTACTTCTCGGCTTACGACTGGCACGGCGGATCGATGATATCACTGATCCTTCTCGTTATCATATGCCTGTTCACTTTACTGGCAGGTAATGATGAAAATGAAGGCATTGCGAGAGGAGGTTCGGTATTATGAAGAAAAACAACAGTATCGCATTTGCCGTTGTGCTAGTGGTCCTGCTCCTTATCTATGCACCGATCCTGATCCTTGCATTCTACAGTTTTACCGATGCTTCATCGATAGGTGAAAGTGCACATTTCTCGCTTCAGAACTACGTAACCTTATTTACCACCGATGAACTTGCGGAGATGATAAAAGGAACTGTTTTTCTTGCACTTGCCGTTGCGGTTCTCTCCACTATTCTCGGCACCCTGGGTGCGATGGGAGCTTTCTATTCCAAACCGGGAGCTCTCAGGGCATACCGTGTCGTGAACCAGATTCCCGTAGTAAATGCGGATGTAGTCACAGGTTTCTCGATCTGCATCCTGCTTGTTGTTGTATTCGGCATTAATAAGGATACATTCTTCCCTCTTGTTGCGGGACAGACCGTACTCTGTGCGCCCTTCGTATTCCTTTCCGTCTATCCCAAGCTCGGACAGATGGATCCTTCCATTTACGAAGCTGCTCTGGATCTCGGCGCATCACCCGCCACGGCCGTAAGAAAGGTTGTCATTCCCCAGATCATGCCCGGTATCGTTTCCGGATTTGTAATGGCCGTAACTCTTTCGCTCGATGATTACTTTGTTGCGACTTATACCAAGCCCGCTGCATTCGATACCATTTCAACATATGTCGTAAATGCGACCAGAGGATCCAGGACAGAGATCAAGACCGCCCTTTGGGCACTTTCCACCGTGATCTTCCTTATAGTGCTCTGCATCTGCCTTGGCATGAACAGGAATAGATCCGCAAAGGAAAACACCAAAGTACGTAAGGACAGGAGGGTAAGCGCATGAGAAAGAAGATAGCTTCCTTAGCCCTGGCTGCCACAATTTTGCTTGTAACCCTGATCAGCAATGTCTCCGTTATTCCCGTACAGGCTGCATCAGATGATGTGATCACGATAAGAGTCTGCAACTGGGAAGAGTATATCGACGAAGGCGGCTGGGGAGATGATGAGATCATCGATCTTGAGTCCGGCGACATCTTCGGCGAGAACGCTCTCTATGAGGATTTCGAAGAGTGGTATTACGAGACCTATGGTCAGAGAGTACATGTGGAATACAGCTGCTTCGGAACCAATGAAGAGCTTTACAACATGCTCACACTCGGCGATGAGTTCGATCTTGTATGTCCTTCGGAATACATGATCATGAAGCTTATGGCGGAGGATAAGCTTGTTCCTTATTCGGATGATTTCTTCAATGAGGAAAACGAGCTCAACTATTACATCAGAAATGTTTCTCCTTTCATCAGGGAAACATTCGAGACCAACGAGATAGACGGCCAGTACTGGGATGAATACGCCGCATGCTATATGTGGGGTGTTCTCGGATTCCTCTATAATCCCGATGTTCTTTCCGATGAAGAGGTTTCCACATGGAATCTTCTTATCAACGAAGAATACTTCCGGCAGATAACCACCAAGGATAATGTACGCGACAGCTACTTTGCTACGCTCGGCGCGATAAAAGGAGACCTGTTTCTCAGTGAGGAATTTTTGAATGATCCCGATTATCACGACAGACTCGCGGAGGAGATGAACGATACCTCCGAAGAGACTGTTGCCGAAGCTCTTGAATTCCTTCAGCAGGTCAAGGATAACGTATATTCCTTCGAGACAGACTCCGGTAAGTCCGATATGGTCACCGGCAAGATATTCTCAAACCTTCAGTGGTCCGGTGATGCGGTATACGCAATGGACCAGGCTGAGGAAGAAGATGTTTATCTCGCATACTCCGTTCCCGAAGAGTGTACCAATCTCTGGTTTGACGGATGGGTAATGCTCAAGGGCGACATAGAGGGCAATGCCGAAAAGCAGAGAGCATGCGAAGCGTTTGTCAACTTCCTTTCAAGACCTGACAACGCTGTCAGAAATATGTATTACATCGGTTACACTTCATCTATCGCAGGCGGTACCGACGGAGACCAGATCTTCGAATATGCAGACTGGTGCTATTCCGCAGAGGATGATGAAGAGGAAGTTGCCGATTACGATATCGGGTATTTCTTCGGAGATGAGGAGAGCGGGGATTATGTTCTCACCGTTCCCGAGGAGCAGACCTACCGTCAGCTCTTTGCCCAGTATCCTCCCAAGGAGGTTACCGACAGAAGCGCGGTCATGAGATATTTCGACGGTGATGCCAACGCCCGTATCAACAGGATGTGGATCAACGTAAGATGCTACAATATCGGCAAAATAAAAGCTGCCGGATGGGCAGCCATAGTGCTTGCAGCTGTACTGATGACAGCCGCGGGTATATATTTCAAGTCAGGTAAAAAGAAGACGAAAGCTATTCGTCGTCCTCCTCAGCCGCAATAACGCCGCTTATAACGCTTGAAACAGCGGAGATAACAACAACTGCGGCAATGATGACAAGCAGTCCGCCTGCAAGGACCAAGAAAATACCTGAATTCATAATTGCTCCTTTTGGTACGAGTTTTAAACCGTCTTATATTCTATCACGGACGGATAAAAAGTACAATAAAGGCAATTTGCACACAGGTTGTCGTACAGGATTTTACTGAGTTTTCGGGGCTTCCTCCCCATGCGGGAGGGAGCCCTTTTTATGCAGTTTACACGAATTTTAAACAACCATATGTTACCTGTTGACCGCGGTAAAAACCTTGTGTAAAGTGTATCTCATATCTGTTCGGGCAGTTTTGGGACTGCCCTGTTTTCATGCTCAAAAAGCATCTTCTGCGGGCCGTCCGTTTAGGAGTTTATATGACGGACACTGTATCCAGAGCCCGCTCGCTTCTTCCTTCCCTTACCGATGAATACATAACCGGTAAGGGAAGCGAACTCATCTCATTAAGACGCGGGCTGATCACAAAAGAAAAATTTCTTGAAAGTGCGGGTGATTTCATCCGCGAAAAGTATGACGAGAGCGGTGATGTCGCAGATGAACTGCTGAAGGAGTTCGGGGAGTACATCTTCGGATATTCGAGACTCACACCGCTTTTGGACGATCCCGAAATTTCCGACATCCGTGTAATGGGCCACGGAAATGTAAGGATCAAGAGAAACGGAAAGAGAATGGATTCGGGTGTTTCCTTTTCATCCGAAAAGGAATACAGACAGTTCATCGATCACATTGCGGCCAAAAACCAGGTCAGCGTATCCAATCTTTCCGCGATCCAGAGATTTACCGATTCGGGATCGCATCCGGGCTTCATCCTCAGATTTACCGTGTCGATGCCTATCGTTAATACCTACGACGAACCGTATCTGTGCATACGAAAGGTGCCGAAGTCCTTTCCGCTGTTAAAGGATCTGGTGGCCAAAGGAATGCTGGATGAAAAGTGTGCGAGGATCCTGACACTGAGGTTCAGGATGGGTTCGACCCTTATCTGCGGAGGGAATTCTTCCGGGAAGACCACACTGTTAAATGCACTGAAGGAGACTATACCGGATGACAGTGCGGTGATGGTTGTACAGCAGGCGGATGAACTGACGACAATGTTCCATCCGGATATGATGTTCCTTCACTCGGTTCCTCCGAGTGCGGAGAGCAAAGCTTCGTACGATCTTGAGCATATAAGCATAGCCGGACTTACCATGGATGTCGATTATTTCCTCGTCGGCGAGATCAAGGGTGCGGAGGCAATGTATATACTCAATGCCGCGTGTACCGGACAGATCTGTGCGGGAACCATCCACTCAACTTCCGCCATGAGGGCTCCGGATAAGCTTGTCGATTACGCTATGTACGAAAGCAGATATTCGAGGAATGAGCTGATGAGGATGATGGATTGTTTTAAAACCCTGATCTTCATGAAGGATTTTAAGGTTGCAAATGTTTATGCCTGCAAGGGCTGGAATGAGGAAAGGAGGGAACTGGATTATGAACGTCTGCTTTAGTGCATCGGTCTTCATACTTTTGCTTGCCGGATTTTACGGACTTATGGATGGGTTAAGGACAACAGAGAATATAAAGAAGACCGCGGGTCTTTTGAGCAGACGGCTTGATGAAAAAGGAAGGGAAAATGCGCTCAGGAAAAGAGAAGCCATAAGGATGAGAGCGGACCGTGACGGGTTGTGGTCGCGTATAGACAAAGCCCTGGTCTACAGCGGGATCGTAAGAGCTCTTCCCGGACTTACGACCGAGAGGCTCATTGCCCTTATGAGCACGGCCTGCGCGCTTATCTTCATATCTGCCGGGATCGCAAAGGGAGTGTTCGTAGGAGCCATCTCTACGGCGGTATTTCTGTTTTCCGTATATGCGATCATAAAGCTTCTGGAGATACGCAACTTAAGAAAAACCGGCGAGGATCTGCCGAGACTCCTTGATCTTCTGGGTTCATATGCGGCTTCGGGATCGGTGTATTCGAACATATTCGGACAGATAAGCATCTATATGAACGAACCGCTTCGTACGGTGTTTGATGAGTGCGGTGCCGAGGGAAGACTGAGCGGGGATATCTCGCTGGCACTTCTTACCATGGCAGATAAGATCGAACATCCGCAGTTCAAACAGCTGATCCGGAATATGGAGATAACTTCGAGGTACAGCGAGGATATTGCGGGGCTTGTGAGCGACACGAGAAGAAGTCTTCGTGATTACCTTAAGGAGAGCTCCGACAGGAAAGCAATGCTCAGGGAGTCTGCGATCAATATGGTGCTTCTTATGGTAATGAGCTATGTGGTCATTGCGATATCGGCAAGTCTTGCGGAGACACATGTAAGCACGATAGTTCTGGGAAGCATACCGGGAAGGGTCACGCTCGGTGTTCTCGGAACGGTGCTTATGATGTTCTTTGCTCAGGCCGCATCTTTGTATAAGTGAGGTTTTGAATGGTTCCAAATAAGTATTACGCATATATCGCCATGGCGATGATGATACTCTGCAGTCTTTTGTCGGGGGCGATAGTCTGTATGGTCATGGATCCGGGAAACAGCAGAGTGATGGCAAGCGGTGCGGAGTTTGCCGGAATGATCAGAAAGAAGCAGAAGCAGAATGCTCTTTATTTGAGATTGGAAAACTGGCTCAGGAAAAACGGAGCACGCTTTCACCTGGGAAAGAGGACCGATCCGGGAAGCTTTACCGCACTGTGTATCTTACTTGGTGCGGCAGGCTTTCTTGCAGGCAACCGGATATCGCCCGGAAACGGGATCCTGCTCGGCGTCGGACTGGGACTGATCCTTCCTTTTACGATCCCCGCACTTAACAGAAGCGATAACAGGAAAATGCTGCACGATATAAAACTCATATATCACTCGATGGGTGTTCAGATAAAGAGCGGAGTATATGTTACCGATGCACTTGCGGAGTGTTCAGGATCGGTCGAGAACATCAGACTCAGGAGCGCACTGACGGATTTTTATGCCGATGTCATAATGAAATCGGATATATATGCATCACTTGAAAGATTCAGGTCTTCATTCGATGACAGATATATCGATTCGCTCTGCATGACGATCGTTCAGGCACTTGAATCCGGGCAGGCGGTGGACCTTCTGAAGGACATAGCGGAGCAGGCATCGGATATGGAAAGTGAGATATTTGCCGCAAGAAAAGCATCGCTGGACAGGCTTCTGACCCTGAGCCAGCTGATGGTCCTGGGAGCGGTACTGGGAACGGCACTTTATACCTGCATCGTCTATATGATGAGCAGGGCCGTCGGATTCAGATGATCAAGAGAGGAGAAATGAAATGAACAGAAAACCTTTGTGGGGATTGATATTGGAGCATGGGATGAAGAAAGAGAAAGGACTTGACGGGATTCTTGTTTCGGTGGGACTTTGCATAATAGCCCTGCTGCTGTGCGTGGTCATGAAGGATTCCCTTACGGAATTCATACAGACGATAGTCAAGGCGATGACAGACAGTGCAAAGGGCATCCTCAGCACTCCCGGAGCATTCGGACTTCCCGATATGAGGTTCATATGATGAACACATTTAAGAAAAGAAAAGGAAGCGTCGGAGATGTGATGCCGATGGGAATCTTTGTTATATGCATAGCGGTTGTGTTCACGGCATT
>Ga0247610_10005582_pt1 | contig 13227 bp, 9 predicted proteins | sample 174DNAGHGhighgp2_FD_193483 | JGI IMG/M metagenome (GOLD analysis project Ga0247610, IMG submission 193483) | Sheep rumen microbial communities from Palmerston North, Manawatu-Wanganui, New Zealand - 1742 DNA GHGhigh gp2 | ecosystem: Host-associated > Mammals > Digestive system > Stomach > Rumen ...
CTTTTATTTTCAATTCACTAGCATTTTTAGGATTTGTATTTTCCTCATCACTAATAAATTTCTTATTTTCATTAGCACCCATATCTACTTTATAAACTTTCATATCAGTTTTATTCTTTAATAATGCTTCAATATAAGAATCTTTCTTATAGTTATCAGAATAATTATCAAATATAACATATGTTTTATCTTTTCTATTAAATACACTACCTATAGAAATATAATCAGTATCTATAGTAACATCTTTTGCTTCAGGAGCAGTATAGCCTTTTTCAAACAAACCTAATTTAGCCATACCAAGTACACATAAATATGCTACTCCTAGGAAAACTAATATACCTACAAAAGTCTTTAGAATATTTAATGCTTCTTCACTAGGTGTTGTTTCTTTTACTTTATTTCTTTCTCTTTTTTGAGCTTTATACTTTAGTTTCATATTATTTTTTGCCACAAATCTCATCTCCAATGATTTGATTATAGCATAATTACTTAAAATATATCAATTATTTGTTGCTTTTTTAAATATTTTATATTATAATTTACCTTGTATTTAAGTGGCAGTGCTATATGGAATTATAATGTGTTTCTTGAAAATGATTAGTAATCTCTGCCAAGATGAAAATCATAAATAGAAACTCCCTATAATAAAGTTAGTGGCCGATAGTACAAAAAATATTTTGTAAAGGAGGAACAAATACATGTCAAGATATACAGGATCTACATTTAAAAAATCTAGAAGATATAATTTTTCTATTCTTGAAACTGGAAAAGAATTAAGAAAGAAACCTACTGCTCCTGGAATTCATGGAACTAGTAGAAAGAAATTATCTGAATACGGTGTTCAATTACAAGAAAAACAAAAAGTTAGATTTTTATATGGATTATCTGAAAAACAATTTAGAAAAACATTCGAAACAGCTGGTAAAATGCAAGGTATCCACGGTCTTAACTTACTAATATTATTAGAAAGTAGACTTGATAATTTAGTTTATCGTATGGGATTTGCTAAAACTAGAAAAGCTGCTAGACAATTAGTTAATCACGGACATATTTTAGTTGATGGTAAGAAAGTAAATATTCCATCTTATAGAGTTAAAGTTGGAAATGTTATTTCAGTTAAAGAAGCTTCTTTAGACCATCCAGTTATTAATGAATGCATGGGTATGGATATTAATATTCCAGCATATGTAAACGTTGATAAAGCTAAAAAATCTGGTACTTATGTAAGATATCCAGAACGTGAAGAATTAAATTCTGAAATAAATGAATCACTAATCGTTGAATACTACAACAGATAGTAAAATAAAAGACTTACAAATTGTAAGTCTTTTTATTTGTCATAATCATCTAAAAATGAATGAGTTTCTTCTCCCTTATGATATCCAATTATAGTATTTAAATTAATATCAAATGTTGATTTAAATATATTATAATCAACAGCAGGATTTACTTCTTTTAATTTTTGAATTAATTCTTTAATCTCTTTTCTCTTAGAATTATTTTCATGCTCAGATTTTTCAGTAAATTTACAAGCACAATTTAAGAATGTTAATTTATTAGATTTAACCCATCTTAATATATCATGTTCTCTAATAAAATACATTGGTCTAATAAGACTCATTCCTTCAAAATTATCACTATGTAATTTAGGCATCATTGTTTTATATTCACTAGCATATAACATACTAAGTAATATTGTTTCAACAACATCATCAAAATGATGACCAAGTGCTATTTTATTACATCCAAGTTTTTTAGCTTCAGCATATAGATTTCCTCTTCTCATACGAGCACATAAATAACATGGACTTTTTATTTCATTAGATACTACATCAAATATATTGCTTTCAAATATATTTAAATCTATATTTAATAATTTAGCATTAGATTTAATAAGTTCTAAATTCTTTTCATTGTAACCTGGATTCATACATAAAAATACTATATCAAAATTAATATTTCCATGTCTTTTATATTCTTGCATACACTTAGCAAGTAAAAAACTATCTTTACCACCACTAATGCATACAGCAATTTTATCTCCATCTTCAATTAATTTAAATTCTTTAATGCCTTTTACAAATCTAGCCCATATTTCTTTTCTATATGTTTTAATAATACTTCTTTCGATTACTTCATTATTCATCTTCAATACCATTTTGTCTTTTATAAGCAATTAAAGTATTTTTAAGAAGCATCGCTACTGTCATAGGTCCTACTCCACCAGGTACTGGTGTTAGATATGAACATTTTTCCTCAACATTTGGATTAACATCACCATAGATACGATCTCCTTCTCTATTAATACCAACATCTATAATAACTACTCCATCTTTAATCATATCTTTATCAATTAAATATTTCTTACCAACAGCAACAATTAATACATCTGCTTGTTTAGTATAATAACTTAAATCTTTAGTTTTAGAATGACATATAGTACATGTAGCATTTCTATTTAGACACTCAATCATTACAGATTTACCTACCAAATTACTTCTTCCTACTACTACAACATGTTTACCTTCTAAATTAATTTTATAATAATCTAGTATTTCCATTATTCCCTTAGGAGTACATGGTACAAAACTAGGTTTTTTATTAAACATTTTCCCTTGAGTAGTAAATCCTAAACCATCTACATCTTTTTCTTCACTAATAGTATTTAATATTCTATCAGTATTAAATTTTTTTGGTAAAGGAAGTTGTAATAATATACCATTTATACTATTATCTTTATTTAAAGATTTTATCTTTTTAATAATCTTTTCTTCATCATCATTTTCACTATAATGAATATGTAAAAAACTCATCCCTACATATTCACATGCTTTCATTTTATTTCTAATATATATCTTACTTGCTTCATTTTCACCAACTGATATAACAGCTAATACTGGTGTTTGTTTATATGAAGAAGCCCCACCTAGTACTTCATCTTTTATTTTAGCACTAAGATTTTTACCATCTAGTATTTCCATTTATTCACCTTCTTTTTTAACCTCTTCTACAAATACAATACTATTAACAGTTTGATTACGAAGTGGTTTATCATTTGAATTTGTATTAACACTAGCAACTTTATCTATTACATCTAATCCTTTAATTACTTTTCCAAAAGCAGCATAATTTCCATCTAAATGTGGACTATCTTGATGCACTATAAAGAATTGTGAAGATGCTGAATTAACTGTTTCTTCAGTTTCAACAACAGCTCCTTTTCTAGCCATAGATAATACACCTCTTTTGTGAGATATATTGTTTTCTACTCCATTAATAGCAAATTCACCTTTAATTGTTTTTTCACTTCCACCGCTACCTGTTCCTGTAGGATCACCAGTTTGAATCATAAAATCTTTTATAACTCTATGAAATATTAAACCATCATAATATTTTTCACTAACTAATGATTTAAAATTATCTACAGTAATAGGAGCAACTTCAGGATATAATTCAGCTATCATAATACCATAATCATTAACATCTATTTTAACAAGATTAGTTGATTCATTAGATTCTTTATATTCAGAACCTTCTATTTGATAAATAATAGTTCCATTATCATCAACAGTAGTATAATTAAACTTTGATTCTTTTTCTTTTTCACATCCAAATACAAATAATATAAAAATAAATACAACTAAATACTTAAATAATTTTTTCATATATATCATCCCTTCTCCATACAAATTATACAATAAAAAGTTCTATTTTAAAAGCAATTAATTGACTTAGAAAGGCTATTTTGCTATAATATGTGGGCTTTTAAGGGGGTTATTATGGAAAAAGTAAAATTAACAAAAAGTTTTATATCTAACTTTTCTTATTATGGAAAACCTTTTTCTGATGATAATCACTTTAGTGAAAGTCAATTATTTTATAATGATAAAGAAATGTTAAAATTATTAAAGAAAAAATATTTAGATAGAGAAAAAACAGTTCTTAGATTAGAAGAATTACAAGGAGATAATATTTGTTTACCTACTAGTGCTGTATATGAAAAAAGAAAATTTTCTGGTTATACAATGCCATATTATAAAGACTTTAAAGTACTAGAAGATTATATTTTTGGTAATTTACCTTTCGAAGAAAGGAAAAGAATGTGTTTAGATTTATGTAAAATAATAAATGATTTAAGAAAACAAGGTTTTGCTTATTATGATATTCATCCATTTAATGTTTTATATAATGGTGAAAAATTAATGATAGTAGACATGGATTCTGGTGCTTTTAGACCCGATAGATATATAGATGCAATATATGATTATGAAACATTTAATATGTATTGTAGAGTTGGTGATTATTACCTAGCAAAAACTGTTTTAGGATTATTATTTGAAAACTATAGAGATTTATTAGTAGAACAAATATCTTCAAATAAAAAAGAACTATATAGTAATAGTTCAAGTAAACTAATTAATTTTTATAACTATGTTATTAAAAACAAAGGAGATCGTTTTGATGTTTCTGAACATATTGAAGATATAGATGAAGATTATGTTGAAAATGCAAAATTAATATTAAAAAAATAATTAGTGAAAACTAATTATTTTTTTCATGTATTTCTTTATATGTAGATTCATATAAATCTCCATTATCATTTTCTTCTTTAGATTCATAAATAATATCTGGTAAATCTTCTTTAGATGATAAACCAAAATAATCTAAAAATTCATTTGTAGTTTTATATAGGTTAGGTTTACCTATACTATCTTGTTTACCACAAGTTTTAATTAAACCAAATGCTAATAATTTTCTAATTATTTGGGAAGAATTAACTCCTCTAATTTCATCTACTTGTAATCTAGTAACAGGTTCATTATATGCTATTACTGCTAATACTTCTAAAGCTGCTGTAGAAAGATTAGTTGTTCTAGAATTAGTAACTAATTTTTCATAATACTCTTTATGTTCTTCTTTAGTAGTTAATTTAAAAGCATTACCTAAATAAGATATTCTAAGTCCCCTATCATTACTCTCATAATCTTTTTTAAGTTCCATTAGTAACTTTTTAACTTCTTCATCATCAATTTCTAATATATTTTTAATCTCATCTATTGTAGTACCCTCATCACCTACAATAAATAATATTCCTTCTAGTATCGCTTTCTTGTTCACTTTAATCCACTCTTTCTAAATAAATATCAGAAAAATTATTTTCTTGTTTTAGAATTATTTCTTTATTTTTAGTCATTTCTAATATAGATAAAAATGTTACTACTACATAAGGTTTACTAAAATCATCAAATAATTCTACAAAATTAAGTTTTTTCTTGTTTTTTAATATCTCTCTTATTTTAACAACTCTTTCTTTAACAGACAACTCTTTTCTAGTAATTTTTGTATTTAATGGTTTAGAATACTTTTGTCTATCTAATAGTCTTTGAAAAGCATCTAATAAATCATACATATCTACACTACCATCATTTTTAATTTCTTCATCAGTATAATTCTTAATAGATTCAGGTGCTTTAGTATAATAAGATGATCTATTGTTTTCTAAATCTCTAAATACACCTGTACTTTCTTTATATTTTTGATATTCAATTAATCTTTTCTTTAATGCTTCTTCAGCATCTATATATTCATTGTCTTCATTTTCTTCTTCATCATTATTAGGAAGTAATTTTCTACTTTTAATTTCTATTAATTCAGATGCCATTACTAAATATTCACTTGCTATATCTAGATTTATTTCTTTCATACTAGCTAAATATTTTAAATATTCTTCAGTAATTTTAGAAATTTCTATATCAAAAATCTCCATCTTAGATTTTTTTATAAGATGGAGTAATAAATCAAGTGGTCCCGAAAAATCCCCTATTAATAAGTTATCCATTATTCACATATCCAATTCTCTTTTAATTCTTCATTTATTTTAACTATTGCTGGAGTTGTACCTTTTCCATATAATGGAATATAACCTTCATTAACATTATTTAGATCAACTTTATAATCTAATACATTATTTTCAAATGTTGCTGGTATTTCAAATCTAGTAACATCGTTATTTTCTTTTTCTAATACACTAATAGCATTAGTTGTTGCCTTATTTTCATGAAGAACTTCTATTTTTTTATTAACATCATAACCATTTAACTCATTATTAATAAAATTATATACTACTTTATATTGAGATAAATAATTTTCATTTGAATTACTATAAGTACATGTTAGTTTTGTTTCCCTCTTTAAATCTTCTTCACTATATATAATTACTTTAGCATAAAATGCATAATTATATACTTGTTCATTCACTGCTATTCTATATGGAACTCCTGCTACACTATTAGCAATAGAGTCTACATCAAAATGTTGTTTTGCTATTATTTCTTTATTAGAATTATAAATTTCTATATATATATTCATATCTGCTACATTAGAGTGATTTTTTTCAGATGAATAATTAATTAATAAATTATTATCTCCACTCTTACGGAAATTATAAAATCTAATATCATTTAAAGTATAATCAGAATTACTATCAGTTACTTTAATAAATCCATCAACTAAGTTATTATTATCTGTATTACCTTGAGATGTTGGATCATGAGGTAAAATATTTGTTTGAACAAAATTAATAACTGTATCAATATTCATAACAAACACAACTAATAATAATGCTAATACTACAAGTATTAAATTACTACTACTTTTTCTTCTAGTAGTATTTACTACTGTTACTTCTTGATTGTTAATAGGAACTTCGATTGGTGCTGGTGATGGTGGTAAATTTGAAGTATCCACAACTTGAGCAGGTGCAGGGACAGGTATTGGTGGAACAATAGTTTCTGATTCTTTAGGAACTACTTGATCCACTGGTGTAAAGTTATTAGCTATCTCTGTAGATGCTGGTTGAACACTTTGATTTTCTACTGTTGTTTCTTCTGGCATAGCAGGTATACCAATTGGTGCTGGTGTACTTGCTGGTGCAGGAGTTTCTACAACTTGTTGTGGTGCAATTGGCACTGGTGGAACCACTGGAACTTCTGCAGGTGCAGGAGTTGGTTCTACTACTGGTGCTGGTTGTAAAACTTGTTGTTGAACAGCTTGTTCAGCAGCAAGAACATCACTCATCTCAGGTATTCCTTGTGTAGCTGGTACTTCAGGACTAGCTGGCACAGGATTTTGATTAACATTTGTATCGACACCTGGTAGTTTTAAATCATCAATGTTCATACTATCACCCTATTTTCTTATTCCTACAATGATTATATCAAAAAAATCAAAAAAAGTACATTATTTTAAGACTTGTAATATTTATAAAAAAATGGTATAGTTTTGTATGTAAATGGCCCATTGGTGAAATGGTTAACACATCGCCCTCTCAAGGCGACATTCATGGGTTCAAATCCCATATGGGTCACCAATATAAAATAAAAACGACTTTAAAAGTCGTTTTTTTATTGTTGAATATCATTTAATCCTGTTGGTTCACTCATTGTAAATGATTGAGTATTATCTACAATTCCTGATGGCTGTAGATTAACTTCAGGATTTGGAGTAAAATCACCGGCTACTTCACTAGTAACTGGACCATTTATTGGTAATGGTTCCATTTCTGGAACATCAACAGCAGGTACGGTTTCTACTGGAGCAGGTGCAACTGGAGCAGGTGCAACTGGAGCAGGTTCAACAACAGGTGCTGGTTCAACAACAGGTGCTGGTTCTACAACAGGTGTTGGCTCAGGTGCAACTGGTGTTGGCTCAGGTGCAACTGGTGTTGGCTCTGGAGTTGGTCCCATATCACTCAAACTATTTGGTGTTTCAACTTGTGAAATCATTGACCCTGTTACTTGAGAACTAGCTACTCCATCAACATAAACTTTATCATTATGGAATGATTGTGGTCCTTCATCTACATATTTTTGACTTACCACTTCATCTGGAGTTGGTTTTTTCTTAGTAACAGCTGCTAATATAAGTCCTATTATAACTAATCCTAAAAGACCTCCAGCTATATAGAATAATAAATTACTACTCTCTTCTTTTTCTTCAACTTTTATTTTGAAAGTATATTCTCTTTCATCTTCCCCATTTTTAACAATTAGTTTTACTACAGAACCATTCTTAAGATTTTCATTTCCTTCTACTGAAACTGTATATCCTTCAGCAGCTTGATATAAGAAATCTAACTTATCTTCTCCTTCACCTAATGTAATATTATAGTTAAATATATTAGGATCAAAATCAAAATCGTGATTCTTAATAATAACTGATTTTAAATATTCTGTTGGTGTTGAAGGTGTTGTTTGATTTGTATCAGTTGTTTCGTTTTGTTCTGGAACAGTTTCTCCAGTTTTTCCTCTTACAACATTTAAAGTATATTTCTTAACACTTTCATTTTCTGCCTTAACAGATATTTCTATTTTATTACTTCCTTCTTTTAATTTCTTAGTTCCTAAACCACTTATTTTAGCTTTAGAACTTTCTGCTTCAGCTGAAACAGTTATTTCAGTTACATTAGAAGGTACATTAACTGTATATGATGTTGTACCTTTATCAAAATTAATATATCCATCACTAATAGTTAAACTAGTTAAATTATTATTTGAATCTCTATCATCTGTTCTAGTTATATTAATTGTATAAGTATTTTCTTTTTCATTTTCAGCTTTTACTTTTACAGTAACAGCATTTTTACCATATTTTAAACTTACTGTTCTAGGACCTTGTCCTTTAACAAATGAAGATTTATCACTTGTTAATTCTGCTTGAAGAGTAACTTTTGTCACAGTTGGTTCTACTGTTAAAGTATATGTTTTAGTTTCAGGTTTAAAATCTGGAGCAATTGTATAATCTTTAACAGATAATGCTTTTAATGTATTAACTGTATCTCTTGTATCTGTTCTATGAACTTTTATTACATATGTGGTTTTTGTTCCAGTTTCACTTGTTACAACTACATTTAGAGTATTATCACCATATTTTAAGTTAACTGTTCCTGCTCCTGAAATTGAAGCGCCAGCATCATTAGCTTCTGCTTTAATAACTATTGATGCTTTATCAGTTTCCATTAATTTATATTCTAAAATACCAGATGAGAAAGTTGGACCTAATGTCATTCCTTCAACTGATAAACTCTTAAGAGAAGAATCATTTGATTTAACCTTAGCAGTTATTTTTTGAGTAACATCTGAAGCATTTATAGTATTGTAATCTTTATCTGTTGCTGCTATCTCTTTTAATTTAACTGTATAAGTTCCTGATACTCCATCAGGTAATTTCACCTTTAAAGTACCAATTGTAACATTTGTTGATCCTACAACTGCAGCAATACCACTAGTTTCACCAGCAGCGAATCCTTCCTTTTCTGCACTATAGAAATTCATTTTCCCTTTTTCAAAACCAACAAAACTTGTTCCACCTATATCAAATATTGCTTGAATACCCGTTATAGAATCATCTATTGTTGCTGTAATCTTACAAGAAACTGTATCTCCTGGATTAGCTGTTGTAGGACAACTCATAGATGGTTTAAATGTTGCTGCATGAATTACAAAAGGAAACATAAATGCTACTGTTAATAACAAATATACTATTTTACTTTTAAAACTCCTTCTCATTCTAATACTCCTCCTTTAATTATATATGTTGCTATTTTCATAACATCACTAATATTAATATCTTTATCTTGTGTTTCTAATACATTAGAAGTATTACTTCTAATTACATTTGCTGCGATTCTTTCAGCATTTGTTTTTATAATATTCTTTTTAATAATATGTGTTGCTATTTTCATAACATCACTAATGTTAACTAAACCATCTTTAGTAACATCTCCCATTATTATAATTGGTATTTCTATTGTTTCTCCTTCATCAGAACCATCAGCTAAAATATAATCTCCAGTTCTAATTCTTCCAGATGTTCTTTTATTATGATTTGCATCATAGATGCTTATGTCTGCACCTTCATAATCTATTTCCTCATTAAATCCTTTTGTTACTAATATGTTAAGTTTTGGACACTCACCAAATATATAATCATCTGGATAACCCGCTTCATTATCTATTACGAATTGTGAAAAATCTGATAATCTTACTATTTCAAGATTTTCACAACCAGCAAACATAGCATTTATATCATCTGAAGCTGAAAAATCAACATTTCTTAAATCCATTTCTTTTAAAGATACACAGCCAGCAAACATACTAGCAAAAGTTTGAATACTAGAAGTATCTAATGCACTTAAATCAAATGATTCTAATGAGCTACAATTTGTAAACATATATCTTGCATCTATTAAATTAGATGTATTAGGATTTCCTAAATTAACACTTGTTAAATTACTACTATTTTCAAACATAGCTATTGTGTATTCAACTTTACTAAAATCAAGCTTACTTAAATTAATACTTGTTAAACCTGTGTCAGAAAACATAGATGTCATATCTTCAACTTTTGAAGTATTAAAATTACTTACATCTATTGTTGTCATTGAAGTACAACCTTCAAACATACTACTCATATCTACTACATTTGATGTATCTAAATTCTTTAAGTCAAACAGAGAAACATTTTCTAAGTATAAAAACCAATTTGCTGTTGATAATGGTTTAACTTTATTTCCATCTTCACCAACAATAACTTTTGTTATTTGATCATTTTCATTTGTCCAAGGAGTATCTGTGCCTCTTGCTGATGCAGTACCATATATTCCAGTAGTTAACTCATTATTTGAAATTCTTAATACTCCATTATTTATTGAATAATATAATATTTTCATCTTATACGTTGCTGCTTTATTTTGAGGTAATTCATTATAAGCATACAACATACCTGTTGATATATCTTCATAATCACCTTCTGGTAATTCTATACCATTAAATGTTGAACTAACACTTATTAGTCTAATTCCAGAAGCACTAAATACATCATCTTTTAATGCTACTTTTGATAAATCAAAATTGCTTATATTTAAACTTTCTAGTGAACTTGTTGATAAGAACATATCATTAATTGATCTTACATTTGATGTGTTAAAACTACTTACGTCTAAATTTGATAAATTATAACAATTTTTAAACATTCCATCCATAGTTGTTACTTTAGCTGTATTAAATCTTCTTAAATCTAGTGTCTCAACTGACTCACAATCATAGAATAATTGAGACATATTAATTACATTTTCGGTATTTAAATATGTAAAATCAAATGAAACTGCATATTTTAATAAAGCAAACCATTTTGTCATATATGTTGGTCTAACAATATCAGTATTAGAAGTTCCAACCACTACGTATAAAATATCTTCTTCAGTTAATGCCCATGGGGACCAATCTTCACTAAAACTTCCATCCTTATTAATTGTACCAGAAACAAAATTTTCACCTGTAACTGGTTGGCCACTAATATATAAAGTATGTGTATCTGTATTTATTCCCCAGAACAAAGATACTCTATAATATGTATCTTCAACATTTTGAGGAATTTCATTATAATTGTATTCTTGACCAGCAGTATTTCTCCATAAACCACTATCTAAACCTATATTCCAGTTAACACCTAATGTAACTGCTGTTGTATTTAATGATAAGTAATCTTCATAATATTCAAAACCACTAGTATTAAAACTTCTTAAATCTAATGATTGAATACCTGTTCCATAAAACATTCTTGAAATATCATTTACACTTTCTGTATTAAAATTAGATACATCAATTGTTGTTAAAGATTGACAATCATTAAACATATATGACATATTTTCAACATTTTGTGTTCTAAAACTACTAATATTTAAATTTGATAATGCACTACAACCATTAAACATATATTGCATTTCTGTAACTGCTTCTGTAGTAAAACTATTTAAGTTTAATGATGTCAATGATGAACAACCAGAAAACATATTTTCCATAGTTTCTACTTTTTCTGTATTAAATCCACTTAAATTTAAACTTATTAGACTTTCACATCCATAAAACATGTATGCCATATCTTTAACTTTTTCTGTATTGAATCCGCTTAAATTTAATGATACTAAAGATGAACAACCAGAAAACATATTACTCATATGTTCTACATTAGAAGTGTCAAAACCGCTTAAATCTAATGTTTCTAAACTAGTGTTTCCTACAAACATTCCTGTCATATTTGTTGCTTTTGAAGTATCTAGATAAGTAAAATCATATGATATAACATCTGGAAGAGCATTAAACACATGACTTAATTTTTTTGCTACAATAACGTCTTCACTAGAAGTTCCAACTACTACATGCTGAATTAATGGTAATTCATCATAGCCTTCAGATTCTAACTGATCGGAAACTGCTACAATAACTGTCTGATATTCTAAATCTATTTTTCCATGTTTTTCTTCTGGCCTTTGATGATTACTAATATAAAGTGTGTGTGTTGTTTCATTAATACCCCAATATACTTTTTGCGCCGTATAAGTGTCTTCGACATATGGTGGGATTTCATTATGTTCAAATAATTCCCCGGCTTGATTTTTCCATTTCCATTGATCAAAACCAAGAGTCCAGTTAACACCAACCTTTATACTACTAAAGTTATTTTCAATAAATGGTGCATCATTTTGATTAACATTTCTAGTATTAATATTACTTAAATCAATATATTCAAATGAAGCACTGCCTAATCCTGCAAAAGCTCCCTCTATTACTTGTAAATTTGAAGTATCTACATTTACTAAATTAATACTTTCTAATGAATCTAACTCGACAAACATATATTCCATGCTCATCAATTGAATTACATCATTATGTCCTCCTACAACTACATGATGGAAATTTGGTTCATCAGGTAAAGCTGAATATATACTTGTTCCTTCATAATAAATCATATTCTCTTCTTCAGGAATACCAACAATTGGATTATTACTTATATATAAAGTATCATCTTTTACTCCCATATAATAACTAGATTTAACAAATGTTGTTGCTTCATCTATATTAATATTATTATATAAAAACTTTTCATCAGTACCATCAACAGACCAAACACCAATAGGTAATCTAAAGTTACAATTTGCAGGTAAAGTGATTACTTCTAAAGTATCATCAAATATATAACTAGAATTATCTAAATCTATGCTTCTTGTATCAAAATTACTCAAGTCTAATTCAACCAATGATGGAAGCCCAATAAACATATAATTCATCTTTGCAACATTAGAAGTGTCTATATTATTAAAATCAATTATTTCAAGATTTTCCATATATGCAAACATATATATTGAATCTTCGGGAAATACGATTGGAG
>Ga0247610_10005586_pt1 | contig 13221 bp, 10 predicted proteins | sample 174DNAGHGhighgp2_FD_193483 | JGI IMG/M metagenome (GOLD analysis project Ga0247610, IMG submission 193483) | Sheep rumen microbial communities from Palmerston North, Manawatu-Wanganui, New Zealand - 1742 DNA GHGhigh gp2 | ecosystem: Host-associated > Mammals > Digestive system > Stomach > Rumen...
AGGAACGTCTCACAACGCAAATCAAAGACTGCATCCAGAACACGCTCAATCCTTTAGGCGTGATGGTGGTTATTGAAGCCGAACACCTGTGCATGCAAATGCGTGGCGTACAAAAACAGCACGCGATGACCGTTACTTCTGACTTCACCGGCGCATTTAACCGTCAGGAAACAAGAGATGAGTTCTTAAAACTGATTAAAGGCTGACCACCGACCACCTTGTCTTTTCCAAAAGAGATACTTACCGTATCACGAGAATCTTGACAGCCGCGTGTCCTTTTATGGCGTTGCATAACGCAGTATAAACACCTGCAGTTGCACGCCTTCCGTCGGGCAAGCGACCGTCCCAAACGGCTGTTCCTCCATGACTACGTGTCTTGCAGACGAGGTTGCCACCGGAGTCAATGATGTTCACTACCGAATTGTCCATTAGACCGGTAATGCTTATCACGCCGTTGTAATCGGGTCTCACGGGATTAGGATATGCATAGGCCTCGCTCATATCGCTCTGCGGCTCGGACGCATCACTGCGATACGAAGCAATTCCCCTGTCCGTTCCTACAAACACTTCACCGGTAGATGGTATAATGGCTATCGACTGTATGCTATTCGACGGTAACAAAGAGTTGTTCTCCGTGAAATGCGCCACCGTAATGGTATCATCTTCAATGAGGTATAGTCCCGAATTGGCTGTACCTATCCACATACGGTTTCCGCCATCCACCGCCATACAATTGACCTGTTCGTCTCCCAGAAGATAGTCTCCCAAGCCCGTTCCATCATTGCGCGGTATAATAATCCGTCGGCAGGAATTGGAGGTAAAGAAGTCCACGTTGGCAGGAATAGTGATAAGCCCTTTATCCGCACCTATCCATATACGATTGGTATGGTCCTGCGCGAAACACCGGAGGATAACCGGGCTTAGATTATTACCATTCTGATCCACAAATGCGCTACGCGCGATACTTCTGTCGTCGCTACTGATTGTCGGGGTGCCTCCGTCATCCAAAAGCACAAGACACGCTTCACCGCGTTGGCCCATCATCCATTTATACTGGCTGTTACGCCGATCCCCCCATATGCCAGCCGGGGTTTCAAGTTGAAGATTATTTGTTAACCTCAAACCATACCATTGTCCTTGAGGAGTACGTACATGGATGGGTTTGCCTTCTTCAGTGGCATTTAGTACCCATAAATTGCCTTCCGCATCCATCATTGCTCCGTCTGTTCGCGTGTAATAGTAATCATCACCACCCGTTTTGGCTGCGCGTAGCGTACTATTGGAGCGATCGTAATGTTGTGTTGCTTTGTAGTCCTTAAACTCAAAGACACCGGTACCGAAGGTAGCTACGAAGAAATGTCCGGGATCGCTGGCATCCACCGCATACTGTACCGCATCGCGTATATCATGATTCGTATAATACCATGTGTCCGGCCACGGAATACCTATCCATTGCTGCCCGTCATAGATACTCAGACTGCTTTGTCGTCCGAACTGCTCCGCCCATCTGCCGCCAGGCGCAACGTATAACCGGTTGTGTGCCACTTGTAGCTTATAGCCGAAGTTGTTCTGCGGTCCTTCCGGGCGGAAGACATCGCTTCCGCTACTATTCAGACGCACCAGTCCCTGACCTTCTTCCGAAAGCCAGTATTCTCCATTCGAATACAAAGCATCGGTGGCAACAAACGCGTTGCTCAAGCCGGTCAGTTGGTCGTCATCCGTCAGACGGAGTAAGCCATTATTACGCTCAAAAGCTAATAATTGGTTCCCGCTCACGTGTATCCATTCCAACTTATTAGGCACTACTAACTGCCAGCCGTTACTCTCCCGCCGCAAAAGCGAATCGTTCTGCAACGCGTAGATGTGATGGTTATACACCGCAGCTTGATGCACTTTCTCAAACGGAAGCGGTTCTGACTTCCAGAATGAATAATCAACCAGATTATCCTTGAGCGAGGCTTTGTACAAACGGTCATAGGAGAACGCATAGAGTGAATCACCCTCTTCCACTATTTGCTGCACTTCCACCGCTGCTGCTTCTGTACCGATGTAATAGGTGTCACTTACTTCCCCTTTGCGTGTCGAAATAGCGATTATACCGAACGGCATAGCGAGATACGTCTTGGATTTGCCTACACAGATTCCATTGATAGCTACTGCTATCGATCCTGCTTTCATGGATATATCCGGCATCTGAGTTACTACCCCGTCATCGTCCAGCAAATCTATTTGACCATTCTCATATGCAATAATGAGTTTTCCGGCATCAGCATCATAAGCGATATGGGAAACTGTATTGCCGTTCAAACCGGTGGCTTTATTCCATCGCACAATAGTCTCATCTGATCTGTCCACACTGAACAAAGAACCGTTGGCAGCCGCAAAAACATACTTCGGAGTAGCCTCCACTTGCTGCGGATTAGAATAAGAGAGATGCAGTTTCCATCGCTGCATACTTCCTTCGTCCCAAGTAATTTCCTCCTGTTCCTGACCGTTCAATCCTTCATCCGGTCCATTCGGGTCATACTCCACAAGTCCTTCCGATGTGCCAATGAAAATATGCCCTTCGTCGCTGCATGTCAGCGACAATATGCCGTTGGCAGGCATAGAAGAATTGTCTGTCGTGTAATGCGCTATGATCTCTGTCGCCTCTTCGTTGAGCACATAAACGCCAAGAGTATGCGTACCTATCCATATATGTCCGTCGGGCGTCTGGCATATAGCACGAGCAACTAAAGAGGTAATGGGATTTTCTCCATTGTTGTCTGTTACATCGGGCTGTACTACCGCATCGGAAGCGAAGAAATCGGTTTCCGCATCAATATAGGCGGCTCCTTTCTCTGTCGCCATCCATATACGCCCTTTCCTGTCTTGAACTATAGCATGTAAATTCTCCGGTTTGAATGTGTGACCGTGCTGATTAACCCATGAACTGCGATAACAGGAACGGTCATCGGACGGGTTGGAGGGCGTCCCGTGGTCATCCAGCAGTACCAGACCCGTTCCTTTGTACGCTATTCCTATCCACTTGTAGTTTTCTTTACGGCGGTCTATCAGCAAGTCGCAGGGTATCTCAATGGTCACCGGTTGTTCATCTGCCGTCAGAGGTACACCATAGAACGAGTCTCCTTCTTTTACAATAATAGGATAATCCACCGCGCCGGCATTCAAGAACCATAGCCGGTTTTTCTTATCGAAATGCGCTCCTAAAAGACGCGTATATCGATCGGGATAAGAAGGGGCTGCCGAACCTATCACGCCGTTGGCAAGCGTATGACGAACGCACGAATCACCGCGAAACTCATACAAACCGGTCCCGTAACTGGTCGCAAAAAAATGATTGGCATCTTTAGGGTCCACAGCTACATTCATCATATCCAGTATCGGTTGCTGGGTTGTGTTGTAAATAGATTCTGCTGATATGTTATGCCATACCTGATTGCGATAACGCATGATATGACCGGCTTTGTTGTCCTGCTCTGTCCAGCGCCCGCCGGATAACATGAATACCTGCTGCCCTACCGCAGACACATAATACGGCGTATTATTGATGGGACCTTGCGGCTTGTAGGTTAACCGTGAGGTAGGAGTGAAACGTACTATTCCTTCCGCATATGCTGCGTACCAATGATCAGTAGCATCTTGATAATGAGAACCTTTCTCCGGATCAGGAGCGATACGACCACTGCGTATCTCGCGCTTCCATACTGTATAATCCACCAGATTCGACTTCATGGAAGCGCAGAAAAGACTGTCATCCGTAAAAGCATATATGCTATCGTTGGCTAACAGTACATCTTTCACGGGCGTCTCCTGACCTCCGGGACGTAGCCAGTAACTGTCCACCAATTTATTCTCACGCAAATCCATGGTCTGCACGCCGTAATGAGTGGACAGGTAAGCGGTTCTTCCCTTGATGGTTACGTTGTATATCGTCTTGCGCTGAGTCATGTCTTTGTCGTACAACTCGCTGATATACTTTACGCCGTACGAAGAAAGAATATCTATCTTTCCGGTAAAATAAGCTATGATGAGTTGCTTGCCGGTAGCATCATAATGGATACAGGAAATACCGGTACTGTGCAGTCCGGATTGGCTGTTATAAACGCGTATCTGCTCTGTCTGCTTGTCCACGCTGTAGAGACTCCCGTCTGAAAGGGCATACACTTTGTCCGGAGCCATAGCTATCTGGGTAACGTTGTTATACGCAAAATGTGTCTTCCACTTCTGCGCCGGACAAACTGAAAAATGAAAAAGAAAAGATATAAAAATCATCCTTCCTATCCATTTGATATATAGAGTTCCGCTCTTCATTTTTCCAATACTTTTACTAAGTTTTCCAATGCTTTTGCACGGTGACTAATGGTATTTTTTATCTCTGCAGGCAGTTCGCCGAAAGTCTTGTCGTATCCTTCGGGAACAAAGATTGGGTCATATCCGAATCCTCCTTCGCCATACTCTTCCGTAGCGATTCGTCCGCGCACAATTCCTTCCACTTGAACCAATGAAGGCCGGTCATTGGTCTCTGAAAACTTGATAAGCGTGATAACCGTCCTGAACTGCGCCCCTCTGTTCTCTTTCCCTTCCAATTCCCGCAAAGCTTTGGCTCTGTTGGCGGCAAAAACCTCACCTTCACCGGATGGCTGCGGAATACTGTCTTCCCCTATACGGTACCAGCGAGCTGTATAGACACCGGGACGGCCGCCCAAAGCGTCTATCTCCAAACCCGTGTCGTCCGCAAACACACCGGATACATCTGCCTTCCGGGCATTTACATACTGATATACAGCCTCAGCTTTTATACGGCTGTTCTCTTCAAGCGTTGTTCCCGTCTCGTCTATCTCATGGTCGAAACCTATTTCGCGAAGGCTGAGTACCTCAATGCCGGACGGCATAATATCGCGTACTTCCGCCAACTTATGTGCATTGTTTGATGCAAATACCAGTTTCATTTTTGTCATCATTTCTGAGAAGTACCTTTTATAAATTTAATCTCCACACGTCGGTTGGTACGGCGTCCTTCCTCCGTACTGTTGTCCGCCACTGGTTTGCTCTCTCCGTAGCCACGGACGTTCAAGCGGCTGGCGGATATTCCGAGGCTGACCAAATAGTCTTTTACAGCTTTGGCACGAGACTCCGACAGACGCTGATTGGCGGCATCCGATCCAATGTTGTCCGTGTGACCGCCTATCTCCACACAATAGGGATGATTGCTCAAAATCTCTGCCACACGTTCTAACTCGTTGAGAGACGCCGGTTGGAGTTCCGACTCGTTGGTATTGAAAAACAAATTGTTGAGCGGCATAGGTATATGTTCTTCCTCCATCTGCTGCAGACTGGCAACGGTGATATGCTGCTCCACGCTCACCGTTTCACTACGCTCGCGCAAATCAATATTGGAGGAGATAGGGAAATAACGCTCGTCGTCAATATAATATCCATAGTTCTTTCCTTCCGGCAGAACAATAAAGAACGAGCCGTCGGCAGGATCCGTCTGCGACTGTCCCACGTTTTCGTGAGTCTCCAGATTCTCCCATTTGATCACTGCTTCCACAGGCTTACCATGCGGATCTGTCAGTTTGCCGGAGACTGTCGCTACACGCTTCGGACGCACGTTTTCCGGCAGTTCTGCGCAATAAATATCTGCGTTTTCTCCTTCTTGCTTCGAAAAATAGGCGGTCGTTCCATCCGTGGAAATCTTGTACCAGCATTCACGCCCTTCCGTGTTGATAGATTTGCCTAAATTGACGGGCTCTGACCATTCAGTCCAACTATCCTCACGCAGACGAGTGGACACAAACACATCCAAATCACCGCTTGAATGATGGCCCTCAGAACTGAAATAGAGTGTCTTCATATCCGGATGAAGCACCGGAGAACGGTCCATCAGAGGCGTATTGATCTTTGGACCCAAATCGATAGGTTCACTCCATTCTCCCTTCTCGTTTAACAAGGAAACAAATATATTGATAGAGAGACCCCATTCGTGCGAAGTCTGCTTTTTGGCTGCGAACAGCAACGCTTTGCCGTCACTGGTTATCATGGCGTCCGCTTGCCAAGGGGATATATTGATTGCGTCGGATAACAACTCCGGTTCCTTCCATCCCTCTACACCTTTGACAGACATGTACAGTTTGCCGTTCTTGAAAAGAATCATCTTCATACCGTCTGCCGAAAGCGACAGAGGTGCCTCATTGCCCTCTTTCGTGCATAATTCCCGTAGCGGCTCCGCAGGACTCCATCCTTCGGCAGTATGACGGGAGATATAGATATCTTCACCGCCTACACTATCATTGCGGTGTTTGCCGCAGAAAAGAAGCGTCTTCCCGTCTGCAGATATAACCGGCACGAATTCCTGTCCCTCAACGCTGTTGACTGTCTCGCCCAAACGATTCACGGTTATCTCCTGAGCCGGACTGAAAGAAAAATGAAAGAGGAAAGACAGCAATAGTAGCCATCCGGATAATCTTTTAACTGCCTTCTTTTGCTTTTTCCCGTGCTCTATCCGCTGCAGATGGCAAAGCATAAGCGAACCGTCTTCGCGACGCAGATGCATGCCGTTGCCCTCACAGTAAGAGAAGGCTTTGCAATCTTTGCAGGGCTCCTGTTGGCGCATCCAACTGCGGTCTCGGTAGGGTTTGAACTCCTCTTCCCATACACGCCAGAACGAGTCTCGGTAAATATTGCCCTGATAGTATTTTCCGCGGATACTTGTGCACGCGGATATACTGCCGTCGATAAGGATGGATGCCACACTGATACCCGCCGCGCATTGGTACAAATAATCCCGTACACGACCTTCATAGTCGCCAAGATAACCCTCGCACGAATAGGACACATGTCGTCCTGCTTCACGCTCGGCAGCGATAAATTCCATTAAGTCACTGAACTGTTCGTCCGTCAGCAGCAACTCCGGGTTTTCCGCCGCACGCCCCATCGGATCTATACCGAACACACGCCAGTCGCGTACACCCATGCTCCACAACATATCACGTATTGCGGGCAAATGGTCGATGGTACGCTGGTTAACGCAGGTTACTACATCCCATGTCAGTCCGGGTTCCGCCGCTAACAAACGGATGGCACGGCAGGCTCCTTCAAAAGCCAAGGGATGCTGACGAAGCCATACATGATCCTCCTCCAAACCGTCAAGCGACACGGTAATGGAACGCAAACCCGCTGCACGCAACTCACGGAATCGTTTCTCTGTCAACGCCAAACCGTTCGTCACCATTCCCCACGGATAACCGCGCTTTTTCAATGCCATTCCCACTTCCGCAAGATCGGTACGCATCAGAGGTTCGCCGCCGGAGATAACAATCAATACACGATGGGGATCCACGTGAGGAGTAACCTCCGTGTCTATCACTTTTAGAAAATCCTCCGCAGGCATATCCGGCGTTTCCACCGACGACAAACAGTCACTGCCGCAATGCAGACAATGCACATTGCAGCGAAGCGTGGACTCCCAGAATAACTGCTGGAGCGGATGAAGAGACTTCAGATTACGACGACGAAGACTCTCCAACCATAATGCTATTTTCAACCGCAGATTCATTACCAATTTCCTCCCGGTACACCGTATTTGCAAACCACCGGCTCGTCGGGAACAGGTACGGGTTGGGGCGATGGAGCAGGAGTGGACACGGTGTCTTGAGACAACGGCTCCTCTACCGGCACGCCGTACATCGGACGCACCACTTCCGACGGAGGACCGTATTTCTTCGGACCCATAGAGGACTCACTGACACTCGCCGCCTGTTTGCTTACATGGCAGCCTGCCAAACCTATGCTCATGGCACCAAGCATGATGTTTATGCCGTTAAGGAACTTCTTTTTCATCACTTCAAAATAATAATCGCCTGCAAAATTACTACAAATATTTGAAATATACAAGGATTTGACGATAAAAAACGAATTTATTTGATTTTTTAGCGGGAAAGCCTTGTTACTCGCACAAATGTGCGTAATTATCGTTCGAGCAATTTTGCGAGATAAGAACTAACTTCGGTGGGACCCTGCTTATTAGTAGGGAGGACCGAAGTTACTACAAATATTTGGAATATACAAGGATTTGACGATAAAAAACGAATTTATTTGATTTTTTAGCGGGAAAGCCTTGTTATTCGCACGACTGTGCGACTGTAACTTCGGGGGGACCCTGCTTTTAAGTAGGGAGGACCGAAGTTACTACAAATATTCCGAATGCGCAAATAAAATGTAGTATAAAAACCACTTTTTTTCGCTTTTTTCTTGCATATTCGAAATATTTGTAGTAATTTTGCAGTCGAAAACATATTCAAAGTCATTCGGGGAGCCAGAAAGGCTGAGAACATAAACCCGTTGAACTTGAACAGATAATGCTGTTAAAGGAAATGAAAACATTAGCACATTTTCCCATTTTCCATTGGGTTTTTTATTGGACCATCGGGTCTTTTGTTGTTTGTGCGCAAGCGCAAACGAGTGAACAACTGTCGTCTTATGACGAAGACACGCTGACTATTATCGGCAGGCAGATTGACGATATTGTAGTTAGTGCGCCGGTCATGCAGACCACCAACAGCAAGCAGGAGATGCGGCATGCGGAGCTGAACCGCGATAACACGGGGCAGAACCTGCCCTATCTGTTGAGTTCCAGTCCATCATTGGTGGTTACAAGTGATGACGGACTGGGAGTTGGATACACCTATTTCCATATCCGAGGTACCGATCAGACACGTATCAACATGACTATCAATGAGGTGCCTCTCAACGATGCTGAGAGTCAGGGAGTCTTTTGGGTCAACCTCACCGATATGGCAAGCGGTGTGAGCAGTTTGCAGGTACAACGAGGGGTCGGAACGAGTGCTAATGGCGGTAGTAGTTTCGGTGCCAGTGTGAACCTTCGTACCCTTGATGCCACCGTGCCGGAGAGCACTCATCCCGGACCAGTCAGAGCCGAACTCGATTTCAACGGTGGCATGTACAACACCTTCCGTGAAATGGTCAAAGCAGATGTCTTTCTCGGAGACAGGTTACAGAAAAAAGGGGCATGGCATATCGGCGGACGATTCTCCAAAGTAAACTCCGACGGATACATCGAGCGCGCATGGTCGGACTTGCTCAGTTATCAGGGAGAGGTGGGATGGCAGAACATGAAGACTGCGGTCACACTCACTGCTTTCGGGGGAAAAGAGAAAACCTATATGGCTTGGTATGGTGTGGATTATAACACCGCATATGGGTTGGCTGGCGCGAACAGACGATACAATCCGGCTGGCGAATATTTGGACAAAAACGGCAATATCGCCTATTATGACAACCAGACCGACAACTATCAGCAGCATCACGTACATCTGCATGTCGGACATCGATTCAACCACCATTGGACGCTCTCCGCTACCGCGCACTATACTTATGGAACCGGTTATTACGAAATGCTGATGGCGGACTGGACAACTTATCAGGCGGACAATATTACCCAAAAGGGCTTGAGGAACCATTTCTACGGAGGTATCCTGACCAGTAAATACGTTCATGAAAAAGTGGACGTACAGATGGGTTTGGCGCTGAATCAGTACCGTGGTTTGCAATACGGTAATATAGATACCACGTGTGTCGGAAATGCGTTCATGCCCTATTACGAGGGCTTTGGCGTGAAGACGGACGGAAATATCTATGCCAAAGCCAACTGGCGGGTACTCCATCGCGGCAGAGAGAAACTGAGTCTCTACGGAGATCTACAGTACCGGCTCGTGGACTATCGGATTTGGGGTGACAATGAAGAAACCAGTGCTTTGGATATGAAAGAAGCTATCAACAAACACCATACCTGGCATTTCTTCAACCCTAAAGCAGGACTGACGTACGAGAACAAAGGACACCGCCTGTCCGCTACTTTTGCGCTTGCTCACCGAGAGCCGACACGTAATAATTTTGTTACAAATACGAAGCCGACAGACCCCACTCCGGAAGTATTATATGATTACGAATTGGGTTACAGTTATTCCTCTACGGGCATGATGAAAAACGGTTATTCTCTGCCGTGGACGATAGGACTGAACCTCTATTTCATGGACTATGACAACCAACTCATCACCACGGGTGATATCAGCAGCGTCGGATACCTCATCACCACCAATGTGAAAGACTCGTATCGCTGTGGCGCAGAGTTGCAGTTTGGCGTTGAGTGGACACGCTGGCTGACTTGGAAAGGGAATCTGACTTGGAGCCGTAACCGTTGGAAAGATGTCGCACAATGGCGGACTATCTCCTTCTCTCCAGACTGGACTGCCGGAAACGTCTTCAGTTTTCATTATGCCGGGTTTAATGCCGACTTGCAGACTCTCGTGGTCAGCAGCCAGTTCTTGGGAAATAATGAAGACCCCAATGCGAAGTTGAAAACCTATTCCGTCACCAATCTGATGATGAGCTATGCTCTTCCTTTCCACAAACTGCACAATGCGAAGAATATTCCGGACATTACACTCAGATGTCAGTTGAACAACCTCTTTGACACCAAATATGTCAACAACGGAGGCACAGATGGCACCTACGTATGGTATTTCCCGCAAGCGGGTATCAACGTCCATGCCGGTTTCGTTATCCAATGGTAAATATTGTCCGGCATGGGACACCGGCTTCTTAATTCTTGTCTCGCTACGCTCGAACGTTTAGTTCGTTTCCTGGAGGGTGTGTCAAAACGATTGACGCGCCCTCTTTGTAATTAATAATTGTTGATAATTGTCTTTAATTGTTGACGAATATAAAGATTTTTGGGATAATTTTGGGTAATTTTTGACTTATAAAAAATCCGCTATCGATTTTTGACACACCCTCTTAAAGTTTCCCCTTTTCCTCTTTCCTCTTCCCCATGTCTCCGCAAATCGTCTTTGATTCTCCGCCTCTGCCGCTGTCTTGACATGCCCGCTCCTGTCAGGGCAGCGCTGCACTATCTGCTGACCTCTGTACATGCGGAAATAGTAACCGTCTTTATTTAACTGACCTCGCAACCGGTCTATGGGAATAATTAATTCTACAAGCATTTTTTTGCACCTCCTTTCTGGTATTTATCATTCATTTTACTGCCTCTTACAACTCTTTTACCTGACAATCTCGCGACCATTACGCGACCATTACGGACGTCTCCGTACCGTCCTTTTCGCGTGTTTTTACCCTGTTACTCCGCCTCCGGTTGACAGGTTCCCTCTCTCGTTCTTTAGTACGTACGTTACCCCCCCTTATATGGGGGGCTAACAGTACTAAACGAACAGGAACCTCGTCAAAAAGCTGTTGTTGATGATGTAACATATACTCTTTGCGGCTATTGATGAGGATGGCTTGCAGCAATCCGCTGTCACGTGCTTCCTGCATTAATGTTTCCGCAAAATGTGTAGGTCTTCCTCTACGCTGGTGCAGGCGACTGGTAGCCCGTTGGCATCCAAACAGAACTGCACCTTCCCGTGCATGGTCTGTGGTGTTTTCGTTCTGGCTGCAAAGGTACGGAAATTTATTGATATATGCGTTTCAAATTTTTGAAACGGCAGCCTGATGAGGGGATTGCTTGAACCGGATTACCCGATAGATGGTAGCGCGAGATGCTTGGAATTCATAGGATATCTCGGTGTAACTGAGATTCGGATGGGCAAGATAGAATTCGTAATACTCCATCCATTTGGCATAAGAAGGCAAACCGTACTCTTTTGTGAGTGGTTGAAGTACGCCCTGTTGATGCAGAGCGCAAAGAAAATCATATTTTGTCATAAAGTACACCGGAGACGGAATGCCCGTGGCAACGTGCCGACGAGTGTGTCTCCGGCATACTTACAAAAAAAACGACCCGCTTCATTGAGCGAATCGCAGGATAGTTTATTGGCTATTGGGTCAAAACCCGAAACGCCGATTTAACGGTTGAAAGTCCTATTCCTTGACGGGTTCCTTGACGGGTTCGTATTTCCTGTCATTGATATGCTCCTAATCGCCGTTTCTGATCTATACTTTAAGCGGTCTATAGGCCATTACCATTCTTGGACCACTCTCATCCGTTTTCCTGTCTATTATTCTTCATACATGCCTGTTTTAGGTGAAAAATCATCCATCTCTTAAATCGCGTGCTGATTCTTGATTTAGATACATTATATATGCATCTGTCGATGTTAATATCGTCATGTATTGGCTTTTGTAATTCCCTTTCTATACTTTTTCGGTTTTTCCGATTCACAGCAGAACAAAGGAATTGTATGAAACTTGCAGCAGAATCAGATTCTAGGCGACAGAATAGATATTCATTTCGCAGTTCAGTCATCTCTGCATTAACTTCTAATGAATCTGCAAACCATAGAATCCATTCAGAGTCTGAATATGTATCACATATATTATTCTCAGTTTTCGCCTGTAATGATTGCGTCATGTGAATAGATAGAAAAACGAGAAATATAATTTGTATGTAAATTTTCATTTCCTTTTTCCTTTCGCATCCTTATCGCGTATGATAAAAATCCTCCCCCCGTTTTTACACATATGGTGTTCCGTAAAATTACCGTTTGAATGATACTCTACATAATAAAAAACATTACACTCACATATTTCTTCATAACTATGTATAATTTACAACAAATCAAAGCCCAAAATAAAATGACATAACAGCCATATAATGCCCAATACTATGGCCCAGCAAAACGCTATAATCCCTAAAAAATACGATATTCCATTGATGATTCGTAATGATCTTCAAATGACCACGCGACAAAGTATAATGGGATTAAATGAAGAATTGCAAGAATCCAGAATCTAGTAGTAAGCACTTCCTCCCATGGTATATGTTTTCGGGTTTTAATTGAACAAGCAATAGATCCGAATATCAATATGGCAAGAAGAATCGTACTAATGATTCTCTTGAGATTTGGTTTCATAACTTTTTTGCAATGAATGAGTTGTTGACAGTGCAGAAGAGCCTCTGTTTAAATGCTTGGCTCCATATTTTATTTCTTGTAGAGGAATTATTTTATTTGTCCAGAAAGTTATCAAACTTACTATTGCAAGTAGATAAATCTTTTTCATAACTGTACAACTTTATTAAAACAATTTATAGTATTATTTGACGCTGCAAAGGTACGACTTTTTTTGACATGCGCAAATTTCATCCTACTTCGGACTGACGTAATTACGCCCGTAGGAACGGTAAGAATCTTTCTCTATCTCTATGTTCGGCTCATTGAACAAGGTCAAATGGGTAAGTTGCCA
>Ga0247610_10005587_pt1 | contig 13220 bp, 9 predicted proteins | sample 174DNAGHGhighgp2_FD_193483 | JGI IMG/M metagenome (GOLD analysis project Ga0247610, IMG submission 193483) | Sheep rumen microbial communities from Palmerston North, Manawatu-Wanganui, New Zealand - 1742 DNA GHGhigh gp2 | ecosystem: Host-associated > Mammals > Digestive system > Stomach > Rumen ...
CGCTTCTATCTTCCGTGCTGCTTGGGCGACCGTGCGCGTGTAGCCAAACGGAAAATGGATGTTGTCCGCAAACTCGCTCCCGGCGCGCAAATCCCCGAGCTCACCGCCTACGATATCAACGGCAAACAGCACTCCACCAACGAGATACAGACGAAATACACCATCCTCTGGTTCTGGGACCCCGATTGCGACCACTGCCAGGAGATGACCCCAGTTCTGCACGACCTTTACCAGAAACGGGCCGACGAACTGGATTTCGAAGTCTTTGCCGTGGAGGTCAACGACGACTACCCCCGTTGGAAAGCCTTCTCCGAAATGAACAATCTCAGCGATTGGATCAACCTCAGCACCTCCATGGGCGAAACCAGCGTCGATTACATTGAATACTTCGACATCGTCACCACACCGGTGATTTTGTTGATCGATAATGAAAAAAATCATGCAATAATTGCACGGCAACTTACGTTAGATGCAATTGTCCGCGCAATGGAACGATAACCCTTAACCTTTAACCTAACAAACCCTGTAACCCAGTAACCAAAAATAATTATGAAAAGAACGTTTATTCTTCTGTTGTTATCCGCCTTCTTCTTAGGCCTATCTGGCGTTTCCGCCCAGAACAACACGCCGAAGAATCTGCAGAAGTCAAAGAACAATCCGGCCAATTACCGCGATGCGGACGGCCACGAACTGATTTTCAACATCAAGGATTCCAAAGACACACTGGTCTACCTGGTCATCCACTACAACGACAAGCTGATCTTGAAGGACTCCGTCAAGCCTGCCGGCAAAGGGAAGTTCGTCTTCAAGGGCACCGACCGCTACGACGACGGCATGTACTCGCTGGTCTCCATGGACAAGAAGCTCTACCTCAACTTCATCCTCGACAACAACCAGCATTTCACCTACAATCTGGACACCACGATGGACGTGAACAACTTCTCGGTAGTGAACTCTCCGGAGAACGCCGAGATGCTGCGTTTCCAGAGAAAGACCTCCCAGGCTTCGAAAGACGCCAACGAATGGTCCAAGAAACGCAAAGAGTTCGAGGATGCCGGCAACACCGATAGCGCCAATGTCTATAAGGAGAAGCTCACCAGCCTTAACGACGATATGACCGCCTTCATCCAGGATCTGATCGATAAGAATCCCAACTTCCTCTTCTCCAAGATGCAGAAGTCATACCAGAACATCGACGTTCCCGAGTTCAAGAACGAGAAAGGAGAGAACGACATCCAGAAACAGGCGGCCTACTACCGGCTGCACTATTGGGACAACGTGGACCTCGGCGACCACCGTTTCATTTACATTCCCTCCTTCGATCCCAAAATGAAGGACTACTTCCTGAAAGTGCTCTATCATCAGGAGGCGGACACCATCAACAAATACATCGACATCTTCCTGAAGAAGACCGAGGCGGACACGTTTATGTACCATTATTGCTGCGACTGGCTCTCCTATCAGTTTGAGACCAGCAAGGTCATCGGTCACGACGCGGTGTTCTACCACATCGCGATGACCAACCAGATGGCCGGCAAGTGCTACTGGCTCGACGAAGACGTCCTGGCCAAATACCAGAAGCGTACCGCCCGTCTCGCCCCCATCCTCATCGGCAACATCGCGCCGGAGCTCATCATCCCCGACACCACCATGACCGAGGATATGACCAAGTGGCACTCCTCCTACCGGATGAGCAAGCCCTACACCATCCTCTGGTTCTACGACCCCGACTGCCCGACCTGTAAGAAGGAGTCCAAGAAGCTCCGCGAGGTCTATGACTCGCTCCAAGCCATCGGCAAGCGCAACTTCGACGTCTATGCCATCGCCAACGATGCCGACATCGACCGCTGGAAGAAGTACGTGAAGGAGAACAACTATCCTTGGCTGCAGGTGGGTGGCAACAAGGGCAACCTCGACTACCTCGAGTATTTCAACATCTACGAGATGGGCAACCCGGCCATGTTCATCATGGACAACAAAGATCACCGAATCATCCTGAACAAGCGCATTGAGATGTCCAACATCCCGCAGTTCCTTGAAGAATACGAGAAGATAGAGGAGTACAAGCGGAAAGAGGGCCAGTAGGGCGACAAGACGCTTGAATCTTCCAACAAGGACGCCCTAACAGGGAGATATCGAAGGCGTTCCTGTTCTTTTTATGCGACCGTGTGGGATTATCGACAATATTAATATTGGACAAAATACTGCAGAGAAGCGCAAAAAGGTGGGGTTTTGTATTTTCTCACGTGGGAAAAAGCAGGAATAAACGCATGGATTATGAGAAGTTTTGAGAGTCACCGAACCGCCAAACACTTGTTGAGCCTGTCGTCCGCGGGCGTTGTCGCAACGGTGGTGGCACTGCTTGCGACGGGATGTCAGGGGAACACCTATTGGAGCAGGTCGGGGCCAGTGCGGTGCGGAGGGACCTCCTTGCGGTGCTATTATTCTGCATTATGGTCGGAGAAAGACCTCTACGCTAACGCCCCCAACACAATCAATATTTATTATGACAGCTACCATCCGTTTGACAGCGTCATCGTGGCCGTAAGTCACGGTAGCGTCACCAAAGGCAAGCGGCCGGAGTGCTGGGTGTTCGTGCCGGACTCGATGATTGGCAGGATGGTCACCGTCTACAGTCTCGCCCTCAGCGGTAGTGGTTACGACACGTTCTCCCAGCACGACTACCGGGTGGTGAGACTTCCCGACCCAAAGCCTGTGCTGGGATTGTTCCATTCGGGGCTTTGTTCGCCGGAAGTCATCATGAGGGATCCGGTGGTCAGGGCGTACAACTTCGAATATGATTTTGCAGCGGAGTGGGAGGTGCTCTCGTTCCGGGTCTCGTTGACGGACAAAGACAGCACCGTGCTTTCAGACATGGCATGCTTAGGCGACACGCTGCCGGAGGAGATGCGGGAAGCGGTGCGGGTGGCACCTGTGTACTCGAGGCTGACATTCCGAAATGTGGTGGTAAGGATAGGGAAGGAAGAACGAGAGTTAGAGGGATTTTCGGTGTATGTTGATTTTTCCCAATAGATACAATCTGACTGTAACCATTCCCCACCTACTCCTGTATCCGAGTTCCAGCCTTTCTACTTCATACGGCTGTTCCTGGCACTTTCGGTCTTACCACATAATAAGGTACCACTTTCCCTATCCGTTCCATAACCTTGTCAACCCGTGCCTCATCGCTATATCGATAGGTGCTGCGCCTGAAAAGAGCCTCGAAGACATATCGATGGAAAAGCGCAGCAGAAACATAATGGTAAACACCCATCACCATGCGCTTCAGTGGGGTCCATAAAGGATCAGTGACTCCTTTGGGGGCACCATTACAACCAGTTGCAGGGTCTATTCCTGGACTGTCCTCGCTGTGGTATTTCTCCCACTCGCTCTCAAACAGCGTCTGATAATTGAAAATGAGATCACTGTATATGCGACTATTTGGGCGGACGAACCGTTCTATTGATGGATGTAGTCGTAGTGGATAATCAACGAGTCTAACATACGGCGGGCCATTTTGTCCAGTCCCAGCTGGGACAATTATGCCCTCCACTTTGTCAGGAAAAGTGTCTTTCTCATCTCGTAACAAGATTCTGATTTTCTGCAACATAAACCACGCTGTCTTTTGTGTGACCTTGAGTTCACGCGCCAACTGACAGGATGAGATTCCCTGCTTGTTGTTGACAAGCATGTGGATAGCCTTGAACCAAAGCAAGAGTGGAAGCTTGGTACTTTGGAACATCGTACCAACAAGTACAGAGAATGTCTTTTTGCAGTGGCAACAGATGTAGCGACCGTCTTTCTTCTTATAAACTTTCTTACATCCGCAATAAGGACACACAGGTGCGTCACCCCAACGTATCCTGGCGAGATAATCGCGACATTTTTGTTCGCTATCGAACCTGTGGGAGAAATCTTTGCCAGATTTAAGTCCAGCGGCAATTGTTTTATTGGTTTGCATAGTAATAAATTGTTTTTAAAATGTCGCCGCAAATATACAACAATAATCAAAAGAGCTTGCAATTTCTTAATATTTTTACAACGGTTTGATTTTCAAACAGTTTCAAACCATTGAGTCAAATTGTATCTTTTGGAACGAACCTCAAAACTTCTCTGCTATCGCAATATTCCACCAAACCAACCGCATCCCCATCCAACATTCCCCACCCACGCCCCTTGCTCAACCAACTTCCGCTCCCAAATCATCACCATCGACAGCTCCGACATAACTTCCAACGGCCTCAAACCACTGAACACCAGAGAAGACATGGGGTATTGCGAGAGTAAGTTATTCACCTGGACCGAAATCGAGAAAGCGGGCTACACCAAACTTTCCAAAGCGTTCCCCTATAATTCCCCTCACCAAAAACACTGGGATCCAGACGGTCTTCCTACAACAGCTATTTCTCTGGAAGTCTATCCAAAAAGAGAGCGACGCGCTCATGCCGTGTGCCAACTTCGGCGACCAAAGGCGTTTCTGCACACGCACCTGAAACAAGACTGATTTTTCAATCGTTTTCATCCATTAACAAACCATAAGCCATAAACCAAAAAATCGTATCTTTGCACCGCCAAATTTTCAAGAAATGAGTGATACAGTGACCCTTTTGGACAAGACGTTTGTCAAATACATCAACTCCGATGAAATTGACGAGGCCATCACCAAGGTGGCACGGGAAATCATGCTGGAATACCGCTATGACGACCCCATTATGCTGATTACGCTGAACGGAGCCATCGTCTTCGCCGTCGATTTGCTGAAACAGTTGGACTTCCCTTGCCGCATCACCTGCGTGAAGATTTCATCCTACAGCGGCACCGAATCCACCGGCACCATCAACAGCCTCATCGGTCTCAACGAGGACGTGCGCGGCAAACGCATCCTCATCTTGGAAGACATCGTCGATACCGGCCGCACCTACGTCCACCTGCATCAGATGCTTATGGATGCCGGCGCGAAGGACGTGCGCATCGCCACCATGACGATGAAACCCGACGCCTACAAGGCCGACCTCCCCGTCCACTATGTGGGCCTCAACATCCCCAACAAGTTCGTCGTCGGCCGCGGCCTCGACTACGACGGCTACGGCCGCAACCTGCCCGACATCTATCAGGTGGTCAGTGAATAGCAGTATTGTTGAAATAAGTTCCTTAAGCAGCCCCGTAGGGGCAAAAGCTCGGTAGCCAGGGGTAAGGCGTGAGGAACAAACGCCGCCACCCCTGGGACAGAAGGAGCAATCTTTTATTAACCCCACAATATGAAACAAATCAACATCGTCATGTTCGGTGCCCCCGGCAGCGGCAAAGGCACCCAGGCCAAGCAGATGGCCGAAAAATTCCAACTTGAACACGTCTCCACCGGCGACCTGTTCCGTTACGAAATCTCCCACAAGACCCCGCTGGGTCTCAAGGCGCAGGAGATCATCAACCGCGGCGACCTCTGTCCCGACGACATCACGCTGGGTATGCTGCGCAACCATATCGAGAAACACGCCGACAGCAAGGGTTTCATCTTCGACGGCGTGCCGCGCACCATCAAGCAGGCCGAGATGCTCGATGACCCATCCTTCTTCACCGACCTCGACATCACCAAGGTCATCTACCTGAAGGTGGAGATGGAGGAAGTGCAGCGTCGCATCCTCAAACGCGCCGAAATCGAACAGCGCGCCGACGACACCCCCGCCACCGTCAAAGCCCGCGTGGAGAACTTCTTCGCCCAGACCATGCCTTTGGTTGATTACTACGAAAAACAGGGCAAGCTGGTGGAAATCAACGGCATGCAGGACATCGAGCACGTCTTCTCTGACATCTGCAAAGTCATCGAAACGCTGTAATAGTTAGTAGTTAGCAGTTAGCAGTTGTGTCGGGAAAGCCCTGACATATTAAAACATTATTCCTTAAACAGCCCCGGAGGGGCAAAACGCACGAAGTGCTAATAACCCCACACAAGGCGAAGCCGTAGTGTGGGGCCTCGCAAGAGTAATAAACCAGCACGAAGTGCTAATAACCCCACACAAGGCGAAGCCGCAGTGTGGGGTTGATAGAAACAATAGTATATGGATAATCAAAGAGAGAAACACCCCCGCCGCATCGCCGTCCTCGGCTCGACGGGATCTATGGGCACGCAGGCGTTGGAGGTCATCGCGCTCCACCCGGATGTGCTGCAGCTGGAGGTCATCGCGGCCAACTCCAGTGCAGACCTGCTGATCGAGCAGGCGAAAAAGTACCATCCCAACATCGTGGTGGTGGTACAGAAGGAGGCATACCGCACGGTGAAAGAGGCTCTGGCCGACGAGGATGTGAAGGTCTTCTGCGGCGAGGAATCCTTGTGCGATGTGTGCGAGATGGACTGCGTCGATATGGTGCTGTCGTGCATCGTGGGCATCGCGGGATTGCGTCCGGCGTACCGCACGGTGGCCTGCGGCACACCGTTGGCCATCGCCAACAAGGAGACCTTAGTGGTCGCGGGCGAGCTCATCATGCGCACCGCCAAAGAGCACAACGCCCCGGTGCTGCCGGTCGATTCCGAACATTCGGCCATCTTCCAGTGCCTTGCAGGCGAGCAGTACAACCCTGTCGAAAAACTCATCATCACTGCTTCCGGCGGCGCGTTCCGAGGCTACACCAAAGCGCAGCTGGAGACGGTCACCCTGCAGAGCGCTCTCAAGCATCCCAACTGGAGTATGGGCCCGAAAGTGACCATCGACAGTGCGAGCCTGATGAACAAGGGATTGGAAGTCATCGAGGCCAAGTGGCTGTTCAACATGCCGTTGGAGAAAATCGACGTGCTGGTGCATCCGCAATCGGTCATCCACTCTATGGTTCAGTTCGAGGACGGTTCTGTGAAGGCGCAGCTCGGCGTCCCCGACATGCGGCTGCCCATCCAGTACGCCCTCTCCTACCCTCTCCGGTTGCCGCTGCCTTACGACCGGCTCGACTTCACCAAATACAGTAATCTCACGTTCGAGAAGCCCGACAGGGAGGTGTTCCCGTGTTTGGATATGGCCTACAAAGCCTCATCCCAAGGCGGTGGAATGCCCTGCGTGATGAACGCCGCCAACGAGGTCGCGGTCAAGCGGTTCATGCAGGAGAAGATCAAGTTCACGGACATCCCGCACATCATCGAGAACGCGTTGGCCACGGCGCCGAACGTAAAGCCGAAGACCATCGAGGATTACATTGCCTTGGACGCCGAAACGCGGGCGAGACTGTAACCACCACACCCCATCCTCACCGAAAAGCCCCCATTTATATGAGATACACATTCCTTGAGCAGTCTCGAAGAGACAAAACGCGCGAAGCGCAAGTAACCCCACACAAGCGAAGCGCAGTGTGGGGACTCCTGATCCTTACCGCCTCACTGCTCGCCGGCTGCAACGGCGACAAACTCTCATTCGCCGGCGACTACAGCTACAAACTCTCCGGGGAGGTGGAACTGAAAGCCACGGATGGGGAGGTCTCCTACCGTCTCCTCCACCGCAACGGACAGATGAACATTCTGAAGGACAAGTCTCAGAAAAACCGTTACCTCATCACTGTGAATGAGATGAACGGCGGATGTTACACGATGTACGCCACGTTGGACGGGAACAAGCTGCAAATCGACCGGCACGAGTTCACCACCAACGTCCTCTCCACCAGCAGTCTCCCCGACATTGACATCACCCAAGAGGAGGATCCGACCATCGTCTATCGGATAGCGGCGTCAGGAGGCGGCACACACAATGGTGACATTCTGATAATCAAGGAGGAATGGCAAGGCACGCAGAGCGGAAACCCTGATGCCACCATCCGCGGTGCTGAGATGACCATCATTGCAGAAAGAAATTAGCGTATGAGAAGTTGTGCGACCATTCTTCTAACGGCAGCGCTGCTTCTTTCGCTGACAGCGTGCAAAAAGAGTGCTCCCAAGCAGGAGCGCACCGCCATCCCCGTGCAGGTGATGGTGGTCGATACGGTGGCGGGTGGCATGACGCGCACCTACGTGGGCGAAGTCGAAGAGAACCTCTCCGTATCGGCCAGTTTCCCTACAGGCGGGCGCGTAGAGCGCGTATATGTGCACGAGGGCGACCGCGTGCGCGCGGGACAAATCCTCGCCACCGTCAACAGCGCCACCGCACAGAACGCCTACAACTCCGCCAAGGCCTCGTTGGAACAGGCCGAAGATGCCTACAAACGGCTTAAGAAAGTCTATGACCAGGGTAGTCTGGCAGAGGTGAAGTGGGTGGAGATGGAGACCACCCTGGAGAGAGCCCGCTCATTGGAGCAGATTGCCCGCAAGCAGCTTGAAGACTGCACGTTGACGGCTCCCGTCGCGGGGGTTGTGGGCAGCTGCAACGCCAAGGCGGGAGGCTCGCTCCTGCCCGGCGAACCAGCCGTCACCATCCTCGACATGGGCAGCGTCTCCGTCACCTTCTCTGTGCCCGAAAGCGAAATCAGCACCGTGAACGTCGGCGACATGGCCTGCGTCTGCATCCCCGCCCTCGACAACCGCACGATGACCGGACGAATCTCCGACCGCAGCGTCAGCGCCTCCCGCGTGTCGCACAGCTACCAGGTGAAAATCGCCTTCCCCAACACCGACAAGTCGCTGCTTCCCGGAATGGTCTGCAAAGTACTGCTCAACCAATCCGACAACCAAGGATACGTGGTCCCCGCCAAATGCGTACAGACCCGTCCCGAAGGCCTCTCCGTCTGGGTGGTGGAGAACGGCCGCGCCCAGCACCGCCTCATCACCTCCTCCGACTTCGTGGCCAACGGCGTCCTCATCTCCTCCGGCCTCCACCCCGGCGACACCGTCATCACCGCCGGCATGGACAAACTTTACCTTAATGCAGAATTAAGAATCGAGAATTAAAAGCCTAATTATCAATATAATTCCTTGAGCAGCCCCGAAGGGGCAAGACGCGCAAAGCGCTAATAACCCCACACAAGGCGACAGCCGCAGTGTGGGGCGGTAAAAGAACAAAAGACAAACATCTGCGTAAATGTCAAATCGTCACCACATCCTCTCCGCCATGCGCAGCCACAAGATCATCTTCTTCATTGTGGCCTGCTTGGTTGCGTTCGGGATGTTCGCGTTGACAAGGCTGAACAAGGACGAGTTCCCGCAGTTCACCATCCGGCAGGGCGTGGTGGCGGCGGTCTATCCCGGCGCGACGGCCCAGGAGGTGGAGGAGCAGGTCACCAAGCCTTTAGAGCGGTTCCTGTTCACCTACGCCGAGATCGACAAAGACAAGACCTACTCGGTGACGGAGAACGGCATCGTGTACATCTATGCGGAGTTGCGTGTATCGGTGACCGACAAGGACGGTGCTTGGTCGAAGATTCGCCACGGGCTGCAACTCTTCAAGAAGACCTCGCTGCCGGCGGGCGTCTTGGAAATCGTGGTGGTCGATGATTTCGGCAACACCTCCTCGATGCTGCTGACCGTCGAGTCCCCCGAACGTACTCCACGCGAGCTGGAGCATTACGCCGAACAGATCTGCGACCGACTGCGCAGCATTCCCGAGATGGGCAACATCAAGATCTTGGGAAAACGCAACGAGGAAATCGCCGTGTTGGTGGATCAAGAGAAGTTGGCGGCCTACGGCATCAGCCAACGGACGCTGCTGGTGGAATTGGCCACCCAGGGGATGCGCACCGTCGGCGGCAGCGTGGAGAACGAGGCCGGCGAGGCACAAGTGCATGTCTCCATCCCGTATCAGTCTGAGTATGAGATCGGTGAACAGATTGTCTTCACCGACCCGATGGGCCATCACGTGCGACTCCGTGACATCGCCGACATCCAGCGCCGCTACGCCGAGCCCACGAACTATATCAAATACAACGGTGGCTCCACCGTGCTGATTTCCATGGAGATGGCTCCCGGCAACAACATTGTGGCCTTCGGCAAGAAGGTGGAACAGGAGATGGCCAAATGCAAGCAAACGTTCCCGCCGGATGTCGATATGCACAAGATCACCAACCAGCCCTACGTCGTCAACAAATCGGTGATGTCGTTCCTGCGCGACCTGCTCTTCTCCATCCTTGTGGTCATCGCGGTGATGCTGCTGCTCTTCCCGCTGCGCACGGCCTTGGTCTCCGGCTCCAGCGTGCCCGTCTGCACCGCCATCACTATGGGACTGATGTACATCTTCGGCATCGAGCTGAACACGGTGACGTTAGCCGCCCTCATCGTGGTCTTGGGTATGATCGTGGACGACTCCGTCATCGTCATCGACGGATACACGGACATCCTGCAGAAAGGGTATTCGCGCTGGTATTCAGCCTTTACCAGCACCAAAGCCTTGTTCGTCCCGATGTCGTTGGCCACGCTGGCCATCTCGGGTATGTTCTTCCCGATGACGCATATCATCACCGGCCCGCTGGGCGACTTCGTGCAGCTGTTCCCCTGGACGGTGGCCTTCGCGTTAGTCTGCTCTATCTTCTACGCCGTCTGGATAATCCCCTATCTGTCAACGGTTTTCATCAAGCGTAACAAAGACGGCATCGCGCCGAACCGATTCGAGGCCGCACAGAACCGATTCTTCGTGTTCCTGCAGGATCGTTACGATATGGTGCTGACCCACTGTTTCCGACACCCTGCTGTTGTCATCTTTCTGGCTCTCGGGGCCATCACGCTCGGCGGTTTCCTGTTCACGAGGCTGCAAATCCAGATGCTGCCGAAGGCCGACCGCAACTGCTTCGCCGTGGAGATGCACCTCGCCGAGGGCAGCACATTGTCGCAGACCGAGGTGGTGGCCGACAGTATGGAAGCGGTGCTGCGTGCCGACCCGCGCGTCACGTCCGTCACCTCCTTCATCGGATGTTCCTCACCGCGCTTCCACGCCACCTACGCCCCGCAGATGGCCCACAAGAACTACGCCCAATTCATCGTCAACACCACCTCCGAAAAGAGCACCCTGAAGCTCATCCGCGAATACGGTCCGAAGTACGAATACCACTTCCCGAACGCCTACGTCCGTTTTAAACAAATTGACTATCAAGCCGTAAGCAATCCCATAGAGGTTCGATTCTCCGGCGAGGATTTCAATGCGATGAAGTCCGCCGCCGACTCGCTGAAGCTGTTCCTGCACACGATGCCGGAGCTCACGTGGGTGCACTCCGATATGGACGAGACCTCCCAAAACATCGGGGTCACCCTAAAGAGCGACGAGGCCACACGCCTCGGGGTGACGCAGAGCATGCTGTCGCTCTACCTCTCCTCCGCGCTCGGCGGGCAGAACCTCACCAACGTGTGGGAGGGCGACTACAAGGTGCCGGTGATGCTCTACACACGACAGAACGGCGACTCGCTCGACTACCAAGAGTTGGAGGACTTCCTGATTCCGACCTCGGTGCCGGGGACCTGGGTGCCGCTGCGGCAAGTCGCCGACGTGAGCCCCGAGTGGCGCGACGCGGTCATTCACCGGCGCAACAGCATCCGCACCGTCACCGTGGGCGCGGACCTCAACTACGGCTACAGCCAGCCCGACGTGATGAAGAAAATCGACCGCTACGTCAACAAGGAGTTAAAACCGAATATTCCCGACAATGTAGAAATCAGCTACGGCGGCCTGACCGGCATCAACGGGATGGTGATTCCCGAAATCGCGCTCAGCTTCTTGGCGGCGGTGCTGGTGCTCTTCGTCTTCCTGCTCTACCATTTCGGGCGGTTGGACATCGTCTTCCTGACCCTCTCGGCCAGTCTGATCTGCGTCTTCGGGGCGTGTCTCGGGCTCTGGCTCTTCGGGCTGGACTTCAGCATCACGGCGGTGTTGGGTGTGGTCAGCCTCATTGGTATCATCGTGCGCAACGCCATCATCATGTTCGAATATGCGGAGAGTCTGCGCAAGGTGCACCGCAAGAGCGCGAAGGAGGCCGCCTTCGAAGCGGGCCGCCGCCGTATGCGACCCATCTTCCTTACCTCCGCCACCACCGCATTGGGCGTGATGCCGATGATCATCGCCCACACCAACCTCTGGATGCCCATGGGCGTGGTGATATGCTTCGGCACCATCTTCTCGCTGCCGCTGGTGGTGACCGTACTGCCCGTGGCGTACTGGCAAATCTTCAAGTAATTAGTAACATAGGTTCGTGAGCTGATGAATATATGTTCGCGGGCCGATGATAACGTTATCATAAGCCGATGATAACGTTATCATAAGCCGATGGCTCTATACTCATAAGTTGAAGCTTTGAAAGTTTTGCGTCATAGATGTAGAAAATTGTTTTACTTTTGCAGCGTTTTTTCAGGTCATGATGTTTAACGGACTTCGCATCATAGATGTAGGTAACGTAAAGTGTGAAAATCAGAAGTCCCCTTGAATATGTATAAGACGCGAATCCTCATAGCGATACTACTCACGGCAGCGGGACTGGCGGTGTCAGCGCAGCGTTTCCCCCTTGTCAGTTGCATGCTCTCGTTGGACAGCTGCAAAGCATTGGCGTTGCGTAACAATCTGGAAATCAAGAACGCCGCGTTGGATGTGGAAGCTGCGCAGGAGGTCAAGAAGCAAGCGTTCACGAAATACTTCCCCAACGTGAGCGTGATAGCGGGCGGCTATTATGCCGCGAAACCGTTGTTCGAGTACGGCATCGACGACATCGAGAACGCCAACGCCCGCCAGTGGCTGCACAACCTCTACTACGAGTACGGCGCGGCGATAGGTCTCCCCGACCGCATCTCCCTGTGCGAAAACGGGGTGATGGCAGGCGCGACGGTTGTCCAGCCAGTCTATATGGGCGGACAAATCGTCAACGGCAACAAGCTGGCGAAAGTGGGGGTGGAAGCGGCGGAATTGCAAGGACAGCTTACCGAAGACCGTATCCTTCAACAAGTGGAGGAATACTACTGGCTGATTATCTCGTTGCAGGAGAAAAAGAAAACGCTTCAACAGGCTTTGACTTTCCTGGATACGCTTCGCCGTGATGTAACTACGGCGGCTGAAGCTGGACTGGTCTCTACTAATGATGTCCTGAAAGTGAAACTCAAGTGGACAGAAATCTATAACAATCGCGAAAAACTCCAAAATGGCATACGATTAGCCACCACAGCCCTCGGTCAGATGATAGGACAAGACACTGGAATCCTCATACTGACCGACACCATCGGGGAGATTTCAGAATGGCAGTCGAGATGGACGGATCCAGGTGCCGCCGTTATGGGTCGAAAGGAGACACAATTGCTTGACAGACAGGTTGATGCCGAGGAGTTGAAGAAAAAGATGGCATTAGGA
>Ga0247610_10005588_pt1 | contig 13218 bp, 14 predicted proteins | sample 174DNAGHGhighgp2_FD_193483 | JGI IMG/M metagenome (GOLD analysis project Ga0247610, IMG submission 193483) | Sheep rumen microbial communities from Palmerston North, Manawatu-Wanganui, New Zealand - 1742 DNA GHGhigh gp2 | ecosystem: Host-associated > Mammals > Digestive system > Stomach > Rumen...
TGTTAACAAATAAATAAAGTCCTTTTTATTCTTTAAATATAAATAACAATGGAATCATTTATTCAACAATTTACAGATTCTTTATGATCTATCCAAGATCTTACATGAACATTCTCTGTGATGGATCTTACCATGTGAATGTTACTAAGTTTTATTCTTACTGCATTCTTATGACGAGTTTATAAAAAAACTCACCGTGGAACTTCATATACACAAAGTTATGTATTTACTCTGGTTATGATGTGAATGACTGTGTGTATAATTATGCTTATCGTATGATCAAATATCGCTCGTGCTTTCTCATTGGTTTGAGCATTATCAATTATCAGATTTAGAAATGCTATGAAAGAAACTCGTGATATTGGATTTATGTTTGCAGCAATGGCGATATGAATGGCCACAGGAACTAAATTCTATGTTCTAGCTATTATCTTCACATTGGCAATCAGCCTTGTAATGTTCATTATGAATCGTTTTGATTGGTTCAAGCGTGAAGCGACCAGTCAGATTTTGAAAATTCAGGTAAAAAATACAGTAGATTTTGATCATATGTTTGATGATGTATTTGTAAAATTTACTAATGTTTCAGATTTGATAAGTATTGATTCAGTAAGATGATGAGCTTTAACTGAGCTAGTTTACAATGTAGATATGAAAAATCCTAATAAGAAACAAGAATTCTTATGAGAGATTAAAAAACTGAATGATAATTTGAATGTAACATTGATTACAGGGTATAATACAACAGATTTGTAGTTTCATGCGATAACCCCCTCGTCACTCCGTGACACTCCCCCTCACAGGGGAGAAAACTTAGAATAGCATTTTTGCTCCCTGTCAAGGGAGCTGTACTGCGAAGCAGGACTGAGGGGTTGTTAGCAAAACACCTAAGATTCTTCGCTAACACTCAGAATGACATACACATTTATTCCATAAACCAAAAAATCATGTCATTAACTATAAAAAGGTATCGATACCTAATATTACTCAGCATTCTATTTTTATGAGTTTTGGTATATTACGGTACATATAGGGTAATTTCCATAAACATTATGGATTCATGAAAAATTACAGTTAATCGCCCTATACATAAATCATATATAATGAATGAATAATTATCGTTAGAAAATGAAAATACATTTCATCACTAAACAATAGTCCAATTTTACCTGTTATTATTATTGTTATTGTTGTTATTGTTATTGTTATTATTGTTGTTATTATTACTGCTCCTACTAAATCCAGATCATCTTCCAAATCTAGAACTACTCCTTGGAACATAATGAGGAATTATACTAAAAATGTCATTAGATAATTTTATTCAATCAATACTTTTATCTATACAATTAGCATTAATTATTTCTTTTGGTACTGACTGATCTATTTCTTCTAAAACCAATCCAGTTTTATTACCTACAATATTAGCCCATTGATAAGAAGATAAAAAATTAAAAATTTTATCTATTTCATCTTGTGATAATTCATAATATTTCGTTAAATCGACACATTTTTTAAATCTAATTAATTCTTCATATGTCTCTGGATTTTTCATCATTTTAATTCATTTATTTTAAATAATAAAACTCAATATTTTGAAAGGGCAAATTTATTGCCTGAATATGATAATAAGCATTATTTTTTTGCTTCAAATAATGATAATCTCTTAATGAACTCGTCGTAAAAAGTATATTATTCGGTTTATCAGTAGAATATTCATCAACATACTGTTTTATCATATTTGTTATATCATATATATAATAATCTTTATTATTTTTACAATTATCCAATACTCATTTATAAACTTGATGCGTCGCTATATGTCTCTGCTTTGTTCTCTTTTCATCTCCATACGTAACCAAATTACCACTTAATAACATAATATACAAAGAATTATTTTCCGGATAATCACAAAGTTCATTAATAATATTTTTTTTCATATAAATTTGAACTTTACTTTCAGGGGTAATATAAATTATATCTCTTTTATATTTTAATATTTGAGATTTTAATTGAATCTTTGTTTTATCAACTTTTAATAAAAAACTATTAGAGTCATAAATGTATTTTAAATTCTCATCTTGATTTATGATTTCAACTAATGATGAATTATCCGAAGAATTATCTTTTGGAATATAATCTTCATTATCTTCTAACCTCATCTTATTTACATATTCATAAACAAAGTTATCATTAAACTGATCTTTCTGAAAATTTCTATCTTGATATATTTTTTGCTGTAATTTACATGTATAACTCTTATCACTCTTATAAACATTTTTTACAAAAGGACAACCAGTTTTACACAAATACAAGTAACCACACTTCGTACATTCTTCATTTAAAGGCTTTTTATTATGATTTAGGAAAATTTTATTTCTTGCTTCCTGTAATATTTCATCTACAGAATTTGTATAGATATTTCCATAATAATAATCCGGATTTTTTTGTCATCTTACACAAGAATAAATATCTCCATTTCTTTCTAATAAAAAGAATTTTTCTCAACAATTATCACAATTGCTACAATATTCTGGACCAAATTCAGCAAACCATGCCCCATTAACACCAGCATCTAAATCTGTACCATCAAATTCTTTATGCATAACATCATAAAGTTTAAGCTGTTCTTCCTCAGAAATATGATGCAAAATCCCATTCGAATTATAATCAAAACCTATCATAAAATTAAAATCATTCATATCAAGACACGTATTTTTATGCAAATATTTTATATCCTCTATTATATTATCTATATATTCAAAATGTTCTTTAAATATCGTCGCAGAAACCTTCTTTTTGTTCGGTATATCTCTTAATAATTCAATATTTTTTAGAATTTTATCTAATGTTTTATTATTTCACCTTGCTACTCTATATTCATCATGTAAAAACAGTGGCAAATCCAAACTTCCAGATATAGAAACATTATATTCCTTTATTGTCTCAATATGATTCTCCAAATTATACAAATTTGTCTTAATATGTGGAGCTCCTAATTTAAAACCACCATCTAAAATAATCTTTTTATTTTTTTTATAATAATCAAAAATATACTTAATTAAATCATGAAAATCATCTTTTGATAATGTTGTTACCTCACCTCAATGCAAAGAAATATTAAATGGTATTACCTTTTCTTTTCTTAATTTTTTTACAGCAAAATCTAGTGTATCCAAAACTTTTTTATCTGTTTTATCTGCAACAGTATTATCTTCCAAATAACAGTACTTACAGCACATATTGCATGCCATTGTAGGTACATATAATAAATGTATATATCTATAATCCATTATATCCAACTCTAAGAAACGATATAAAGCTGTTTTTATTCAAATTAATATCTATTAACCACTGTTGGACTTTCCTTAAACGCCCTTTCATTCACACTCGTCGAACGAGGAATAGTAATAGTATATAAACTAGAACACTGCCTAAATGCCGAAGATCATATTTCTTTTAATTGACTATTTTCTCCTATAATAACTTCTGACAAATTACTATCACCATAAAAAGCATGACCTCAAATTCTTGTCACACTATCCGGAATTTCAATTCTCTTTAAAGAAGAACAATATTCAAAACTATCTCATCTTATTTCTGGTAAATTCGCTGGCAAAATAACATTCTCTAATGAACTAGCTCAATAAAAAGACTCTCAACCTAAACGATTTATAGTATCTGGCAATACTATACTTTTAAGCGAAATTGCATTATAAAAAGCTCATCAACCTATTTCCGCTAACTTACTATCCTCTCCAAAAACAACTTCAGATAATCTAGTAGCACCATTAAAAGCATTTCATCAAATTCTTATCACACTATCCGGAATTTCAATTCTCTTTAAAGAAGAACAATTTCAAAAAGTATCTCACCTTATTTCCGTTAAGTTTTTTGATAAAACAATATTTTCCAAAGAAGACGCTCAATAAAAAGATTCTCAACCCAAATATGTTAATGTATCAGGTAATTCTATACTTTTAATCGAAGTTGCATTATAAAAAGCTCATCCTCCCAGATATTCAAGATTTTTTGGAATGCTTATTTCCGATAAACTTATACAATTTTTAAAAGCCTGCCCCCTTATTTCTGTAATTGTATCCGGTAATTTAACACTTTTCAAAAATGGCATATCCGAAAAAGCATTTCATCTCAAAGTTACAACTTTTTTACCATCATGATATTCAGGGATTTCTGCTGTTCTAAAATTCAACACTCAAAATGTATACAATTTAACACTATATCATCCATCGACTTCTTCATAAAATATTCTTGGTTTTATAAAGATAACTAGAGCCAGCACAATAGGAATTATTATATACAACCATGCTTTTGAATCATTATATTTAGAATTAATATCATTTTTGGCAGTCATTACTATACTTGATATTTTCTCTTTAGGGCTTTCTTTTACTTTTTTTATTAAATATTTCATAAAGCTAAATTTCGTAAAAAAAGCATACACCAAAATATATACAAACAAAACAACAAATTCTATAATATAGACATTAATTGAGAAATGAAAAAAAATTGAAGAAACAAAAGCAAAAATCAAAATAGAAAAAATAGAAATCATAACATTTTTCCTTTTTATAATATATTCAGGAACTAATGATAAACTATCTGATATTCCAACTTTATCCAATTCTTTATTAATAATCACTTCTAACATTTTATCCTCCGACAGGCTATAAATAGCATCAAAATCTTTAGGAGAAATTGTTGTTTTAGAAGGAATTAATACAGGAACCTCATTTTCAAATTCATCCATATTTATTCTATTAATCTAATTAAAAAAAATAACCTCGGAAGGTTAGGGATTCGAACCCTAGTTACACAGAGTGCAAACACGTACTCCAAACGTGCGCCTTCAACCACTCGGCCAACCTTCCACCCGAAGCCAGAATAATAATTATTTACATAAATACAATCTATTTTATCAATATTATCTTGTATTACATCATCGAAATCTTAATCATAAATCATATTTTATTTTATCTTATGATATGATTTCTAAAAATATTATTAGAAAATATATTATTACCTACTCCATTATAGCAATAAACATTGTAATTTTTGTTCTAGAAGAAGTTGCTTGATGAAGTACTGATAATTTGATCACATTCAATTTTTGAGCGCACTTTACACCAGCTATCACATATCAACCTCGGAGGCTCTTCACAGCTATGTTCCTACATTTTGGAATAATACATTTAGCCATGAATATGCTTGCACTACATAATATATGACCAGCTATCGAAAAAATATTCTGAAAACGAAAATATTTATTAATATATCTTTTTAGCGGATTAAGTTGAAATTTAACAGTTTTCTGAATAGAATCAATTACCTGAAATTATAGTTTAAGTGCCGGAGCTAGCGGAGCAATATTTGGAATATTATGAGCATATCTAGCAATAACTCTATCTTTATCCAAAAACAATAAATGAAATTTTGATATTAAGCAAATTGTATCAACAATAGTTTACGCACTAATTCCAGGATTTTTTATTCCATGAATATCTCTTACTGCACATATTTGATGACTAATTTGATGATTTATCATCTCTTATACCTTAATCATACTCACCAAAAGAAAAATAAAATCACAATCTTACGATACTTGAAAATAATACAAAATTACATATTATCTTACCGTTTAATTCATCAAACATAATCATGGACTTTTCAATTCTATTAAACAAAAAAATCTGAATTCTATGATACGGGAAAGAATGAAGATCTACTTTAAAATTTTTACTTCAACATAATGTTAAACCTCAAGACATTACAATTTTAGATAAAAAAAACATAGAAAATACACCAGAATGAGTTAAAGCAAAAACATGAGAAGAATATTTGAATAATTTAAATGATTATGATCTCATATTTAAATCCGCAGGTATTCCATATTATCCAGAAATTCAAGCCATACAAGAAAAAACAAAGACTCAAGCACAATTTTTATTTGATCACTATAAATGAAAAATTATAGCAATAACTGCATCTAAATGAAAAACAACTATGTCATCTTTAACTAATCACTTGCTAAAAACAGCTGGATATAATACGAAATTAGTATGAAACATCTGAAACGTTATATTTGATGAAATAGATTTTGAAAAAATTTATGATTTCGTAGTAATAGAATTATCAAGTTTTATGTTAGAAACATTAAATAAAAAAAATTTTTGTTCGATATTATGAGCCATTTTTCCTGTTCATCTAGACCGACACGAAAACATGGAAAATTATACTAAAGCCAAATTTAATATTATCAACTGAAGTGAACATACAATCATTTACGAAAAAACTCTAAATGACTACAAATTAAAAGAAAAATTCCCTAATTCGGAACTTATTCCATATTGAGCTGAATCAGAATTTACATGGGATTGAGTTTGCTTTTACTCTAAATGAAAACCTGTATTTCCACTATCTGATGTGAACTTAATTTGAGAACATAACTTACAAAACATCTCCGCAATTGTAGCTTTAGCTGACTTATTAAAAATTCCAGACAACACAATACAAAAAACCATACAAACATTTACAGCTGTTCGCCACAGATTGCAATTAGTTTGAAATTTTAAGTGAATAGATTTTTATGATGATGCAATAGCAACTACTCCTGATTCAACAATTGCTGCTATAAATGCCATATGAGATAGACTTGAAACAATATTTTTATGATGAATTGAATGATTCTGGTTTGATTTTCCTGCTTTAGTAGAAAGAATCAAAAAAACTCAGATTAAAAATATCGTATTTTTCCCAGACTCATGAGAAAAAATTGCTCAATTATTATGAGAAGATTGATACTCAACGCTTCATACACGCGATATGAAAGAAGCTGTAAAATTTGCTTATGAACATACTAGCAAATGAAAAGTATGTTTATTGTCTACAGCGTCTCCCTCTTTTTCTTGTCGAAAAGGTTTCGAAGAAAAATGAGATTTATTTCAACAATACGTAATAGAATTTTGAAAAGAATAATTGAAATCATATATAATAAGTTTATTCTACAATATACAAATTTACATATAATACAGTAATCATGGCAGAAGAAAATAGTCCGAACATTCCATATGATATGTATGAGTCTCCTCAAGAAGTTGTAATAATTATACCTTTATGAGGAGTAAAAAAAGAATCAGTAGAAGTTAAAATTGAAAATTACAGAATAAAAATACACTGATTTAGGTTATCTCCACAATTAAAAGATTCCTGTATCCCCATTCAAGAAGAATGTTATCGATGACCTATAGATTTACTAATTGATATTCCGCCTCAAGTATATTTTGATAAAATTCATAGTAAATTAACTATAGATAATATATTATATATAATTGTTCCAAAAGCACTTGTTCCAGATAAGATCCAACTCGAAGTCGAATATGAAGATAAAAAATAAGTTTTACAATTAATATAAATAAATTTTATACATTTAATCATATTATGATGAAAAATCTTAAACTCTTAATATTATTATGATTTATTCTAATTAGCTGATTTTTATCTGGATGTTGAAACAATTCCCAATCAAACGAATGAAACAATACAGAAAATATTGACTCACAAAACGACAAAGTAATAGACTACAACGATTCAATCATAAAAATTGCTTACAAATGCCACGAATCTGCAACAATTACACGAGATTCTTATGATGCTAAAGCTGAAGTTAAACAAATTGAAACAAATACAGAAAATACAATATCTCAATGCCAAAATTCAATTGAACAAATTAATAACATCTGAGATCGAGAATGAGATGCGTCCCTTAAAGATGGAATAATTTCTTTACTTAATTTATATGTAACATATTTTACAAAATTTAATAAAATGGTTTCATATCTAGAAAATGAAAATTATCCAAAAGAAGATATAGAATCTTATGAAGAAATAGTAAAAGAAATTAAAGATATGGACGATGAAATAGAAGTTGCAAATAACAATTTCATTAATATACAAGAATCTTTTGCAAGAAACCATTGATTTGAACTAGAAAATATTGAATAGATCAAAATAAAAAAAATCTAATTTAATAACAATACCTGATAAACAACATATTTTTAACTAGCCAATTTTAAAGCTATCGGACAATGATCTGATCAAGATATACTAATTTGGTGTTCAATTCATATTACCATGTTCATCAACTCTGAAGAAATCCAAAAATAATCCAATCTCCGTCACACATTTCTATCTCTTGCACCTCAACGATAGCTCCACCAAGTATATTGATCTTTTAAATTAGGATTTAATTTACGAAAAACATCAATTAATCCATCTTTTTCTAATTTATCCATCTCTGCACGTTCAATAGGAAGAAATCAAATTGAATTTTCATTCTCCTTTGGTCTAGCAATATCTATTTCAGTATGACAAATATTAAAATCTCAACATATTATCACTTCATCTCAATCATTACAGATTAACTTAACATATTGTCTAATTTTTTCATAAAAATCTAATTTATACGTTAACATTTCTGTTCCATCTGCACGATTTCAACCATTCGGAAAATAAACATTTAATAAATGAATACATTTATCACCATATTTAAACACTATTTCAGTAACTCTACCTTCATCACTAAATTCAGTAAAAAGAAAGTCTGATCTTTTCTCGATTACATTTAATCATTTCTTAAAAAATATTGCTGTACCCGCATATCATGGTCTAATTCATTTATGCCAAATATGATTATAATTAGATAAATAAAACTTTATCTCCGCGGGTATTTGATTTTCATACGCTTTTACTTCTTGTAAACATATAATATCTGCATCATTCTCCTTTACCCAATCAAAAAATCACTTTTGAATTACAGCACGAATTCAGTTAACGTTCCAAGATAATATCTTCATTATACATATAATAAATTTAAAGCTGCCAATAATTCTAAACTAACTATTTTATACCATACCATTCTCAAATCAAATTCGCACACCGTTGAATTCATTTTTTCGCATTATTTTCCGGACTAACTCAAATTTTTTCTAACATGTTTCTATTATAACTCTCCGTTACCATTGTTCCTGCATAATCTGCATATAACACTCATATTAAAGAACTTAAAATCAAAATATTTACCAATGGTTTTTCATTTATTCCTAACATTTCATTTCTCCACCAATCAAAATCTGACTTCCAGTCTTCATAAGAACTATATTTATCAACAGATAGTATAACATAATAACATGCCAATCTACAAAAAGATTTTCATTTTATTTCAAATCACAAATCATCAAAATCAACTAATTGATAATCACCACTTCATTCAAAAACATGTCACGTCCAAAACCATTTAAAAGACAATTCTCTAGGAAAAATCTTTTTTCAATAATGATTATATAATTCAATAATTTTTGATTCTATTGACTGAAAATCTAACAGAATATCATTTTTTTTTACAATATGTTCTCACCTAAAATACCATCATTTGCATTTTTCGATTAAATCTTCTATAGAATAACCATTACATATATTCACCATATCATATCAATTATCCCCACAATATATTTCAAAATCATCAAAAACTTTTCTATATTGATAAAAATGTTTTACAGCTTCCTCTCTAGAAATTTCTCTAAAATCTAATAAATTTTTTCAACTAAATTCAATATCCTTCATAATAAAAAACAAACTAACATCATTATTATACGTTATTTTTGGTCACGAAAATTTTAGACTCTTTTCTATCGAAAATTTATTAAAAATTTGTATTAATCTTATCTCATTTTCATAAGCCTTTCTTCAATATTCATCATCCGTAAATGCTTTTATATATAATCACTCTTGTTCATTTTTTAATAAAACATCAAACTTAACTTTAGCATAGCATGGTCACTCTCTATAATATCAAAAACCTGGATACAAATCACATAAATGATTAACTAACCTTTCAATTTGTAACTGCATAAATTTTAATATACCTTAAAAATTACCAACATTTTCTAATTGTTATTCTCCCACTCTAACACTTTCAAAAACATAGGGAATACTCAATATTTTTTCGCATTTAAATACTGATCTCCATAACCATCAAATACATATTTAGGAGCATTAGGTTGAACCATTCATCCTGATCTAACTCAACCATTATACAATGCAGCAAAACTAACTACACCTGTATAATCAAATCAATTATAACTTATATTTAGTTTAGGAAATTCATCATTAGATTTTTTATTATAACTATCAATCTTTCACTTCGCAAAATCTATAAAATCTTGAATTGATTGTTTAAATATTTCTTCAGTAATTTGTCATGTGCCATAATCCTTAGTTACAATTTGAAATGGTCAGTCTCCATTAGATGGTAAATAATATCAACAATTACTTTCTCTATACCAAATAGCAATAGTTAACGCTGTAGGGAAATCATTTGCAAAACTAATATTATCTATCGTATTATACCATCACATACACTTATCTTCAGGAAATTCAATATCTTCACTTATATCATCACTATATTTATCAAAAAAACTATATTTTTCTCATGCATATTGTTGCTTTGCTAATTTTTTTCTTGAATCAAACAATGAACGAGCATAATCTCTTAAACTACTAGAGATGGTTCCCAATCTTTCATCATTTTTCAAAATATCATACCATTTAGATAATTGATTATAATAGCTCCATAATCAATAATCTGATGCTTGACTAATAGTTGTTTTCTGGGAATTGAAATTTTTTAAATCATCTCATATTAATTTATAAGCCGCATTAGACGATCAAATAAATCAAAAAACAACAGTCAAAACGAGAACTAAAATCTTAACTCTATTTTTCATATTCAAAATACTTTAAAAGAATAAAAACAACCTATATTAAATGATATAAATATGTATATTGAATGCAAGTTTTTTGTCCTCTAACAAAAATTTCTCACAAAATAAAACAAGTTTATTGAATTCCTTTATATTTCTAAACATTCCATCCCAATCGAGAATAATTGAAGTTTTCAAAACCTTTCTTTTTTACTTTTACAATATAACCTATCTCAACAAATAGGATATCATATACTAGACAAATGAACACGAATTTGATGACGAATTCATTTATGGATTTTTAATACAACTATCGAAATATTATCTACTTTATTATACTCTATTTCTACAATTTCTGTCTCAACTTCATGAATCTTTCATTTTCAATTATTCCTATCATTTTCATCAAAAACTACAATCATACGATCATCAGAAAATCTATGATGCATAATCGGAAGTTTTATAACATTTCAATTCTCACATACTCGATTCTGAATATTCCCATAAACTACAGCTAAATAGTACTTATTAACCTTTCATTCCTTTTGAAGGGAACGAAATTTTTTATAGATTCTAATATTTTTCGCAAAATAAAGGAGTCAGGTTGTTGCTTTATCAAGTCTATTTAACAATCATAACTCCATTTCTTTCCCAAAAAAAGATTCTTGTGATTTAACAATATTCAACACTTCACTATTATTTTCCTCATAACACAATAAGTCTAAAAAACTAACAGACTTTCACCACGAAGATGATAAGTTTGCCGTTTTCCAGAAATAATAAAAATTCTTATCTTGATAATATATAAACAAATTATTAGAAACACTCATAACTTACAGATAATTAGAATTTTCAACTCTCTTTTTTAAATTTTCACATCAAAAGATATGCTAAAGGAGCTCATAAGAAAATAGAAGACAATGTAGAGAAAATAATTCATATTCATACTGTAAACGAGAACTGTTGTAATACATCACTATTTCACAAGAAGAACATAGCTACAAGTACAATTAACGTTGAAACAGATGTAGATATAGATCTTCTAACAGACTGCCAAATACTTTCCTCAAATATTTTACCATAAATAGCTCCCTTATCTTTATTTCTACTCAAATTCTCTCTTATTCTATCAAAAATAACTATCACATCATTAATACCATAAGCAATTACTGTCAGTACAGAAATAATAAATATCGTATCAACCTGTAATGTATCATCAATTAACATCCAAACTCAATAAGCTCATATTGTCGCACATATATCAAACAACATAACACATAAAACAACTCATGATAAGACAGCTGGAGAAATATATTTTCTAATTTCTTTAAATGCTAAAAGCATATATATAATCATCAAAATTATTCATATTACCAACGCTTGCATAGCTGTAGTTTTCATATAATCTCACACACTTGGTCATGTCAATGTTTGTCAAACAATATCCTCAGGTGATTCTATATATTTTTTATCCAATAAAAAACTCGAAATATCAGAAGACATCTGCTCAACTACATTATCATCTTTTAATTCAGCATTAATTTTAATCTGCGTGTCTTCTTCTGTAGTATTCACATGAACAGTAGCTTTATCATATCATTTTTCCGTTAAAAAGCTTCTCAAATTGTTCTGAATCTCATTACTATCAGTATGTGTGTTTATTGAAATATTCACTCATCAAGTAAATTCCTCCGAATAATTAGCGTTCATCAAGAAAACACATACTCCACATACAGCAACACAAATTGCTAAGATTATCCAAATATAAGATCTCTTAATAATACCAAATCCTTTCATATCATATTAAAGAAAAATAAAATACCAACTTGACTGTGCACGAATATAGTGATTTTTACTTAATTTGCAAACAAAAACATTACGAATCTCTCAGCAAAAACACCAAATTAATTAAATATTAAGATAATTTTCTACAGATACAGAATTTGAATACTTATAAAAAACTGATCTTGATTTATCCCACAACTTTGCACGGATTGTATCTCATTTTATTAAATCAGTAGAAAAATCTACATATTCACAAGGACAAGAATTACAACCATCAACTCGTACTCATCATCCGAAATCATCCGGACAATTTTCATACGTTTCTCATTCATCTATTCTTCAGTTACCACATTTATCACAATCTTTCACATCTCTTGGACATGTTCAACAATTTTCTCATCTATCTATCCTTCAATTTCAACATAAATCTACCACATCAAAACCTATACACAAATCACGCACACACTTATTACATTTACAATTTGGATCATCCGGTTCAGTTCAGTCTCAAATACACTTACTATCCCATGGACAATTTTTACACGTACAATCAAAGTCTTTCTTTCATACATCTATACATCTTATTTTTAATCTTCATGAACAATCTTCACATTTACAATTTGGATCATCTGGTTCAGTTCAGTCTCAAATACATTTA
>Ga0247610_10005589_pt1 | contig 13216 bp, 9 predicted proteins | sample 174DNAGHGhighgp2_FD_193483 | JGI IMG/M metagenome (GOLD analysis project Ga0247610, IMG submission 193483) | Sheep rumen microbial communities from Palmerston North, Manawatu-Wanganui, New Zealand - 1742 DNA GHGhigh gp2 | ecosystem: Host-associated > Mammals > Digestive system > Stomach > Rumen ...
TGTACTCGTGCTTCTGCTGCAGGGCTGTGGTGTCGCTGGCAAAGTCGAAGACCAGCGGACGCATGATGGTGTAGCCTTCGAAAGCCACTGCTGCTGCCAGGCTGTAGATGTAGGGCATGAGGTTGTAGCGCTCTTCCAGGCACTTGCGTATGGTCTGCTGGGCTTCAGGGCCGTAGTTCCACGGTTCGGTGTTGCTCATATATCCGTGCACACGCATCAGCGGCAGGTACACGCTGGTCTCTATCCACCGCAGCATACGCTCGATATAGTCCTTGTCGGTATACTGGTTTGCGGGGCGGAAGAATCCTCCGGCGTCGTATGTCCACCATGGTATGCCTGCAGCCTGCATGCCCAGTCCGGCTGTTATCTGTCTGCGCAGTGTCTCCCAGTCGTTGCCCACGTCGCCGCTCCACAGTGCCGAGCCGTAGCGCTGTATGCCGGGGAAGCCGCAGCGGGTGAGTATGAGCGGGCGTGTGGTGCGTGTGGCTTTTGTCGTGCGCAGCCCCTCGTAGACGGTCTTGTTGACCAGCAGCGGATAGACGTTGCGCACCTCTTCTCCGCTCCACTGTCCGTGGTTCACTCTCCGTCCTGCCAGGTCGTCGTTCTCGGGTTCCGTGGCGTCCTGCCACCAGGCGTCGATGCCCAGTGGCACCAGCTTGGTGCTGAAGCTCTTCCAGTAGGCAGCGGCGGCTTCAGGGCTGAAGAAGTCTATCCAGTCGGTGCCGGGTATGTAGTGGCCGTCGGCCTCCATCTGCCGTCCCAGCTCCGACCGCTTGTCTATCTTCGACCACACGCTGAGCATCAGCCTTATGTCCATCTTGTGTAGACTGTCGGTGAGCGCTTTGGGGTCGGGGTAGTGGTCCTCGTCGAAGCGCATGGAGTTCCATCCGTGCTTGCCCCAGTACTGCCAGTCCTGCACTATGACGTCGATGGGCAGTCCCTCGGTCTTGAACCTGTTTGCCGTCTGCAGTATCTCGTCGGAGGAGTGGAAGCGCTCTCGGCAGTGTATGTAGCCCAAGGCCCATCGTGGCATGAGCGGCGATGGTCCTGTGAGCTCGCGGTAGGAAGCTATTATCTCGTCGGGAGTGCCTATGAAGACGGTGTAGTCGAGCGCTTTTGCCACCGGCGATGAGAGTGTGCTCTCGTTGCCTACCATGCCGTAGTAGAGTTTCGGCTGGTCGCCGTTTGACAGCTCTGCCTTCAGCTTGTGCTCGCCGGCTGTAAGGTGTGTTATGGCCGATGCTGTGGGTGGCAGCCACATGTTCTGCATCTCTATGACAGTAGTGCCGTCGATGCAGAGGTTGTGGCGTCGGGCCATCTTCTGGCCTATGTCAAGGAGCAGCGAGTAGTCGCCCTCGCGGTCTATCTGTATGGTTGCTTCGAAGATGTTGCGCTGGCGCACCTCTTGGCGGCCTCCTTCGGTGGTGGTGACGTTGACAGTCTCCTTCTTTCCTCCTCCACTCCCGGTGCGTGTCAGCGAGACGCTGTCCTTGGGCTGGTTGAACTCCACGAGTCCGTAGTTGTTCCACAGCAGTCCGTAGCCTTTGCTTGAGATGAGCATGGGTATGGAGATTTGGGTGTTGACCTGTGTCAGTCTGCGAGCCAGTCCGCGTATGTTTGTGTAGCCGTCCTGGAACTGTCCCAGTCCGAAAAGATATTCACCGGCGGGCGAGAGGAACGACAGCTGTGCGCCTCCGCCGGCAGTGGCGTGCGAGGTGGCAGTGAAGACGGTGCGTCCGCTCTTGTCGCTCACGGTCAGTGTGTGGGCCACGTTGTCTGCCTTGACGCTGATGTCGGTCTTGTCGGTCTCGCCGGTCTTTACGTAGAGCCAGTGCAGGGAGTCCAGTTTGTCGGTCTCGTGGAAGCCAGCTTTCGCAGGCTGTTCACAGTACTGTATTCTCACGGCGTTGTGGGCCACCATTCTCATGCGGAGCCACCCGTTGCCGAACTGCTGTTCATGGGCCGACAGTGTGCCCAAGGACAATGCCCCTATACCAATGAAAAGGGCAAAAAGACGTTTGTTTTTCATGTGTTTAAATATATTGTGGTTGTTATTCTCCGTTGCTTTCTTCTGTGACGTCGGCAGTGCTCTCTTCACTGCCCTCACGCACCTGGCGCGCGCTGCCCTCAGGGTTCATGTCGTCGAGTGGCAGCACTTCGTCGTAGTTGTCGAAGACACCGAAGCCCAGACTGTCTATCACCTCGTCGGCGCTGGGCTCGCTGTAGCCCCAGCAGTTGTACATCTCTGATAGTATGGTGTCTGAGTGTGGCTCTTCGAACTTGCCGTGGTAGTGGCTGAAGCGCTTGTCGCTGAGCACAGACTTGAAGAATCGCCCGCAGATGGGCAGTGCTGTTCGGCTGCCTTGCCCTAACTTTCCTGTACGGAAGTGTATGGCACGGTATTCGCCCCCCACCCATGCTCCGCACACCAGATTGGGGCTGATGCCCATGAACCATGCGTCGGAGTGATTGTTTGACGTGCCCGTCTTTCCCCCGAAGTCGGTGTCGTCGAACTCGCGCACATAGTTCCACATGCTCATGCTTGTGCCGCCCGGCTCGCGCATGCCCCCCATGAGCAGCTGCTGCATCATGAAGGCGGCATGGTATGTGATGGCCTGTTTCTGCTCTGGCTGTGCTTTGTATATCTCGTGGCCGTCGCGGTCCAGTATTCGTGTGACCATGCTCACCTCGTGGCTCTTGCCGTCGTTGACAACGGTGGAGTAGGCGTTGACCATCTCCAGAAGGTTGACATCGCTGGCCCCCAGCACCAATGACGGCTTCTCGTCGAGCTTGCTCTTTATGCCCAGGCGGTGGGCGGTCTTTGCTATGCGGTCTATGCCCAGTTCCTGTCCCAGCCTGGCGGCAATAGAGTTGACACTCTGTGCAAAGGCTCTTTTCAGGGTCATGTTCGCCCCGGTGAAATATCCGTTGGCGTTGGACGGTGCCCATATTGTGAGCCTGCCCTTTGAGTCGTAGCTTTTGTAGCAGAAATATGTGTCCATGAGGCGGTCGCAGGGGGTCATGCCTTGGTTCATGGCCTCGGTGTAGACGAAGAGCTTGAAGGTGGAGCCTGGCTGTCGCTTGGCTGTCACTTTGTCATACTGCCATGTGTTGAAGTCGAGATCGCCCACCCAGGCTTTCACAAACCCTGTCTTTGCCTCTATGGCCACGAAGCCGCAGTGCATGAAGCGCTCCATGTAGCGTATGCTGTCAAGGGTGCTCATCTCGGCCTCTACCGGCCCGTCGTAGCTGAAGAGCTTCACCTTGTGCGGCAGGTTGAGGTAGTAGTCTATGGAGTCTTTGTTGTCGTCGAAGCGCTGTTGCAGTTGCTTGTACACGGGCAGGCGCTGGGCTATGTTCTCTATGAAATGTGGTATCTCGCGGTAGTGCTCGTCCTGCCAGGGGTTCATGCCGCGCCAGTGCTCGTTGAATTTCTGCTGCAGGTCTTTCATCTGCTCCCAGGCGGCCTCCTCGGCATAGTGCTGCATGCGTGTGTCGATGGTGGTGTAGATTTTCAGGCCGTCGGTATATATGTCGTAGCCGTTGTCGTGGCACCACTGTTTCAGGTGGCTTTTGAGTGCCTCACGGAAGTAGTTGGCATAGCCGTCGTAGGCCTTCTCCACGCTGAAGTCGAGCTTTATGGGCTTTTCCTTAAGCGTTTCCCACTCCTTGTATGTTAGGTGGCCGTGGCTGTACATGTTGTCCAGGACCACGTTTCTGCGGAACAGGCTGTTCTCCGGGTGCAGTCGTGGGTTGTAGTAGGTGGTGGCCTTCAGCATGCCCACGAGCACGGCGGCCTGGTCGGCGGTGAGGTCTTTTGGAGCTATGCCGAAATACGTCTTGCATGCGGTCTTTATGCCGTAGGCGTTGGAGCCGAAGTCCACGGTGTTGGCATACATGGTGAGTATCTCGTCTTTCGAGAATGTGGCTTCAAGCTTCAATGCTGTGACCCACTCCTTCGTCTTCATGATGATGATCTTCAGTCCGGGTATGTTTCCAAGAAGGCCTGTGGAGTACTCCGTTCGCACGCGGAACAGGTTTTTTGCCAGCTGCTGTGTGATGGTCGAGGCGCCACGGGCGTCGCCGTGGACGACGTAGTCTTTGAGTGCAGCTGCAAAGGCGGCGAAGTCTATGCCGAAATGATTGTAGTAACGCTCGTCCTCGGTGTCGATGAGTGCCTGCCAGAACACGGGGTTCACCTCTTCAAATTTCACCGGCGTGCGGTTCTCGCTGAAGTACTTGCCTATGAGCACGCTGTCGGCGCTGTACACCTCCGACGACTGTGCAGGACGGGTGTTCAGGATGGTCTTCATGCTTGGCGACTTTCCGAAGAGCCCGAAGAGGTTGATGTCGACGGCGCCAAGGTAAAGGAAGAACACGACGACGAGCGTGGCCACTGCCGAGAGGCACTTCACGTACCACTTGCGGTCGCGGTACAGACCGGTGTACAAATGCCACAATCGTTTGCACCAGTGGCCTGCTGCTTTTATGTGTTTCCAGAGGAACCGGGCTATAAGCCTCAATTTATCCATAATGCTCTATGTAGTTAATAATCTGTAGTTTGTCGTCTGGCGAGAACCACGCCATGGCAGGGTCTTTTTTGTACCATGTCAGCTGTTTGCGGGCATAGCGGCGGGTGTTGCCTTTCATGCGCTCCACTGCCTCGTGGAGTGTCCATGTGCCGTCGAGATAGGCGAACATCTCTTTGTAGCCCACGGTGTTCAGTGCGTTGAGATGTCTTTTAGGGTAAAGCTGTCGTGCCTCGTCCAGCAGGCCGCTGGCCATCATCTGGTCCACACGCTGGTTTATGCGCTCGTAGAGCTCTTCGCGGGGGCGGTTGAGCCCTATCTTTATGATGCGGAACGGCCGCTGCTTGCCCTCATTGCCCCTTTCGTCCATTTTCCGGAACGACGTGTACGTGCGTCCCGTCATGAGGCATATCTCCAGGGCGTGGACCACACGGCGGGGGTTCTTGCGGTCCACCATCTCGTAGTGCTCAGGGTCCAGGCGTCGGAGCTCTTCACAGAGTGCCTCCAGGCCTTCATCGGCCAGACGTCGCTTCAGCGCAGCCCGTGTCTCGTCGTCGACGGTGGGTATGTCGTCGATGCCATTGCACACGGCGTCGATATACATCATCGAGCCTCCCGCCATCATGGCGTAGTCGCTGGCGAGGAAAAGCCGGTCGAGCAGTGCCAGCACCTGCTGCTCGTACATCGAGGCGCTGAAATAGTCGTCCAGCTGCAGCGTGCCCACAAAATAGTGCCGCACGCGCCGCAGTTGTTCTGCAGTGGGTGCGGCAGTGCCTGTCTTCAGGTCACGGTACAGCTGGCGGCTGTCAGCATTGATGATGGGAATGTCGAAATGCTCAGCCAGCTCGAGGCACAGCTCCGTCTTGCCTACGGCGGTAGGGCCTGTTATGACTATGAGTGTCTTCGGAGTCACCTGATGATGCCTCGTTTTGAAGACTCGATGAACGAGCAGATGTACTCCACCTCTTTCGAGTCAGGATATTTCGTGCGTGCCTCGGCAATGCCGTCCTTGATGATGCCCTGTGCATAGATGGTGCGGTAGGTGTCGTGTATCATCTCGATGGTCTCGTTGCTGAAGCCTCGGCGGCGCAGGCCTATGAGGTTGACGCCGGCAAAGCGTATGGGCTCCTTTCCGGCAATGATAAACGGCGGTATGTCCTGGCTGGTGCGGCTGCCGCCCTGTATCATGACGTAGCTGCCTATGCGTATGAACTGGTGGAACAGCACCTCGGCCGAGATGATGGCGTAGTCGTCCACCTCCACCTCGCCTGCAAACTTTGTGGAGTTGCCTATGATACAGCCGTTGCCTATGATGCAGTCATGGGCAATGTGCATGTTCTCCATGAGCAGGTTGCCGCTGCCCACGACGGTTTTTCCGCGCGAGGCAGTGCCGCGGCTGATGGTCACGTTTTCGCGGATGCTGTTGTTGTCGCCCACCACGCAGAGGGTCTCCTCGCCCCGGAACTTCAGGTCCTGCGGCTTGGTGGAGATGCTGGCTCCAGGAAAGAACTCATTGCCGGAACCGATGCGGGCGCCGGTGTGAATGGTCACGCTGTTGAGCAGGTGGTTGTTGTCGCCCATGACAACGTTGGCGTCGATGACGCAGAACGGGCCGATGATGTTGTTGTCGCCCAACTGTGCCTCTGGCGAGACGACGGCTAAAGGATGGATAGTGTTCATTATTCGTGGTTTTGTTGATACAGGTTGCAAAGGTAAGCATTTTTATCGAGACTAAGCCACAGAACGCTGATATTTTCTGTTTTTTTAAGTGACAGAGGCTAATATCACGAGAGAGGCATCCACACGTGTGTGTGCGGGTGCCTCTCTTGGTGTTGTCATTCAATATGCAATATTGCAATATGGATCATGTTGTCAGCTTGCGGTACTTGCCTTTGTCCTCGCCACGGCGAATCTTCTGTGCGAGTCCGTCGTCGCAGAGATGCTTCAGTCGGCTGCAGACCGAGCCTACGCTGTCGTAGCCATATTCACGCATCACGTCGGCCGATGTGAACACTTCTGGCAGTCGTCGGTAGGCCCGTAGCGTCTTTGACTGATGGCGCACGTTTGAGGCCTGCATAGCTTCACGGTCGTCGTAGAGTTTTTCGCCGGTGGCCAGGAAGAAATGCTGCTGGAAGGCAAACTGAGCGTCGCAGATGGCCAGTACCAGTTCGCGGTCGGTCTTGTCGGTCTTGAAGTCGGGACCGCAGACCATTCGTCCTCCATCATCCACCATTTGATTCCAATGGCGTGCCACTATGAAGGGTAGAGCCAAGTTCATTGAAATCCAGCATGGGCGTTTCACCAAGTCTTCGAGTGCTTTTGACGACTCATCTTTGGCGTCGGTCATGCGTCGGTCTGTCCAGGCATAGAGGGCATCGCTAAGTTCCTTGCATGGTATCTCGCCCTTTGTGGAGTCCAGTCGGTAGCTCCACTCCTTCAGCTGCTGGTCGCGCTGACGGTCTGCCTCGCTGTAGACGCGGTTCTCGCGCATCTCGAAATTGGTGTCGCCCATAGGCACGCAGGCCAGTCGCTGCAGCAGACCGCGGGCAAAGTTTCTCGTCGTGTTTTGCAAGGACAGCGCGTCCTCTGTTCCAGTATATACACCGCAGAAGTGCACGTCGTATTCTCCCACCTTCGAGCTGCTGGTCTTGAGGAAACTGCCAGCAGGCTCGTTGTGCAGGCTCTTCAGGAAGAGCGCCTCGATGTTCATGTAGCTTTTTTTCTGCTGTGCCAAGAGGTCGTCGAGCTCGGAGTTGAACTGGCTGACGTGCAACGGCCATTCCTCTCCGTCGATAGTCTCCTTGGCGTTGAACTCAGCCTCGCGAATCGCAGCAGCCGATGCCTCCGACGGCAGGCAGCGCAGTACGCCCTGTGGTCGCGGTGTCTTGTTCTTTTCGCCACCGCTCTTTTGGTCGCGTTCCTCGTTCCATCGGTTCAGTGCCTCTATCTGCACTGCGTCTGCTTTCTTCACCGGCTCCATCATCAGGCGGTAGAGGTCCACGGCGATGTGTTTTCCCGAGCCTGAGCGTCCTATCAACTCCACTATACTGTTCAGTCGGCACTTGCGGCTTGGCTCTGGCCAGAAACGGTACCATGTGCGCGTCATCAGCGTCATGGCGAAGCCGCCGCCTACGAAGAGAGCAGCGACGTAGTGGCGACGCTTAAGCCCGTGGCAGAGTAGACGCAGCAGTATAAAGTGCTTCATGAGGTGCTCCAGCCGCAGTCCGATGCGCTCAAGCATGCTGATGACGGCATCGTGTTCAGCCAGAGCCTGTCCCATGGCCTTGCTGCGCTCCTCGCGCACCAGCACGCCATAGTCGCGCTTGGTCACTTCGCGTATGGCACGGCGCATCTCCTTCGAGGGCTGCGGGTCGTAGAGGTTCTCGGCTTCGCGCTTCTCCATTCGTTTCTTTGCAGCGCTGATGATGCGGTCTATCTCGGCCATACCGCGTTCGTTGACGATGTCCTGCACCCACGCGAGCGACAGCAGCAGCTTTCTTACGCGTTCCATGTCGCCGTCGAAGAGGAGGATTAGGTCTGAGGCAATTTTCAGCGCAAACTTGTGGCGTGAACCTTCAGGTGCGCCGTTGGGCAGCATAGCGTTGATGAAGTCCAGTGCAGGGTAGCTGAAAACGTCGAGCGACAGTTCGCGCTCGCGGGGCTTCACACCGTTGGCCAGCTCCTCGGCGGCATCGCTGTCGCCATTGTTGGCACTGGGGGTTAACGACTCGGTGACTGTCACGCCAGCCGTGTTGCCGGGCAACACATGGGCGGGGTTCAGTGGACTAGTGTTCGCGTTGCGATAATCATCGCCATACATCTTGTCGGTGTCGTTTTGAATTTTTTTTTCCTTTACCATGTTCTTTACTTTTGAGGGTTAAACAATTTATCTTCATCTATATGGATAATGTCTTGTAAACGCGGGCAATAGGATATTCTGTCAGCATTGATGCACGAGTTGTCCGTGACGTGCTTCCCCGTGGTGCCTACTACGTCGAGCATGCCCAGTTCCTTCGCCTGCAGATACTGGTTGTCGGCAATGCGCCCCGCCTCGGCTATCCACTCGCATACCAGCCTGAGCCCACAGCCCGAAGATGTGACATGTGCCAGCCGCACCTTCCATGGGAATCCCGGTGCCTTGGTTAGCTCGTAGAGTGCCCTTGGTGGGAAGGGCAGGTGGTCGTAGTCACTCATGAAGAGCCCCGAGAGGTGGGTTATGTTATCCTGCAGCCTGCGGCGGTAGAGCATGGGGTTTCCATTGTTGTCCAGTCGCAGGTTGCCATTCTTATCCGTCCGTGGCACCAGCCCGAACTCGCTCACGGCGAACACGAAGCATGGCAGGCTCATCTTCAGCGTCTGTACCCACTGCAGCAGCTTTGCCGCTGTGGTCAGCTGTGCAAACTTCTCTCCAGCCTTGGGGCGGCTCTCTTGCTCTATTCGCCATCGCTGATAGTCGGTCAGACGTGTAAACCTGTCCAAGGGCTTCCCCTCTCTGACTGCTTGCTCCACGGCCTGGCGGGTCGTGATTTTCCAGTCCACAATGGCGCTGCGCACCTGAGTGTGGAATACCGAGGCCGGGCATGGGTCGCACGAACTCCAAAACTGATTTTCTTGCCAAACGAATCTGTGTTGTTCCATTTTATCTACTGATTATATAATTGGTGTTAATGTTAAGTATTTCATTGCGGTGTCGGCCTATCGCAACGTTCATCACTGCCTCGGCCTGCAGCAGCTGTCGCTCTATCTGCGGCGAGCATTGCAGACGGGTCTGTACTGTCACCTCGCCCTTTGCTGTGTCGAGCCAGATTTGGGTCTGCCCGTCATCGTGGAGCATGCGACCCCGCAATTCTTCGGGCATCGTTGGTTCCTGTTTGCGCTCGTTTTGTGTCAAGAGCAGGAACTGCTCCAGCAGTGCACCCACGGGGTCGGCGCAGTCTTTTGCGTCCACGTTCAGGTGTAGGCTGTAGCTGCTTTCCTTCGTGCCTTCGCTGCGATAGAATGAACTATTTCCCAACTGCTTGAGCATGATGCGGTTGCTGGGTCTTGAACCCACTGGAATGAACTCGCGGTAGCCGTTTGCCCATTCGTTCATCTTTCCCCTTGTCGTCACGTCGGGCTTCGTCCGTGGCCGGGTGACGTAAATGGTGTTGTCTGTCTTGTTGGTCATAAATTCTAATGTTATAAAAACTGGCGCAAAGGTACAGATAATAACTTTAGAATCAAGCAAACAGAATACGAAAGACACCCTCTGACGACGTCGCCGGAGGGTGTCTTTTCATTTTAGTGGGGGTGTCCTGAAAATATTAGGGGGGTGTCCTGGATTTTTAGCTGAGGGTGTCCTCATCGCTTGGTGTTGCAGTATCTTTTAGATTAGGATAAATGATTTTTGCAAAATCAGCACTGAACTGAAAAAAAATGTTGGCTAATACTTTGCGGTCTCCATTAGGGTCGCCTTCTGTCATTCTGTTCTTCATGCTGCGTTCTCCCCAGCCGAATAGTTTGCTTGCCAGCGGCCCAAGTTGTTCTTTTTTATTGGTATATTTAAAATTAAGTGCCTGGGCTAGTGACTCGGTAAAGATGGCAGCCTGCATACGCGTTAGTCCCGTTTGTTTGCTTTTATAATCCTCAAGCTCGCTGCGCAGTTTTTCATTTTCTGCTTTAAGCAGAGCTGTGTCGTCATCGTTCTTGTCAGTTTCCTTCTCTCTTTTCATATCCATTTCGGCCATTTCTATCTGAAATGAGGCCTCAATGGCTTTGTGATTATATTCATAGGAAACCTCATTGTGGATATTGCCGAGAAGATTGAATACCTGTTGAGGATAGTCATTTTCATAGCCTCCCGAATAGAAATCTTTTGCGGCCTGTTCAAAAATGTCTAACACGTTGTGTTTTTCTTCCTCCGTGCGACCTAAGGCATTTACCAGTTCCCGCACCCTGCGTTCTTCAAAATAGTTTACTAAGTGTGGCCAGTTTATTTCACGCGCCAACATGATTTCGCCGACAGCAACCCTGTCAATGACTCGTGGGGCAAAGGCTTCAGATATGGAGAAATCGTCAGGGGCGTTTTTCAGCAAATCACTGCACACATCCATATAACATTTGTTCTTCAAGAATGGATCGTTAAGAACTAAAAACTGAGGAATGTCGGTCATAAAATTTTTCATCTTCCCTATCAGTTTCTCACTTGCCTTCCAGCAAGGGTGGTGTGTCAGGAAAATATAAACCAGTGCAAAAGTGAATGCTTGCTTGACTTTATCACCCGAGTCATTACAATATGCAATATCGCAATAAATAGTGAAATTCCATTCTGGCCTATCGCCGGACAACTTGATTAACGTGCAAATGTAGTACGCAGAATTATAGCATTTGAGAGCTCGATTTTTTGCGTCACTCTTGCTGAAATAGTAGCTGTCGAGCATGTTGTCAATTATCAGAACATTCGCTTCATCTTCTTCAGCAAATTCCTCAAGGCTTTTTCTTTCTCTGTATATCAGTTGGCGTGGTATCTTTGTATAGTCCATTGCTTTCTCTATTTGTTTATCTCCACATTGTCAATATCGCTATTTAGTTTGTTGAATGTCTGCCAAACCATCAATTTTCTTGCCTCTCATGGGCATAGTTCTGGAAATTGCCCAGAATCTGCTCAATATGTATTACTTCTGGGCAACTGTCCCAAGTCACGCCGCCGCCCATCAGATACCACTTGTCACGTTCCTTCACTGGTACACGTTTCAACGAGGGGAATGCCGAAACGGGCATGATGATTGAGCGCCCGTCTTGCAGGTCTACCTGAAACTTGCCTCTGCGAGGGAACGACAGCCGCTTTATGCGAGGTGTCACGTTCCAATATCCTTCTGTCTTGTACATAAATGTTTACAAGTTACATCGCCAAAATAGCCCTAAGATTCGTATCCGTGAACGTGCGCCAAATCATCAGTTTAATGGGCTTGTAGTCATCAAAGAGCTGTGTAACGAACTTGATTTCAAACACCAACCGGAAGTCGTTTTCATCAGCCGTTTCCTCAAACTCATGCTTTGTACCGACACGTGCCACCTCTATCTGATACAGGTCACGGATTCCCTTGCCTTTAGTGTAGGGCATGAAGTAATAGAGTTTATTGAGCTTTACTGTCGATGGAAATTTTTTGCCTGTGAAGTATGCTCTGGCGTTCTGGTTGTTATAGGGAACAATAAACTTATCTGGCACAAAGCTAACCAGTACGTTCTTGGAGTCATCCAGGGTCGAGATATCAATTCTCTTTCTCTTGACAAACGGATTGTTTATGATGTTGACATCCTTCGGATATTGCTCGTGCATGTCGAACATGTCAATCTCATATAGTTTCGGAGGCAACATGTCGTGTGCAGCCTTGTCTGCTTCCACAAACTGGCTCTCCTCTGGATTCTGTGCATCGATGTCGTTGAAAAGACGTATAAGCGAACGTCCTATTGCGTATGCAAGATTGACAGGTACAGCATTGCCAATCTGCTTGTACTGGTCAGCGATGTTCCCTTCAAATTCCCAATTGTCTGGAAATGTCTGTATACGGGCGTATTCACGAACTGTCAGGGGACGTGTTTCTGTGGGATGACAGCGTTCCGTCTGTTTTTGAGCGGGGGCACAAGTCAGTGTCAACGAGGGTTCGTCCATCGAAAGACGGCGAGCCATACCAGTCTTGCCACCTCCAAGATAGAAACTACCACCCATATACTCTTTCTGTTCCTCTACAGGCAGGTCACGCCAGTCGCCCCCCTCAGGCACCATCGCCATCACACGGGCTTTCTTGGCAGGATAGAGTTGACCTTCTGATTCAGGTACATCTTTGTCGAATAGTTCTCCGCTGAAGAAAGCATCGCGCAACGTCATCACGCGACGATACGGATCAGGCCACTTGAATCGGAAACCTTGCTCGTAGATGTCGTTTCGGATAGCGACAAGAATCAGACGTTCCCGCTTCTGGGGGACTTGATACATTATGGCCTTAAGCACACGTGGCTCAACGAGTGTATAGCCCAATTCTTTGATGGCATTGCGAATAACTTCAAGCGTCCGGCCATCATCATGTGAAAGTAGGCCCTTCACGTTTTCACCCATAAAGACCTTGGGCTGAATTTCCTTGACGGCACGAGCCAATTCAAAAAACAGCGTGCCACGAGTATCGTTCAAACCACCCTTTTTGCCAGCATACGAGAATGCCTGACAAGGGAAACCACCAGACAGAAAGTCTACTTTCCCTCTAAGAGGAGTGAAGTCTACTTGATGTATGTCGCCTTCCAGCACATTCCACTCAGGATGATTACGACGTAGTGTCTGACATGCCATAGCGTCCATCTCGTTCAACAGGACATGACGGAATCCTGCTAGATGCATGCCAAGCGCCAACCCTCCAGCGCCCGCAAACAACTCTACAGATGTGAAGTCACGAAGAGGTGCAACATGAAACTCTTCATCCCAGTTGGTGTCAAGCATCATGCGGACAGGTTCCACATCTGTTAATTCCTCCATGTAGAATCCCCGCTTGCCTTTCTCGTTTTGATGATAAGGGTACACTCCGCTCTCTCCCCACTTCTGAGCTGTGGCAAGAGATGTGCCTGTGAGGTCGGCTAAATTTGTAGCAGATAAAAATGTAGGCATTAAAAACCTCCTCTTTCTCTTATTTCTTCAGCCAGTTCTTGTATTTTCTCAG
>Ga0247610_10005591_pt1 | contig 13212 bp, 14 predicted proteins | sample 174DNAGHGhighgp2_FD_193483 | JGI IMG/M metagenome (GOLD analysis project Ga0247610, IMG submission 193483) | Sheep rumen microbial communities from Palmerston North, Manawatu-Wanganui, New Zealand - 1742 DNA GHGhigh gp2 | ecosystem: Host-associated > Mammals > Digestive system > Stomach > Rumen...
TGGACGAGTTCATCCAGTTCGCAAAGGAACGTAAGGATCTGACGTTCCTCGTAACCCGCATCGGTTGCGGCATAGCCGGATTCACCGATGAAGAAATCTCTCCACTGTTCGCGAAGGCTCACGACGTGGAGAATATCGTTCTGCCATCAGGCTGGTAAAATAATAATGAGTAACAAGTCACACATATTCGGCTATCTGCTGGGCTTGCTTATTTTTGTGGTTGGCATCCCGGCTTTGATGTGGTTGGTTTCGGGACGGCCTTGGCCATTCGTGCCTGATGCGGTAGTACTATGCACAGTCAGTTTGATTCTCGCAGTCTGCGGACTGACACTCAGCATCTACAGTATTGTCTATATGCGTATCGTGGGCAAGGGCAATCCATTTGACGCCTACGGTCATGAGGTGGCTCCGCGAACAAAACATCTGATGACGAGCGGCCCTTATCGCCTGTGCCGCAACCCGATGCTCGTAGGCATCTATATCTACGATGCAGGTGTTCTCGTCTGGCTTTGGTCATTCACGCCATTGCTTGTCTTCTTGGCAGAAGTAATCCTGCTCACCCTGCAAATCCGTAGCGAGGAAAAGCGGCTGGCCCAGGATTTCGGGCAGGAATATCTTGATTATAAGAAACAAGTCGGGAGGTATTTTGCCATTACATTCATACTAAATATGAGACGTTTATTTATTATTTGCGCTTTGATGGCCTTGCCCGCAATGCGGATGATGGCTGGGGTAGATCCCGTCTATGACCTCAGCGGCCGCCAAATTGTAAATCGTAAATCGTCCGCTCGGCCCAACGGGACGCTTGACACTTCAAGAAATCGTAAATCGTCAAATCGTAAATTACTTAAGGGTTTCTATATCATTAGTGGCAAAAAGGTGCTTGTGAAGTAGAAAAATAAAAGCCCGCAACCATAAACAGAAGGATTTTATCGTTAGTTATGAACTGGACGATCATTATCATTGAGACAATAGTGATGACCATTGCTTTTACGGCGATGATCCTGATTCCGTTGGTGAAGAATCCTGTGTGGTGGATTCACGACTACCCCAAGGATATTCAAGAAGAGTGAATGTGGAATAAGATTCTAATTAAAGAATAGTGCTTAAGTTTGTACACAAAACAGTTTATTACATCAACAAACAAGAATGAAAAGAATAGCTTTTTGTCTCATGGCAATTATGTGCGTGATGACGATGTCGGCACAGGTGGTCGAAGCACTTCCGGATCAGGTGTGGAGCGAATCAGAATGGATATGTGTGGCTGATGCGCCCGAGGTGCAAGGCCGTGTAGATGAACACACGCGGGCAGCCGACGGCGCCAACTGGTTCGTGAGCACATTCACCAATGAAAAACGCGTGTTGAAGGCTCTGTGGATGTCCACCAGTCTCGGCGTGAACGAACTGTATGTGAACGGCAAGCGCATCGGTCGGGAGGTGCTGCGTCCGGGCTTCTCTCACCACAGCCGCACAAAATATTCGTTCACTTATGACGTTACGGCGCAGCTCCAAACCAAGAAAGGGCGCAAGAACACTCTCTCTGCGCAGGTGACTCCGGGCTGGTGGGCCGACAAGATCATCACGCCCAGTGGTTCTAACGGAATGTACGGACAGAAGTGTGCCTTCCGTGGTGTGCTGGAACTGACGTTCGCTGACGGGACGAAACGCCTGTACGGTACGAATACGAAGGATTGGAGGGCAGGCATCGGAGGACCTGTGAAGCACGCCGCCATCTTCGATGGTGAGGAATACGATGCGCGAGAAGCAATTCATAATTCAAAATTCACAATTCATAATGCGCCTGCAGTCAGCAAGGAGTATAAGGGCATTATCGTGCCCAACTGCGGCGCTGAGGTGTATCATGTTGAGGCGTGGGCTCTCAATCCCAAACGCGCCTACGTCTATTCCAATATAGAGGGCGCTAACGACGAGGCCCACGGCACAATTGTTATCGACCGCGAATACCCATGTCCGACATCTCCCGTAGGCGAGGGTAGGGTAGAGGCCCCGATGGTTGTCCGTCCGGACGAGCATCTCGTCATCGATTTCGGACAGAACTGCGCCGCTGTGCCTTCGTTTCGCTTCAGCGCAAAGGCGGGCACACGCCTTACTTGTCTGCCGGCCGAACTGCTGAACGACGGCAACGGCGCTAAGTCTCGCGGTATGGACGGTCCCGAAGGCAGCGTTCACCGTCGCAACCTTCGCATCCACGATAAGAGCATCCGGCTGGACTATACCTTTGGAAATGATCAATGTTCAATGGAATACACTCCGCGCCAGACCTTCTTTGGCTACCGTTTCCTCGACATCACCGCCACCGACGAAGTCTCAATTCAACGGATACAGTCCGTTCCAGTCAGCAGCATCACGCCCGAGATGGAGACGGGACATATCACAACCGGCAACGACCTCGTGAATCAGCTCATCTCCAATACCGTCTGGGGTATGCGCTCCAACTACCTCAGCGTGCCTACCGACTGTCCGCAGCGCAACGAGCGTCTGGGCTGGACGGCCGACACGCAGGTGTTCTGCGAGACGGGCACATTCTTTGCCAACACCGACCGCTTCTTCCACAAATGGCTGCGCGACCTGCGCGACTCGCAGAACGATCAGGGCGGCTATCCCAGTGTGGCGCCTCCGGGACAATATGGCTCGTGGCACAACGAATATATGCGCTTCGGCTGGTCGGATGCCGGCATTATAGTGCCTTGGACGGTGTGGAAACAGCTCGGCGACAAATCCATTATCGAGGAGAGTTGGGAGTCTATGAATCAGTATCTGAATCATGTGAACCAGACGAAATATGACCACGAGGCCATCATCCAGGAAAACGGCAATTACCAGTGGGGCGACTGGCTTAGCTATGAGCCGCTGGAGAGTTGTGGCGGCTCAGCGTTCAAGGATGGCAAGCCATTGCCCGAGGCCATCGAGTACTGGAACTATCTCGGAGCCTCCTATTGGGCCATAGATGCCGCTATGATGTGCGACATGGCGAAAGCTACGGGCCGCAACGCAGCTGAGTATGAGACTATGGTGAAGACCGCCAAGAGTTATCTGCGTGAACGCTTCTTCAATGCCGACGGCACTTTCAAGTGCGACATCCTCAACACTATGCAGACCCCGGCCCTCTTCGCCCTGAAGAACAACCTTTTCCAGGGCGAGGCCAGAGCCCGATTGATTCAGCGCCTGCGCGAGAACTTCCGAGAGCACGGCGACTGCTTGCAAACGGGTTTCCTCGGCACCTCAATCCTTATGCCCACGCTTACCGATAATGACATGACTGACGTGGCCTACACGCTGCTCTTCCAGCGCAAGAATCCCAGCTGGCTCTATTCCGTTGATAACGGCGCCACGACAATCTGGGAGCGCTGGAACAGCTATACTAAGGAGCACGGCATGGGGCCAAACGGGATGAACAGCTTCAACCACTATGCCTACGGAGCCGTGTGCCAATGGATATGGCAGACCTGTGCCGGCATAGCCGCCGACCCCGCACAGCCCGGCTTCAAAAACATCATTATGCGCCCTGTCCCCGATCGGCGGCTGGGCCACCTCGATGCCACTTTCCTTACCCCCTCCTTTGAGGGGCAAGGGAAAAAACCTACGGGACTCATCAAAAGCAGTTGGCGCTACGAGGGCGATTTATGGATCTGGACATTCACCATCCCCAAAGGCTCAACAGCCACAGTCACCCTGCCTGGTGATAACGAGTCAAAAGTATATCTGGCCGGAACATACACAATACGCGTCCATTATTGAAGAATAGTCCTTATGTTTGTACTCAAATCGGGGCTAAAGCATGGCTAAGGATAATCCAGACATTTAGAGAATCAAAATTAAACGAAAGATATGAAACGGGATTATTCAAAATGGTATAGCGTGGCGCTGATAGCTACGCCGTAAAGTGCCTTCCGATTTATCTGTTTGTGTACTGTTTGTTATATGAAGCCGTCGATGAGCCAAGTCTTGTCGTATTCAAAGGCGCAGAGTCGGTTGTCAGGGGTCAGCGAAAGGGTTCCGACCTTCCGATCGTGGTAGTTCACGATGAGCTTATCAATCTTGTCCATTATGCATTGTTAATAGAGTGCGCCTTTTTCTTATTGCTGTTCTTGCGGATTTGCGTGAGCTCCTCCATGGTTGAGTATTTGGGCTCTGCGAAAACGTGCCTAAGTTCCGAAGTATAGCCCAGCGCAATAGCAAGGCTGATGAGGTTTCTCAGTGAGATAAGCCCCTTCTGCTCGAAGCGCACGATATTGCTGACCGCCACGCCTGACCGCTCAGCTAACTGGTCGCGCGTGATGTTCTTCTCGATGCGCCGCCTGCGGAAATCGTCGGCGATACCTTTGGCGATGTCGTCTTGGTTATCAAGTGTATAACCTTCAAGAAGTGATAATATATTATTAGTATCTGACATATTATGTAGGATAGTGATAAATAATTATCAGTTGCAAAGGTAGGCATAATTGCTGTTATGGCCAAATAAAACGAATTAATTAACGTAAGAATGTCTTTTGACCACCTTTTAGTCTCGTTTTTGCTACTTCGGGGTGCTCTTTTTTATTGAAATCAATGTGCATAATGTGAATAATTAAATCCACTAATAGCTATAATTATTATTCTAATTCGTGGGGCAAATTATTCACATTATTCGTATTCGTTCCAGTCTGGGCAAATATCTTTTCATAATTGTTTTGTTTTAATTGTTAAGATTAGGTTAATAGATTTACTGTCTTGTCACCATGAAGGGGATTTTCTAAAATTCGGCGGCAAAGGTACTGCCTTGTCTTGATACGGACGATATGTTGCAGCACTAAAATGCTATCACTTTTCGCCTTTCGTTATCAAAATGTGTGATTTCTTTGTTGTAATTCGAAAAAAAGTAGTAATTTTGCAGCGGAAATGGTAATAAACGATGCAGATTGACGCACAAATAGTCCAAATTTTACAGTCCGTTGAGCAAAACGGTGTGTATATGGAAAAAGAGGTGCACGGCCACTCCGTAACCGGCGTTGACATGGTCTTTCCGCACGTCATGATTCTTTTATGTATCTGGCGGTGAAGCACTACAGGGAGAACCGCAATGTCAATTTCTATGCCAGGCTGATGGACTATGATCCACGGTATTTCTCGAAATCGTTCCGTCAGTTCGCTGGCGGCCTCTCGCCCTTGGAATGGATTCAGCAGTATGTGGCGACCCAGGCGAAACGAATTATGGACACACATCCCGAGCAGACAGTCAAGGAGACTGCCTACCAACTCGGTTTCCCCACGACCGCCAATTTCTGCCGCTATTTCAAGCGTGCCATCGGCATTTATCCGCAGGAGTATAAAGAGAAAAAATAAATCAGACTACGCCGAATACCCCAAACAAACGCTAATTTAATATGACAAGCCCCACCACCGCAAAAGACCGGCACGTAGTACTTGATGCACTGCGAGGACTGGCTCTGATGGGTATTGCCCTAGCAAATTACCCAGAGTTCGCGCTATGGACATTCCTGTCTGCAGACGAGCAATCCACCATGTCAACAGCTGGTATAGACCGAGTGGTCAGGTACCTGCAATATATGCTGGTGGACGGGAAGTTCTACACCATCTTCTCGCTGCTCTTCGGCGTGGGGTTCGCGCTGATACTGAGCCGTCACCCCGTAACGCTGTTCCTCCGGCGGATGGCGATACTGATAGTTATCGGAGCTTGCCACCTGATGTTTTTATGGAGCGGTGACATTCTGTTGCTCTATGCCATCGGAGGACTGTTGCTTCCGTTGTGCCTGCGGTTGAAAGACAGGATACTGCCCTGGTTGGCCGCATGCCTGATACTAATCCCGGTAGGCCTTGATGCGCTGACAGAGTATGCAGGGATTGACTTTGCCGGCCCTTTCTATAACCTGTGGTGGACGGAGGCCTCGCGGCAAGGTATCACGGAGGAGAACTTCGCCACGTGGCTGCGCGATGCCGACAGCTATTCGCAGATGTTTGCATTCCTTCTGCAAGGAGCCTGCGAACGGATGTGGGAGTTCGTCAGTGGTCACCGCCTGCCCAAGGTCGTGGGACTTTTCATTATAGGCTACCTGATAGGCAAGCATCGTTTGTATGCCCGATTGGATGAGTATCATTCCAGACTGCGCAGACTCTGCCGTTATGCTCTGGCGTGGGGACTGCCGGCATCGGCCCTCTATGCCTGGAGTGCCACAGAAGGACATCCTTGGGGACTGACCGCACATTCGCTGCTTTATGCCGTAAGTGTTATTCCACTGGCATTCGGGTATATTGCGCTATTCTGCCTGTTTTTCTTGAGATGTCCGGCAAGCAGAGTGTTCTCGTGGTTGGCAGCTCCAGGACGGATGGCACTCAGCAATTACCTGTCGCAGTCGCTCATAGGCGTAGTGCTGTTCTATGGACTTGGCTTCGGTCTCGGCTGCTCGATGGGACTCATCTACATAGAACTGACGGCACTCCTTATATTTGCTGTCCAGATAGCAGTCAGCGGCTGGTGGTTACAATGGTTTCGTTTCGGGCCTTTGGAGTGGATTTGGCGCATGCTGACATACGGCAGCTACTTTAAAATGCTTTGTAAGACACTATGACAAAGCAACTTCCGATGCTTATGGTGGGCTCATCGGCTTGATACCTTGCGTTGTAGGTGCTGCCTTGTACGCATTACTCTTGGGATATTGATGGCTTATCCTTTTTTAATGTGGTGCAAATGTAGTCCTTTTATCCGAGACTTCTTGCAAAAGTCATACTAATTGTACTTTTGCAGAGCAGTTTTGTTGTTTATGGACAATAAAATCGCCTTCGAGGGGCACAAAAAACTCTTTTTTTGACCCGTTTTAGTTTTTTTCACGCGCCCGAACCATATTTATTGGAGAAGTTTATTTAATTTTGACCTCAAAATGGACGACCTGGGAACTACGATAAATAAAAATGACGAGATCCAACAATGATTAAGAATGAGATACAAAAAGCGTGGGAGGAACTGAAATGAGAAAAAAATCAATCCGTTTTTTCAATGACCGCGAAGTTAGGGCCGTCTGGGACGAGGAACACAGCAAGTGGTGGTTCTCGGCTACAGATATTGTGCGTGCTATCAACGATGAGGATGACTATAAGAAATGCCGTAACTACTGGAAGTACCTGAAAGGGAAGTTCGCTAAGGATGGCGTTCAACTGGTTAGTATCACTAACCACTTCAAATTTGAAGCTCCTGATGGCAAACAGCGTTTTGCTGATGCGTTGGATAGTGATTGTGTTCAGACATTGGCGGAAAACTATCCCAACAATCGTGCCCGTTCGTTTCTCCATTGGTTCACCTATAGCGACAGCAGCATTGACGGTCAGAGCAAGAAAAAAGCCTATACGCTCATCGAGAGTGGCTTGCTCGATAGTATGAAGCCAGGAACCGTTGAGTGCCTGCAACAAATACATGCATATATTTTTGGCGGTCTATATGATTTTGCAGGTAAAATACGCACTAAAACGATTTGGAAAGATGGTACTCTGTTCTGTCGAGCAGAATATCTGATGCAGAATTTGAGAATGATTGAAGGTATGCCAGAGACCACATTCGAAGAGATTGTAGATAAGTATGTAGAAATGAATGTGGCCCATCCGTTTATGGAGGGCAATGGGCGAAGTACTCGCATTTGGCTGGACCTTATCTTCAAGTCACGTCTGAAACTTTGTGCAGATTGGAGTAAAATAGATAAGAAAGCGTATTTGTCGGCAATGAGGCAAAGTATGACTGACGCCCGAGCCATTAAATTGTTACTCCAAGGAGCAATGACCGACCGCATTGACGATCGTGAAATCTTCATGAAGGGTATTGACTATTCTTATTACTACGAGCAGGAAGATGGCGCAGAAGTGGTTGAAGAAGGAAAAGGATTAATTTAAAAGGATATAGCACAATGAAGAATTTTATTACATGCTTATTGGCAACAATCGGAATGACCACAGCATGCGGTCAGCACAACTATGAGAATGTCGATGTCCAAGCCTTCAAGTCGCTGACAGAAGAGCAGGATGTCATTTTGCTCGATGTTCGCTCGGCAGAGGAATTTGCTGAAGATCACATCGAGGGAGCTATTAACATCGACCAGGGACAGCACAGTTTCATTGAATCGGCAAAGGCTGTATTGCCATTGGATAAAACCATAGCCATCTATTGCCGCAGCGGTCGTCGGTCTGCAAGTGCAGCCGGACGATTGGCAGCAGAGGGCTACAATTGTGTGAACCTGAAAGGCGGCATCGTTGCATGGAAGGAAGCGGGAATGGATGTGACTACAGACACCTATGAGGTGGATGTATTCAAGACGAAGAGCGGAAAGGTAGTCAAGTGCCACGCGCTGATGCATTCGTGTATCCGAATACAATACGAAGGGAAGGAGATCGAGATAGATCCTGTGGGTAGACTGGGGGAAAGAACGGTGGACTATACAGCCATTCCCAATGCGGACTACATCTTCGTGACACATGAGCACCGCGACCATTTTGACGGAGCCACAATCAGGATGCTGACCAAAGACGGGACGCAGCTGATTACGAACCAGCGATGCGCTGATATGTACGGCTCGGGAACAGTAATGGTCAATGGTGACAGACTGCAACTGGCCAGCGATTTTTCAGTTGAGGCCGTACCGGCTTACAACACAACCGAGGGGCACTTGCAGTTCCACCCCAAGGGCCGCGACAATGGCTACATCCTGACGCTCGACGGCCTGCGCATCTATATTGCAGGTGATACCGAAGAGATCCCCGAGATGGAGAAGATCAAGGACATCGACATTGCCTTCCTGCCCTGCAACCAACCCTACACGATGACACCCGAGCAGCTTGTCCGTGCCGCCAAGGTCATCAAACCAAGAGTGCTGTTTCCCTATCACTACGGTCAGACCGATGTCAGCCTTATTCCCCAGCAGCTGCAAGGGGAGGGGATAGACGTGAGGATCAGACATTATGAATAAGAAGATACTAAGCATTATTCTTGCACTGCTTATTGCTGGCATGGTGACCAGTTGTAGCATGAGTGAGGAGCAACTGAAGGAAAGAGCCGCTGAATTGTGTCAGTACCTCCCAGACCATGAGTTGCGAGAGGCATCACGCGACTTTATGACGGCAGACTTCTATGCAGTGCTCGACACATTATTCAATCACCTGCCTGAGCATGAAGCGATGGATCATGAGTGGTTGTATTACTTCGTGACGGGCAACGGCGGCACGATAGCTGATTATGAGGTGGTTAGTGTAGAGAAGAGCGATGACAAACACGCCATTGCCACTATCAAGGTTAGGCAGAAGTGGGAGGACGGGACATTCGACGAGACTACCGACATCGAGGAGCACCTGCTCGCGATGGAGAATGAGGATGGCAAATGGTTGATAGCCGACTTTGACAACCATAAGGCAGACTGCATTCGCCATATTGCTCAGAACCGCGATGAACAGGCTCGCCGACAGGCCATCGGCGACTATCTGGTGAATGAAATCGGCAGGCATTATCAAAAGGGAGAACTGTGCCTCCCCACGCTGATGATAGTGGCAGAGGAAGGAGATAGCATCTGGGGCGATTTCTGGGTGGATTGGTACAACCAGGCTGGCGATACGCTAAAAACGGTATCAGGCGGCAACCACGCTGGTCTTATGCTCCTGAAGAAACAAGGCTCTGGTTATAGCGTTGTTTCCTTTGAGCAGACCGTTGATGGCGCAGGTAATCTTCCGAGTGCCCGACGCATCTTCGGAAAGCACTTCGACATTTTCCAGCAGATGCACTCAACCGATGAGGTGCGTAATGCCATCAGACGGGAGCAACTGAGCGAATATGTGAAACAAAAAGGTCTCACCATCCGATATTATCAAGACTATGGATGGCCAGCCGTAGCGTTAGAATTATGCTCCTTTGGCAGTAATACCACAAAGAGTGAAATAACGGCAGAATTGGCATACGAGGGAGTGAACAACTATTGCCATAAGGAATATGACTGGAGCGTAGCCGAAGAGAATCCCGACATCATGTATGTACAGATGGGAGAAGAGACGGACTCTACTTATCAGGTTATATTCCGCAGTTATACTGGTGCCTTTGTACATTTCTATGTCGATAAGACAAGTGGCACAACGAGAATAGTAGAGAAAGTCCCATCTCTCAATGTTGAGGAAGAAGCCGGAACCATCAACTTATTTGATTACTTTGAGCAGTAGAATAATAACATCATTAAAATCATTTAATTATGAAGTACCCATGTGAGAACTGCAAGCTACGTGCTGCGTATGACAAGAATCCGAAGTCTTTAGTCGGACGCTTTTGGCGTTGGCAAATCAACTTCTGCCCAAGTTGGCGAGGCTATTTCAAGTCGCTGCCACCAGAGAAACAGGAAGAGCTGCGCAAGAAATATAACTTTACGAAGTATTAATGTTCCAGACAACATCGGATATTACAGCCGCTGAGAATGCGTTTGGTAATTAACTCATGAACTCCGACAACCGCACATACATCGCCATAGACCTGAAATCGTTCTACGCCTCGGTGGAGTGCGTGGCACGGGGGCTGGATCCGCTCACTACGAACCTCGTGGTGGCGGACGTAAGCCGCACGGAAAAGACGATATGCCTGGCTGTGTCGCCGTCGCTTAAGGCATACGGCATCGGCGGCAGGGCGCGTCTGTTCGAGGTGATCCAGCGGTTGAAGGAGGTGAACTATGAGCGTCGGGCCAAGAACAACTGGCGGCTGACTGGTAAGTCCGCCAACGACGTGGAACTGAAGGCACATGCGGATTGGGAGGTGGACTACATCGCCGCACCACCTCGCATGGCTCACTATATCGAGGTGAGCACACTGGTGTATCAGACCTACCTTAAATATATAGCGCCCGAGGATATCCACGTGTATTCGATTGACGAGGTGTTCATGGACGTGACGGAGTATCTCACGCTTTATAATACTACGGCTCACGAGCTGGCCATGAAGATGATTCGCGATGTGCTGGCCACTACGGGCATCACAGCCACGGCAGGGATTGGCACGAACATGTACCTGGCAAAGGTGGCTATGGACATCGTGGCGAAGCACGTGCCGGCGGACAAGGACGGCGTACGCATAGCTGAATTGGACGAGATGAGTTACCGCCAGCAGTTGTGGAATCATCGGCCGCTGACGGCTTTCTGGCGCGTCGGACGCGGCATAGCGGCGAAGCTGGCTGAATACGGCATCACGACGATGGGCGAGATAGCACGCAAATCCATACAGAACGAGGATTTCTTTTATCACCTCTTCGGCGTGAATGCGGAGTTGCTCATTGACCATGCCTGGGGGTGGGAACCCTGCACCATAGACTACGTGAAGGCTTACCGCCCGGAGACGAACTCCTTCAGCAGCGGACAGGTGCTGCAGGAACCTTATACAGCTTCGAAAGCCCGCATCGTCATCGGAGAGATGGCTGACACAATGGCGCTGGATCTCTTTGCCAAACGTATGGTGACAGACCAGATTGTGCTGACTGTGAGCTACGATGCAGTCAACCTCACCGACCCGTCAATACGTGCTAAATACACTGGCCCCGTCGTGAAGAACTACTACGGGAAGCCTGCCCCCAAACATGCACACGGAACAGAGAACTTCGATTCGCCGACATCAGTTTCATCACTCATCATAGAAACGACACTACGGCTCTTCGACCGCATCGTGAATCCCGACCTGCTGATACGACGGCTGAATCTGACCGTGAATCACGTCATTCCTGAAGATCAGGTGAACCACGACAACGAGCCACAGCAACTGGATCTGTTCACGGATTATGAAGCTGAACGACTGGAAGCCGAACAGAAAGAAGCGGCTCTCGGGAAGGAACGCCGTTTGCAAGAGGCACAGCTGACCATCAGACAACGCTTCGGCAAGAATGCCATACTGCGAGGCGTGAGCTACGCTGAGGGTGCTACGCAGAAACAGCGTAATGAACAGATTGGTGGACACCACGAATAATTTATGGATTACACAGATATCATCAACCTCCCTCATTACGAGCCTAAACGTCATCCGCGTATGTCGATGATGGCTCGCGCAGTTCAGTTTGCCCCGTTTGCAGCCCTCACGGGTTACAACGAGGCAATAGATGAAACGGCTCAGCGGAATGCTGAGGAATTGGGATAATGCGGATACTTTTGCCCCAAAAAAGACATAAAATGTGCCTCCAAACAATCATTTTTCCTCAAAATGTTTGGTCAGTCCAGGGAAAAGCAGTACCTTTGCGCTACTAGAACCCGCCAAGCCTCTCCACGATGCTCAAATGTGCGGGTCGTTTTATTTTTATACAATGAGCAACAGAATTCCATTCCAGAAGCCCTACACCAGTGCGCACGACCTTGTCTGTCTCTTGCAGTCAAGAGGCTTGGCTCACTATCGTTACCCTGACACGCAATTCCTGCTGCCACCATGCTCGTGTGTGGAACAAACAGAATACTATCCGTCCGATGCTTCCCAACCGTATGACAGGAAGTTGGATTTCGCTGCCTACAGATGCGCTTCGCATCTACTTCAATCTTTGCATCATCAAGTATTTCTTGAACATCATTTCTCCACATAATGACATGAAGGCTAAGATCGATGCACTTCTTGCAAACTATCCAGCCATTGATACCGCAGCCATGGGCTTCCCCCGTGGATGGGAGAGTGAACCACTGTGGCAATAATAAACGCCAAGTTTCTATGATTGGTGCCTCCTCGTTTGCTTGTCGCGACTGGCGGCGGGGAGGCTTTTTCAAAACAGAGGCGAGTAAGTATAACGAAAAAAATGGCACAAGACAACAAGCAATTCAACACCTACAAGGAGGGGCTGGACCTGGAGTTCCTGCGGGAGTACTGCATGGAGCACGGGGAGCGGCGAGTGATGGAGCGGGGCGAGACGCTGGAGGAGGCGGGCGAGCCGGCACAGTGGGTGGCCTTCGTGGAGCGCGGATGCTTCAAGTACATGGTTCATAACGACGAGGAGGGCAAGGACTACTGCACGGGCTTCGCCTTCGAGGGCGAGTTCGTTTCCGACTTCCCCTATTGCCTCGACGGCGACGTGTCGGAGGTGAGCATCGAGGCGGACATGCCGTGCGAGGTGCGCGTCATCAGCGGACAGGAGCTGCAGGCCCTGATTGACAACGACCCGAAGATGGCGAAGATGGACGTGAAGATACTGAAGAACCTGTTCAAGATGGTCTATGTCCGCAGCC
>Ga0247610_10005592_pt1 | contig 13212 bp, 11 predicted proteins | sample 174DNAGHGhighgp2_FD_193483 | JGI IMG/M metagenome (GOLD analysis project Ga0247610, IMG submission 193483) | Sheep rumen microbial communities from Palmerston North, Manawatu-Wanganui, New Zealand - 1742 DNA GHGhigh gp2 | ecosystem: Host-associated > Mammals > Digestive system > Stomach > Rumen...
GTAAACCTAAACCTCCTCTAAATCAAATGAAAATTATGTCAATTGAGGACTGCGTAGAATATGCTATTAAACATGATCCTCAATTATCAGCATCTCATGCGAGAACAGAAGCTGCCAGAGCAGGAATAGGAATTGAACGTGCATCTTATGCTCCCAAAATAACAGCAAAAGTTGGATATAATCACAACAATGTAAATGGCGAAAAAGTTATTAACTCTCATGATAATTCGATAGGATTTAATGTTGGTATTGCCGAAACTATTTGGGATTTCGGCAAAACAACTGCAAGAATTAACATGGCAAAGTATGATACAAAAGCTGCAGAATTTGATCATGAATATGAACTTCTTGACGTAATATATGACGTGAGAATTAATTATTATAGGGTGCTTTCTGCTCTCGCTAATTTAGATATCTATGAACAAAATGTACGCATTCAAACACTAAACTTTGAACGAACTAAGGCTATGTTTGAAGAAGGTTTAAAATCAAAAATAGATATTGTTAATGCAGAAGTTAACCTTGCAGATGCCAAAATTCAATTGATAGAAGGTCAAAAAAACTTATTAAATTCAATAATTAATCTTCAAAATGCAATGTATTATCAAGAAGATAAACCTTTTATTGTTAAAAATACAGAAAATTTTAACTTTTTAAAAGCTGACTACAGGCAAAAACTTGATAGTGTTAATTCTTCTTCACAGCCCAAACCGATAATAAAACGCAATGAAGACGGAGTTTTACTATTGTCATCAGGAATAGAACATAATGATATCATTCAAGATTATAAACATAAGCCAATAAAATTAACAAAACAAGAAGCCGTAGATAAGGCTATGGAATACAGACCTGATCTAAAATCCACAAAACTGGTTATTAATGTTCAAGAAGAATCGTTAAAGGCTATTAAACGTTCTTATGCTCCTGCAGTTAACGGGGAACTAACATGGGGCTATACAAAGAGTGAATCGACGTACAACAGCCCTCTTCAAGTAGGTGCAAGTATTGCTTTAGGTTCAATTAATCCTTATAGCATACATTATCAGATAAAACAAGGTGAAAATTACTTAAATATAGCAAAATATAACTATAATATTGCTAAATCTGATATCTATTGGGAAGTTCAAAATAATTATATAGATATGCAGCAATTTGAAAGAAAAATTCCTTTAATGAATACTAAAGTAAAAGCGACATTAGAAAATTTTGAACTTGCTGATGGAAGATACAGTGTTGGTTTAAGTAATTATGTTGAGCTTCAGGACGCTCTTACAAATTATAATAAATCACAGCTAAGTTTTGTTGAAACAGTTTTTAAATATAATGAAGCACGGGAAACTTTGTTAAAGTCCATGGGCTTAAATATTATGGAGGATAAATGCAAAAACGACATTTAATACTTGTTGGCATAATAATTCTAATAATAATGATATTTGGATTCTTCTTCAAGAATAATTCTTCTAAATATATAACAAAAGAAGTCACTAAAGAAACTATAACCCAATATGTAGAAGCATCTGGCACGATAAAACCGATTAATACAATTTCTGTGGGTACTCAGGTATCCGGTACTGTTGCAAATATTTATGTTGATTATAATTCTCAAGTAAAAAAGGGGCAGCTGCTGGCAGAGCTGGATCCAAGCTTATTTCAGGCAAACGTTGATCAATCAACTGCAAAATTAAACAATGCAAAGGCTGCATATGCTAAGACTCAAGCATCATTAATGTATAAAAAAAATAATTATCAAAGATACAAACATTTATATGAAAAAAATTATGTTTCAAGAGATGATGTAGAACTTGCTCGTGCAAATTATTTGGCAGCTGAAGCTGATGTTGCTGCAGCACGGGCTGAAATGAGTGCAGTTCAAGCTACTTTGGATAACAATCTTACAAATTTAAGATATTCCAAAATTACATCTCCTGTTGACGGAACTGTAATTTCCAGAGCAGTTGATGTAGGTCAAACCGTTGCAGCCAGTTTTAATACTCCAACACTTTTTGAAGTTGCGCAGGATTTAACTCAAATGCAAATAGAAACAAGCGTTTCAGAAGCTGATATAGGAAAAATAAAAGTGGGACAAAAAGCTGAATATACCTTAGACGGATACCAAGATAAGATATTTGAAGGGACAGTTACTCAAGTAAGACTTGCTTCTACAACAACTAATAATGTTGTTACTTATACCGTAATTGTTTCTGTTGACAATAAAGATGGCTTTGCAATCCCAGGAATGAGCGCAAATGTTTCAATCATTACAGGTGAAGCAAAAGACGTTTTATGTGTTGATAATAAAGCTTTAAAATTCACACCTGAAGATAATAAACAAAAATATGATAATCAAGGAATATGGATACTAACGTCAGGAGGACCAAAACGCTATGATGTAAAATTAGGATTATCAGATGATAACAAAACTCAAATAATTTCTAATGATATAAAAGAAAAAGACAAAGTTATTATTGCATCTTCAAGTAAGAAATCAAACAAAAAAAAACGCTCAGTTCGCCCGCCAATGTAATTAAAACTCAAACCCGCCTTTGAAAATCAAAGACGGGTAGATCATTTGTTTTCGGGGTAAAAACAAATGTCATGAAATTTTTCTTACCATTAAAGTATGTGATAAAGGAATACCACCTTGAACTGCTGGTTTATTTACGACTTTTCCGTTAATATACATTACCGTTGAACCTCCGCCATCAAGGTTCATTGCATTAATACATCCTAAACTTTTCATAAGATTTGCAAGTTCTGTAAGCGTTAGACCTATTGAAGAACCTTCTCTGCCATCAGCAGTTACCATAATTAATGTACCATCGTTTGTATACCCAATTGCTGTTCTTGGATTTCTGCCTCCTATTGAATTAAGTTTTTGTTCTGTAATATCGACATATACATCACCATTTTTTAATAAATATGGACCACCGCTAATAATGTGTTCAACACCTTTCCATTCAGGATTAATTTTTATATCTAATTTCACCCTTTTAGCATTAATTATAGTATCTAATTGTTTTTCAGGTCCTACAATAACATAGCCATTTTCAGGAATTTTATTTTGAGAAGTGTTTACTTCAATTATCTTATTATCAGATACAACTATTTGTTTACCATATTTAGGGCTTGGTGGCGAAACGTCTCCCCAATCAGGAGTATAGACAATAGTATGAAGCGATAACATCCTTGGTTGATTGATATTGTCAATTTTTAATTCCCCTTTATTTGTGATTATATTAGCTCTTAATTGTACTCTTGCCATTTCATAATGATTATCAAAAATTCCCATAGCAACTCTGTCGTAAATTGGGCCTGTATAAACTTTTTGATTAATCATTAATGTTCCAAGGGGCATTCCGGTTTGAGGCTTAAAATACCCGCCATTAATTGCTACAAATGCATTTTCTCTGCCTGCTATAGATGAAATTTTAGAACGTGATGCTAACTTTTGAGAAGCTATTGCCGGTTCAACAATCAAGTTATTATTTGATGCTCTTGATACTTCAACTATATTAATCCTTACAGGTCTGCCATTATAATATTTTGTCATCCTAACATGTTTAACACCCTTCTCAACTTCTTCCATATGGTAATTTTTATATTTTTCTAGTGATTTTTGTTCAAACTGATTCTCAGATAATTTCTGCTGTTTAGCTATATAACTTAATGTCGGTGAAATTCCCGTTATCCCTGCTATATCTTTAGCCGATATTAATAAATTTTGTGAAAGCAAAAGACATATAGCAATTCCTATTCCTGCTGCACTTGTAGCAGCTTTTTCGCATCGGGGTCGCTGTAACATCATCGTATCCATTGCTCTCACCTGTAGTGTTTTAAGTTACGGATACCTTTTTTATTAAAGAGTGGTGTGGGGTTATGTAACACTCTAGAGTATTTAATACATTAAATTTTTCCTTTTAATATGTACTATTATCTCTACTTTTATTATATCATACACTTAATCATTTTACAAGTACTAAAACACAAGTATTTATAATACTTTAGAATGATTTATTAAGTGAACGTGATACACTTATTCTTCATTACTCTTGAATATCTAATTTTTCTTCAGCAGGTGAAGTATGAGCATACATTCTTAAGCTTAATTTTGACAGCAAAATCTTCTTATCTTTTGCATATGGCTTTACATCAATTTCGTTGATTCTAATGTAATACGGATATTGATATATATCTTGAATCAATTTACCAAGATTGATATAATTTGATACAAGATCCAAGTTTACGTCACATACAAAATATATGTCTTTACCAAATTTTACAAATGAATCAGTTTCAGGATTATACGAATAATCAATTGATTTAATTTTTACTGAATTTGAATGTACCATTTCTATTAAGTCATTATATAAAGTAAAGAATAATGTTTCGTTACCTAAGTCTGACTCAATAGGAGAATATATTTTCTTTTGTGAATTGATAATAGAATTCTTAATAGTTTTAATTTTGTTCTGTACAACTTCAAGGTCAGATTGTAATCCTTGCAGCTCACTTTGTTTCTGAGATATTGTCTTCTTTAGTTTTCCCAATTCGACTACACGAGGAGCTACTATTTTATATGCAACAAATAGCAATAATAGTGACGCTAAACCAAATATAATAATTCCGTAATATTTTCTATATCTTTCCATTCTACATTCCTTAACTAATCTTTAATAGGTTCTAAATCAGGCAAATTCATATTTGCGTTTGAGTTAGACTTCGATTTATTAAAAATACCTACTGAGTTTTCTTTGCCATCTACTTTACTACCATTTTCACCATTTTCACCATTTTCTGATATATCAGATGCTGAGACTTCAGTCTCATTTGAGATTCTAAATTCATAAAAATCTGCATTCATACTATTAAGAATAGCTGCTGTATCATAACTAATATCTTCATCAATAACAGTAGATTTTGATGCAAGCCCTAATTTTTGTAGTTTTATATCAGATTCAGGAGCATATTCTTTCAATACTCTAAAAAATGAATATATACTTTCTAAATTATCAGCTTGACCATCAATTGTAACTTTATCAGATAATTTTAAGTGTGTTAACCATAATTTTTTAGGGATTTCCGTTCCTACGATTGTATAATATGAATATATAGATTTATTTCTAGTAACACCTGTTCTTATTTCTATACCTTCATCAAACAAATCAGCAGAAATATCTTTGTTCTCTTGTAAAAACTTATTAATTTCTGAAATTTCATTTTCTATTTTAGAAACTTCTTTCTTTTGTTGCGAAATATTTGGTAAAATCAAAAATACTATAAAAATTGAGAGTGAAAATATAAATATTGCTAATACTATAAATATTTTTATTAAATTTTGGTCGGTCAGCTCAATTATATGTCCACCAATATTTACTTGAAGCGGCTGTTCAGATAAATAAATATCACCTAATGTTTCGTTAAATAATGATAAATGAGCAACTGAAACAGAAGCGAAATTTTTATTTATGGCAGCACCAATTACATCCAAAGATATTTGTTTTGATACTAATTCATCTATCATTGGATCAACATCAAGCAAAGCCTCACCGGAAAAACTATTCGCTTCTTGATAAGTAATTGGTGCAGAATATGTCAATTTATTAGCTAAAGCTTCTGCGCTTATTACATCAGTTCTTGATACAACACACAGATACTTAGCAGGAATATTTTTTAACAAAGGTTCAACTGCACTAACAACTGTAGAATAATTTTCCGCATCACCAAGAACCTCACCTATACTTATACGCTCTTCAAAGACATCTACGTATGAATTTCCGAGCATTGACGTTATTGTTACAGAATTATTATCTACAAGCATCAATAACCAGTTTGTATCAGCTTCTGTATTTACCCTACCTAAATACATCAATGCATTTAGCGCTGAATTAATGGAAGTATCTATTGATGCAATTCTATATCCCATTTCTTTAATAAATAGAACAATCTCAATAATTATACTTCTTTGATATGCAGTATAAGCAATTTTATTAAATTGCATAGAGACATTTGGCAATTTTACATATGAATAACAAGCTTCATTGTCTTTAAATCTAAAATCTTCTGCTAACTCGTCTTCTATAGCATTTTGTATTTCAAAATTTTCCATGGAAGCCGGATAATCTTTTACGCTAAAAAATAGGTTAGGTAAATTCAAAGAAACATATGAACCTTTTGGAATTTCCATTTCCTCAAATAAATTCTGGAGCGTTTCCTTAAAAATATCTAAGTCTGCTATAGCTCTCTGAGTATAATTATATTCAAGAGGTCTTTTTGCATATTTTAAAACCGTATGTGAAGCATAATCGATAACAGCCGCTTCTAAACCAATACCTGGTGTTACAGAAACACCAATTATAGTACTCTTCTTAAATAAATCCATTATGTTATCTATCCATTCCTATATTATATTTTCCTTTTTTATTGTACAATAAATTCTGTAATTTGTACAATATGTAAATTTATAAAAAGGAACAACTGTGGAAAGTTCATATATATATGGTAAAAATGCAGTAACAGAAGCATTAACTTCAAAAAAGAGAGAATTTAACAAAATATTAATTTCTACAGGCGCCAAAAATGACGAAAAAATAAACAAAATAAAAGATTTAGCAACTGCTAATAATGTCATATTTCAATTTGTTGCAAAAGAAAAACTTAATAATATAGTACCTACCGGAAAGCATCAAGGTGTTATAGCTATAATATCGCCTATTAGATATATAGAACTGGACGATTTTATAAGTAATAATAAAAACCAATACCAAAAAGTTGTTATTTTAGACGGAGTTGAAGATTCACACAATACAGGAGCTATAATAAGAACATGCGTTTGTGCGGGTATTAACGGAGTTATAATCCCATCAAGAAGAGGTGTTCTTATTAATTCTACAGTTGAAAAAGCCAGTGCGGGAGCTACTAACCATATAGAAATTATAAAAGTAAACAGTTTGGTTAATGCTGTTCAAAAATTAAAAGAACACGACTATTGGGTAATTGCTTCCGATCATCATGCTAATGATAATTATTATGATATTGATTATACAAACATGAATTATGCACTTATAATGGGCGGTGAACATTCAGGTATTTCAAAATCATTATTAAAAATGGCAGATTATAAAGTTAAAATTCCAATGTTAACAAATTTTAACTCTTTAAATGTTTCAAATGCTGCTGCTATAATATTATTTGAAAGTGTAAAACAAGAACTAAAAATAAAAAGTTTAAATTAAGGAGATAAGCATGCCAAATAAAAGAGATACCTTAAATATAATTGCAGATGATATATCAGATGAAGGTATTGATTTTAATAATATTGAATCTATAGAAGACGACGATGATTCTATTGAAATAGAAGAACCTAAAAATCAAGAAAGTTTAAATTCCGTAAACTCAGATGATTCTGTAAGAATTTACTTACAACAAATAGGAAAAATTCCGCTGCTTTCCGGTGAAGAAGAATTAGAAGTAGCAAAAAAAATATATGAAACCCAAAGCGAAATAGCCAGAAAAGTGTTGATAAATGCAAATCTGAGACTAGTTGTAAGTATCGCTAAAAAATATATAGGCAGAGGACTGTCATTTCTTGATCTCATTCAGGAAGGCAACATGGGCTTAATAAAAGCAACAGAAAAATTCGACTACACAAAAGGATATAAATTTTCGACCTATGCAACATGGTGGATACAGCAATCCATAACAAGAGCAATCGCTGATAAAGCGCGTATTATAAGGCTTCCAATTCATTTAATAGAATCTATAAATAAAATAAAAAAAGCTACAATGGATTTAACGACTGAACTAGGGAGAATCCCAAATAAACATGAAATTGCCGAAAAAATGGGGATTTCAATTTCAAAATTGACATCTATAATAAAATCAACACAGTCTACAATTAGTATAGACACTCCGACGGGGCAAAAAGATGACTCTAATAAAATAATTGACTACATAGTAGACGAATCTACAATTGCACCGGAATCACTTGTATCTCAAGAAAGCATGTTAGACGATATTAAAAATATGCTTGATCAATTGAGTCAAAAAGAAAGAGACGTTTTAATATTAAGATTCGGATTAAATAATAACGGAAACAAAAAAACTCTTGATGAAATCGGTTCAATTTACGGTGTTTCAAGAGAGCGTATAAGGCAAATAGAAAACAGAGCAATCTCTAAATTAAAAAAACTTTGTAAAAACAGAAACTTAACATCAGGTTTAAAAAATTACATCGGAGAATAAATATAAAATGATTAATATTGAAGAAATTAATGAACTGGTTGGAAATAAAAAATTTAAAGAAGCTCAATTACTAATAGAACCGGCGCTCGATGCCGAACCTGAGAATCAAGAAATTTTAAAATTGGCAGGTTTAATATATGTTAACTTAGAATTTTGGGAACTTGCAAAAAAATATTTAGAATCTGTTGTCAAATACAAAGATGATGATGCTACATCTTGGCAATATTTAGCTAATATTTATGACAGACTTGGTGATTTTATTTCTTCAAAAAATGCATATATTAAAGTCATTAACCTTAGAAATGAATATATTGAAGCATACAAAGGGCTATGCGTCGTTCTTTTAAAATTAAACCAAACAAAAGAAGCTATTGAATATGCCAACAAAGCTATGCAGATTGATAATGACGATTATATATTTGATTTCATTATAGGAACAGCTTACATAAAACAAAAAGAATTTGAAAAAAGTATTGTTCCGTTTAATAATGCACTATTAAAAAATCCGGATAATATCGGTACATATAACAGTTTAGGAACAGCATATATGGCAACAAAAAATACGGATGCAGCTCTTGAATGTTATAAAAAAGCTTTGAATTTAGCACCTGACAATTCTATAACATATTTTAACATAGCTTCAGTTTACCAAGTACAAAACAATCATCTAGAAGCTTGTAATTACTTCAAAAAGGCAATTGAACTGGATGGAGACGATGAGGGCTATAAAATAGCTTATGGTATGTCACTAATGAAATCAGAGCAATTTGATAAAGCATGTGATTTATATAAAAAATTACTTGTGTTTCATCCGGAAAAAGATAATTATAAATATAATTTAGTAACTTGTTATGAAGCAATGGGCGAATTACAAACAGCAATAAAATTACTTGAGAGCATGGTATTTCTAAATCAAAAATTCATTCTTCCTGCTCAAAAGCTGGCAAATCTATATATTAAAACAAATCAATTAGCTAAAGCAAAGGATATCTTTGACAAAATATTACTAAAAAACAATGTTACAGCTGAAACTTTTCACCAATACGCAATTCTTTCTTCAAGCTTGTGTGACACTGATACGGCTGAGCGCATGTTAAAAAAAGTTATAAAAATGAATCCTAATTTAGGTAAAGCTCATAAAGATTTAGGTATTATTTATCTTAATAAAAGATTATTTGACTATGCAGAAGATGAGTTTAAAATAGCATTGCAGCTTGAACCTAACGATTTTGAAATAGTTTTTGAATATGGAAATTTTCTCTATTCAATATCTAAAAACAATGAAGCTGAAAGATACTATTCTGAAGCTCTTGAAATAGAACCTAACAATGTTCTTGCATTAACTTTTATGGCATTAAATAAATTGATTTTAAACCAACTGGATGAAGCAAAAGATTTTATTATGAAAGCACTTAAGGTCAATCATCATCACGAATACATCCTATTTTGTGCAGGAAGAATAATGTATGCACGAAAAGAATATGATGATGCAAAAAGATATCTTATCAAAGCTGTTGAAATTAATCCGGATATCGAGACTCAAAACACACTTGCTCTAACATATTATGAGCTTGGAGAATATCAAAATGCAGTAAACATATTTGAAAATTTATTAAATAAGCATCCTCAAAATATCTCTGTTTTGATGAGCTTGGCTCGTTGTTATGAAGCATTAAATGATAAGAATAAAGCATTAGAATATCTATATAAACTTACAGACATATTTCCTGAAGATGAAGATGCACAAGAATTAATAAGAAAATTATCATAAAAAAAGGCGATTTAAAAATCGCCTTTTTATTTAATTTTGAGGAGCAAACCATGCTGTAACGTTTCTTCCTTCAACTATTGGTCTTTTTTCTACAATTACTCCATCATTTGCTAAATCATTAATAAACCGTTCTGCTAACTCTATTGCCAGAGCAGAATGCTGCATCTCTCTACCTCTTAGCATGACAACTAGTTTTACTTTATTACCCTGAGATATAAATTTACGTATATTTTTTAATCTTACTTCGTAATCGTGCGTATCAATTTTATATCTTACTTTAACTTCTTTAATATCGACAACGTGCTGTTTTTTCTTAGCTTCTTTTGCTTTTTTTTCTAATTCATATTTATATTTACCATAATTTAGAATTTTAGCTACAGGTGGTGCTTGATTTGCACTTATAACAACTAGATCTAAATCTGCATTTTCAGCCATTTTTAGCGCTTCAGAAGTCGGTACGACCCCTCTATTTTCGCCATTTTTATCAATCAATCTTACTTCTTTAGCTCTAATCTTTTCATTAATTAGAGGTTTGTCCTTACCTTTTGATAGGTTTCTGTCTTCGTTTGAAATAACTATTCTCCTTTCAGTTTAAATTACATATTTAATAATACCATGCTTTCACTAATTTTCAAGTATATTAAGCATCCTATAATTCCCCCTGTTGTGCAATTTTAAATAGTATTAAATTAATTAAAAATAATTTTATGAAAAAATTAATAATATTACTAATATCTGCTCAACTTTTTTGTCCTGCTTTATGCAAGATGTATGAAGGTAAAATTATAGAGCAAGGGAACCGTTCTAGCGGAAGAATTATTGATAAAGCAAGCGGAAATGGAATTTCAGGTGCAAAGATAACAATTCCACAAAAACATTATTCTACAAAAACTGATAAAAAAGGATATTTTGAACTTGATACTTATATTAATAGTGACACTATTATGTCAGTAAAAAAAGACAAATATAAACCATTTACAGCAACAATAAATGAAAAATCGCTAAATTCACCTATTATTATAAGCATTGAAAAATCAAATTCTTACGGCATTACAATTGATACACAAATGCATCATCTTGGTGATAATAATTATTCGAAACTTTCTGCCAACGCGGATGAATTTCATATAGAATCAGAAGGACCTTTTTTTACAGAAAAATTCTTATTAAAAAATATTAATATAACAAAACCAGTATATGTAGTAATAGGTTCTATTGTTGGAATAGATACATTATTAGCAAGAACTATGGGACAAAACAAAGTACCTAATTCTTATGCATCACCGCCGGAAATTTATTTTAACGGAAATAAAATCTCTGAAATACAAATAAACGGTGACGGACAAAAAATTAAAATACCGCCACAATTAATAAAGAAAAATAAAATTAATGAACTCACAATAAAAACCGGCAAAAATTTAATGCAAACATCATATATTGATTATGATGATATAGAATTTATGAATTTAAGTATTGAAAACTAAAAAAGGTCGGATTAATGTCCGACCTTTTAATTTGCTTAATTATAAATATTATATAATTAAACCGCCTGAAACTTCGATAGCTTGACCTGTTACATAATCAGTATCAAGTGCTAAGAATTTAACAACTTTAGCAATATCTTCCGGAGTACCGAGTCTCTTCATAGGAATAAGCTTCATATATTCATCTGTATTACCAAGTTCAGCTGTCATAGCAGTTTGAATAAATCCAGGGCATACAGCGTTAACTCTAATGTTTCTTGAACCGAATTCTTTAGCTAATGTTTTGGTCAAACCGATTAAACCTGCCTTTGAAGCTGAATAGTTAGCCTGCCCTGCGTTACCGTGAAGACCAACTACGGAAGACATATTAATAATAGAACCTTGACGTGCTTTCATCATGTGTTTAATAACAGCATGAGTAACATAATATGCACTTCCTAAGTTAATTTTAATAACTCTTTCCCATTGTTCAGCATCCATTCTTACGAACAAACCATCTTTTGTAATACCTGCATTGTTTAATAAAATATCAATTTTACCATGTTCAGCTATCATTCTTTCAACAGCTGCTTGAACTTGTTCATCATTTGATACATCAAATTGATAAAAATAAGCATTTACGCCTAATGCTTTAATTTCATCCAATGCCGGCTGAGCTTTTTCCGGATCACAAATATCATTAATAATAATATCGCAACCTGCAGCAGCAAGTTCTTTTGCACAGCTAAAGCCAATACCTCTTGAACCGCCTGTAATTAAAGCAATTTTTCTTTCAGTCATTATTTTTCTCCTTATTAAATAAATTCTGTCTCTCCCTCAATAAGTCTATTCTATCACAAAAATAAAAAAGCAAAATAAAAGCACCTAATTCAAGGTGCTGTAACTTTATATTGGAGAAAGAGAGAAATTGAGAAAAATCTTTTTCATATTTTAACCGTTTACTAAACGATCAAATTCATAAATTTTTAAAATTATAGCTTCTGTCTGTTCTTTAAACCATATAGCAAAAAGTTTAATTTCATCTTTAAAGATATAACAACCAGGCCACATTGCGTACATAATTTTTACTCCTTATGTTTCCTTAACTTACATCATATATATCGGCACATTATTTAAAAACTTTAGGATTTTTTTTGAATTTGTTACAAAAATTAACAATTAAATTATATTTTTTATTTTTTTATAAATACAACTGGCTCTAATGTGCTTTATAATCGCCCTTTTGAATTACCATTATCGGTAATGTTTAAATTTATTAATAGGACCATAATTGGATGTTAATAGATTACACATAGAATAATCTATGTAATCTGTAGAAAAGACACTAAGGAGGTCAAAATGACAATTAGAAAACTTACTGTGGCAGCTGCAATTGCCGTTGGTATATCAACGTGTTCATTTACTACAGCAATGGCAGCTTGTCCCTGCACGCAAGAACGCCCGATTGTTACACAAGAAGCGTGTCCGATTGATGAGCTGCCAGTTGTAACCGGTGAAGCTTGCCCTTGCGAAGCTACGACACCAGAACCTTGCGGATGTAATGTTGCGCCGAAATGCGAGCCGGAACCGATTCCGTCTTGTACATTATGCCCAAGTACAAAAGATTTATCACGTGCGGATATGAAACAAGTTTATTCTTACCCAAACGCAATTTACGGTACTAATAACTATATTGGTACAGAAAGAGACTCTATATATTCTGCAGAAGGGTTCTCT
>Ga0247610_10005595_pt1 | contig 13203 bp, 12 predicted proteins | sample 174DNAGHGhighgp2_FD_193483 | JGI IMG/M metagenome (GOLD analysis project Ga0247610, IMG submission 193483) | Sheep rumen microbial communities from Palmerston North, Manawatu-Wanganui, New Zealand - 1742 DNA GHGhigh gp2 | ecosystem: Host-associated > Mammals > Digestive system > Stomach > Rumen...
CAAGCGCTATTTCCTGAGCGATGCTGCTAACCAGGCCGACGATGTAGTTGTGGCCGATGTTACTGACTGCGCCAAGAGCATCATCCAGCAGGCACCACTTAATGGTTCTAAGGTGGCTTTGTGGGTATGGCTTATGACTGGTGTGCAGACTGGTATGACCAAGTCAGGTCTCTATGAGGTTCGTCATGGCGATTTCCGCCATCTGTTCAATGCTTCTGCTCATAACCTGGCAGCCAACTCAGAGTATCAGATGCGACTGCTCTTCAATGAGTATGTCATGCAGTTGGCCGAGGAGGGATGCACCCTTGCTGATAACTGCATCCGCACATGGTTGTTTGTAAATGATATCGATCTCAACTATGGTGGAGTAGTGCGTGCCCGCAATCAGGTGTTCTTCACCCAGGGACTCACTCAGAACACCCATTTCATAGCCTCTACTGGCATTGGTGGTCGCCAGCAGGATCCTAATGTTCTGTCGCAGATGGACAACTATGCCATCGCAGGTGTTAAGCCAGAACAGATACATTACCTCTATGCTCCCACACATCTCAATCGCACTAGCGACTATGGTGTGTCGTTCGAGCGTGGCACCTTTGTCGACTATGCCGATCGTCGCCATGTGTTCATCTCAGGCACAGCCTCTATCAACAACAAGGGCGAGGTGATGTATGCCAAGGATGTAGAGCAGCAGACACGTCGCATGTGGGAGAATGTTGAGGCTCTGCTGGCTGAGGCTGAGTGTACATACGATGATGTTTGCGAGATGATAGTTTACCTGCGCGATATAGCCGACTACGATCTGGTTAGCGCACTATACCAGGAGCGTTTCCCAGGCAAACCTACAGTCATCGTCCATGCCCCAGTATGCCGTCCAGGCTGGCTGGTTGAGATGGAGTGTACGGCTGTAAAAGCTATCAATAAACCAGAACTTCCTAAGTTCTAGATAATAACAAGAGGGTGAGTCAATCGTGACACACCCTCTTAAATTATTGGTTACTAAATACTTTTTGCTAAAACATTTGGAAGTTACTAAGATTATTCATATCTTTGCACAAAAATACAAACAACAGAAGAAATGACTGCAATAGAATTAAATCCATCTGGCACAAAGGGATTTGTCTATACAAGGATGCTGGAACGTCTTTCTGACTATCAAGAATACCAGAAAGGATGGGATGGTGAAGATGCTGCACCACTTAATACTATTGTTGTGAGAAACTTCAAGAAGGTTCTCCTTAAAGCAAAAGAGGAATATCTAGATGCGTGGGATATTTTTCCTGCTGCCAACGGATCGCTATTGTTGCAGAACAAAGAAAAGAAATGTGGCATTAATTTAGGCAAGAGCAGTTTTTCTTATTATACGACAAAAGACGGCAAAGTTGAGGGAATGAATAACATCAAGTTTACTCCAACTGCGTTGATTAAGACATTGGAGGGTCTTTCTGCATGATTGACAACTCTGAACAGATAGCATGAGCTCTTTTTTCTCCCAAGATGATTAGCTAAGTGTCGCACGAAGCTTTACTCATCTTCATCAGAAACCTCTTTGCCGTTGATGAGTTTAAGCATTTTCGAGACATAACCCTTGTGAGCATAGAGTTGTTTAAAGCGGTGCACATTATTGGGAACGATTTCTACCCTTCCATCATCCGTTTCATGAATCACAAGGTCCAAAAGCCCAATAATATGTGCAGCCTTTGGAATAGTAATCCCATACTTGTCAGCCAATGCTTTGCGACCTATATAATATGTGATGTCGCGAATACTCCTTGGGTTAATATCATCTAGACTAATGCCTGGATTGTTCCGACGAATAGCCGCCACCAAAGCATCCTTCTCAGGAAGACTTGCACTCACTCCAGGCCAAGCAATCGAATTAAAGTCAACATGCCCATTCTGAGCCGGTTGGGGCACTCGGCTCGACCCCATCTGAGTCAAGTCTGCCTTCATTCTACTGACAATCGTAGGAGCCAGCCGCTCCTCATCCAATTTCTTGATCAGATTATCAGGTACAGGCTGTTTGCAGATTTCCAAAAGCGTCCTGCCCTCACGATTGATTCCACCATTACCAAAAGGTTTAATACTATCAACGTTCATACCAATTAAGATTATATAATTAAGAAATCAACGTTGCAAAAGTATATAATCTTTCTTGAACCACCAAGACATATAACGACTAAATAGGTAACAGTTTTCGAAAAAAGTGTAACCTCGATAATTGAATAAATAGTTGCATCATTCATAAAAGCACCGTATCTTTGCACCCAGAAATCGAGGCATAGTGCTGAGATACAATCCAAAACATCTAGTATGAACTGGGGAGTTTTTCTAAGCATCGTAGTTGCTGTTGCTGATGTTCTGCTGAAGAACATGGGCGAGGGAAACAAATAGATTGTTTCCTGATTCCATAAGCCTAAAGTGCTGTTAGGCAGTGGACTTGTCTGATGACAAGGATTAAGTACAGCACGAGTAACAAACAATCTAAAAACCATACCGCATGCCTTGGAAGTTAGCTCTTTCTATAGCCATTACGGTTATTGAGGTGTTAGTTAGCACCGCTGGCAAGAGAGGTTAAGGCCTCCTTGTTATCCGCCACTCCTAAGTGTTGCAGAAGTGTCGGGCTTGCCATTGCAAGTGAGTAAGAGCACACAAGTTACTAACCATTAATACGTGTATAAACACATAAATCCGACAGCAGAAATGTTGCCGGATTTTTTTTGCCTTGTTGTAATGGAAACAATCATAAACAAGAAGATTATCAATTAAGAAGTAGAGAGATCGAGTTGTAATCCTTGTTGTAATGGAAACAATCATAAACATTAATAATATGGAAGCCTTTGAGAAGACCATGCTGTTGTAATCCTTGTTGTAATGGAATCAATCATAAACTATGTATGGATAAGAAAGATAATCATTATAAATAGTTGTAATCCTTGTTGTAATGGAAACAATCATAAACAATCTATTCTTCAATAAGTTACGAAATAACTATCTTTTTATACCAATTTGTAACTATTTGATATTTCGCTATATACTCTCAATACTTCTTTTTTTCGCAAATCCCCATGCTTTTTTATGTCAAACACTGGGATTTTGAAGCTACACCATTTGTAACTATTTGTCGTACAGCAAGTTAGTAAAGACGAAATATTCGCAAATGATTTGCTTCTATTTCCTTTTTCGCACTCTTGCGAAAAACACTACCATTTTATAATGGTTTTGACTATGCAAAAATAGCAATTTTTCGCAAATCCACCAAATGATTTCGAAAAAAGGAGCATTTTCGAAATAAATTCAAAGGAAAAGCTGAAAAGCACGTATTTTATTTCGCAAATATAAAAAGAATCATTTATCTTTGCAGATAGTATTTATAAAAGTGCTTATTATGGCAGATAATTCAACAAATAGTCACTTTCGCCAGATTATTGATGATTTGGCTTCAGGTATGGAGTATGTCACTTACGAAGATGTCCTGAAGAAGTTGAATGAGTCGAATGGTGAAGATGTTTGTCCCAAAATAACTTCTGATCCAAACTATCCTAGTTTAAAAACATTTATAAACAGGGAACTTCGAGGACTTGTTGAATTTAAGAATAAGAAAGATGCTTCCGAAGGCTTTCGATATAAGAAAGACAATTATTTCTATTTTAAACGAGAGAAAGAAAGAAAAACATTAAGAAAGATAGACGGAGAATCCAAAAAGCTCTTCTTGACTGGAGGATTGCAGATGTTGCTTAAAGACGAGGTTGCTGAGTCACCCCTGATAGAATTAGAATGTATATCTGAACTCAAAAACCTCAGTCTAGTGAAAGTCCTTTACCCCTTTTTGGGTAAATTGGTTATTTCGTTTAAATATCAAACTGGCTATTCCGAGATGCAATCAATAACCATGCACCCCCATCTATTAAAAGAATTCAATAGCCGTTGGTTTTTGTTTGGTTATGTGAGGGAAAATGACAACTATAAAGTCGTGAACTTCTCTATAGACAGAATCGTTTATGGGAAGCCATCAGATATATGGATATGCCATGAAGAAAAGTTTCAGGCTGCGCCAGAAGGTTTCTATAAGAACTATTTTAAGGATATAGTTGGAGTAACACGAAAGAAAGATGAAGAACCAGTCCCCATTACCATCAAGACGACAGATTATAAAGTTCATAACCTGATTAAAACCAAGCCAATCCATCAATCCCAGAGCGAAACCAGAGAATATGATGAAGTGCAGGGAGGTGAGTTCAACATAACGGTTATTCCTAATATGGAACTTCGCTCCCGACTGCTTGGCTATGGTCCTGGAATTATTGTTTTAGGGGAGGGGCAATTCCAGGACGAAATCAGAAAGGCAGTATTGATAATGGCAGAATCATACCATCGTTAACTACTGTATTTCCGAAAACGAACAAAGTGAAATTCTGATATTTTCTCACCTGCATCAGTCACGTGTACAATTCGTTCTGTAGTTGATGCCAAGCATATCACCCCCATGGTTTCTAGTTGTGAGACAACCCTGAACACAAAGGTCATCTCCCCCATGACATGTAGGGTAACGGCTTTATCTTTCGTCATTTCATGCACGATTGCCACGTAATGGTCTGCCATCTGGCTGATCACGCGTTCATCTGCCTCTGGTGGTATTGCCGGAAAGGCAATATCTACTACTCTGCCATATAGTTGTGCTGCTGTCAATTGATCTTCTCCCCAATCAGATGACGGATGGTTAGACAGATTAACAAATATCTTTTCCTTTTCTGTTCTCATCTCTATTTGATAATGGTTTCTAGGATAGTCATGGATTCTTTCAGAGTCTTTATGATGTCCTGGATATTCTTGGAAGTTTCCATTGTGTGAGCAGTGCAATTCCTTAATGGCAGAAGTTGCTTATAGACTTTCCTCAAATCAGGATCGACCATCGAGCGGGATTCTGCATCATAGCCTTTAAGTATTCCCTTGACTCCTTCACGATTATCAAAGTCATCCCAGTCTAATTTCTGTGATTCACATATATATGTGATGATCGACTCATTGATAGTCAGAAGAGCTTGGGCATACTTCTTGTGTTCAAGCTGCCACTTTGCAAGTTTTAGCTGAAAGACGGAATGCTTCTTTTCATTGACAGGGAAATATTTTATATACTCTCCTACAATTGGATTGATGATTAGTTCTGGCAATACTGTAGCATATTTTTTCTCTTTTATAGATGACAATCTTTGCGATATGCCCTGAATCGCAAAGAGGTGGTTTAAGTTCATCGTGTTAGAGAAATCATTCAGTAGGGTTGATACTCCCTTATCTTCCTGAGCAATCAGCTTGGATATTTTGTAGGCATTCCCGAACTCTACAAAAGAATATGCGCCTGTAATCCAGTCGTTCACATCCATTGTCGCTTTCAGGTCAATGATAGGCGCAAAGCCTAATTCCTTGCTCATCTCTAGCATTCCGTAATGGATATGTGAGATGGTTATATCTTTTTGGCTGACATTTTTTAGATAAATGAGCAGGTTCATGATAAATAGAGGTAGCGAGCGGAAAGAATGCGTCACGTCAACTATTAGTTCATCGTGATTATTCAGATACTTCTGGATACCAAGGATGATATTTGTATTCTCTCTGATTTCCTGTTCGGTTATTCCGTATTTGATGAGTACCATCTTGGAATCATTGCCAATTGACTGCTCTATCGCTTCTTGATGAGGTACAACCAGTTCTGAAAGATGATTTGCCTTCTCACATGCCTCAGCAATATCAAAATAAATCGTCTCATCTTCAGACTTGCCAGCCTTAACGTTAAACCAGCGATACACTTCTTCCCACATGGAATGGACAGTACCTATCAGTATAACCTTGTCAATCTGATAGTACTCTTTTAGTGCTGCAGACACAAATGGATAATCACCTAAGTCTGCATCTCCTAAATGATAGCGGGCTGTCTTATAAGTTCGAGTCTCCTTAGACTCAAAAGGTCCTGTACCCAAAAATGATATTAATACTTTTCTTCCCATATGTTGTTTTTGATTTAACGCTTTTTGACTTTCAACGGGTCATTTAATTATATCAAACCAAGATCATTAAGTAACCTTTCTGTCTGATTATCACCTATTGCCTTCTGAAGATCTTTACGTTTACCTCTAATGTTTTTTATTTCCTTAGGTGATAGTTTATTGGCCTCTTGCAAGAAAGCTGCATATTCCGTCTCTCCAAATGTATGTCCCTCCTGTTTCAACCATTTCGCCAAGGTTCCAATCAGGTTTCCTGCAGAAGTTTTACCCATGATGACTTCTGCCAAAGGTTGGCTGAATTTCTGAGTCGTAGCTGCCTGTTCTGCTGAGCGAAACTCTTCAACCTCTTTTGCTTTCTTTATTTTGTTTTTCAGAGAGATGACTTCATCATGATCTGGGTAGATAGAATTTGCCTCCTCAATCTTTGTAATAGCATCATCCCAAAGATTGTCATTAAAGGAACCTTGAGCCTGATTCAAAAGCTCACGGAAAAGACTTTGCTTCTCGCGCTCTTCTTCAATGGCTTTCTGACGCAGATTATCTTCTTCCAATCGCTTCTGCATTTCGATTTCGCGTTGTCTTGCTGGGGCAATGATACTCTCAATTATTTCAGCATGTTCTTCAGTTAAGGAATCCATTTCCTTTGCAACATCATCAGCATTGAGGGCTCTGAGTTTCACAAAACCCATCAACTGAAGATGTCCTCCGTATTCTGCCGTTTTCCTTGACTTATATTTTTTCTTTCCTGCATTTCTTCCATCCTCCCATAGGCCAGTTTTGCTATAGTCATCATATTGCCAATCGCCAGTGATAGAGTGGAATCCTACGCCTGCAGACATCTTAAGCAAACAAAATGAGTTGTCGCTGGGAATCATATTCAACAACATATTTACGTTGTCAAGAAGTTCACTAGAGCGCTCTGCTGTATACTTTTCAAAGAAAGCTTTCTCCTTCAGTAGATACTCCCTTGTCACTTGATTTATGATTTTGAAAAGTGTATGAATGTCTTCTCTAAGAAGTGTACGCTTTTTGTCTTTTTTTGTGATAGGTTTATCTGTATTCGATGTCAATACTTCGAAAAGGTTTCCAGCAAGAGAAATTGTACCAATGCCCTTATTGCCTGGAGCTTCGCATTCATACAAAGTGTTAAAACCATTTGATCTGAATTGGCTTGTAGTTTCTGTCATAGCGTGCTTCCATCCGCCTGTCCAATCGTTATCTTTCTTTTGCAGATTAAAGAGCTTTGTATTGATAAGTTTTGTCGAAGGCATTTCAATGTCGGCAATGCGAATAAAGCGCATAAAATCAGTACCATCCTTCATGTTGCCGAACACTTCCTCGTTAGTTCTTTCGTTATCACGCAGATAATTGAACAAGGCCGAACGTACGGAACCTTTTATAGAACTGCCGGCTATTACGGGCTTGTTGAATAGCTGAGTGCGTAAAAATGTCTTAATGGCATTCGTTGTTGAAACAGGGGACTTGAATACGAATCTCGAAACGGCTTCAAGTTTGTTGCCTATCAACATACTTATGCCTTGCTCATCAGTATTCTTGAAAAGAGTCGTTAGCCTGTCGATATCTATGCCTTGTTCGGCGACTTTTTTGATGTCAAGCACATATACTTTACCGTCTTTTTGTACGTAATCAATGCCGCGCATCCAGTCGTTATCGTTGCCTGCGCCAACAGATAGTGGGGTAACGACTTCTAATTCTACGTAATATTTCTTATCTTCCATAAATGTCATTTCAGTTTTATTGGCAGCATGATAGCTTTTCCATTTCTCCATATAGGATGGTTAGGTGTTAGATCGCCGATTTCGGGTTTTAAATCCACAATTCTTCCTATAATCGAACTGCTCTGATTGGGATTCATACAGAATACTGAACCTGGCAAAAAAGCATAAATGGCGTTCTTCCTAATTGTATTGAATGGTGGTGATGTAATCCATCCGCCTCTTCTCACAAATTCATAAGCCACATTGTCCGAAGCAAGGAGATCGCCAAGTTGCGAACTTGTCTCTGGTATCAGCATTGACAATGATACCTGGTGGTCAGCACCACTTGGAATCTCTATTGTCATAGTATCCACAGAATAGTCAAAAAAGCCAAAGCCAACATTCCTATCAGTACCAATTCCTTCTTTCGAAAGGATGCTTAATGCTTTTTCTAACATATCTGTTTCGCCACTAGCAAGGAAATATAGGCCCGATTCATATTTGAATATGATTTTGTCCACATAATAAGGTTTCGCGTCTTCCTCGCCTGTTCTGCTATTCAGAGTCACTCTTTGCGAAACTTCTGATTTTACAAACTCCTTAGACCCATCTGCATCTTCATGTAGTAATTGGCGTGTAAGATACGATTCCTGAATGTCTGGATAATATTCTTCACTTCTTTCAAAGAAAGTTTCTCCAGATAATAGCTTGCCATAAAGCTCTGCATCCACCCATTGTATCTTTTTCACCTTCTTTGCCATCGATACATCTTTTAATTCAGATAATCGAGCCTGCAATGGCATGGGAAGGAAGTATACAGGATTCTCGTTGTTTTTTCGCTGATAATATGGGAAAAGACTACTTACAGTGAATCCTATGTCTCCATCTTTTGGTATTGCCACACCCGTTTTCGCTAGGCACGACGTCAAGGCTGCATATATCGTATCACTCTGAATTGTTTTCAGACTGATACTTTCATCCTCATGTCTGTCTGCAATATGAAGAGGCGAGGTGAAATGCAATTTGTAACGTTTGTATGTAACTGTAGCCATAATGTTTATGCATTCCAGTTGTTAGCATCCGATAATTCCGTCTTAACAAACTCACCAAACTTTATTTGGCCATATCCGCGCGAACCGCTACCGCCAAGATAATCATTCTCCAGAAGCTTGATACCTTTCATGAAAAGATCCATAAGTTCGCTTTCTTTATCATCATCCCATACATTGAGCACGAATTCTGCATTAAATACAGCACCTGCAGGAACGCGTTCCGACTGTCTTGGATGTTCGGCAACACCCTTAGTGCGGTCAATGACGTTCTCCCATTTGTTCTCTGTATATGGCATGTCCAGATTGTCGCAGGCCAAGAGCGCCTCCTTAGAGTCTTTACTAAGCACCGCATCTCTTACTATAAGTTTAGAAGGCTGGTTGCCTGTCTTCAGTGTCTTGTTTTCTGTTATGCCAAACAGATTGTTAACGTCTTTATCCATACCTACTTGCGATGCACCAGCAGCCTGCTCTAATAGGCAGCGCATTTTGCCTTTTAGCGAGCTGCCAGGAATGTATGGCTCGTTGCCTCTTGTGGCTAATTTGATAACAGGATTATCAATACCGCCAATTTCTACGTTATCGCTACTACCTCCAATATGAAGTCCTGTCATGAGTGTTATAGAGGTCTGTATTCTTATTTTCTTTACTAACTGTTTCATGATTTTTCTTTTTGCAATGGATTACTAATTATTTTCTTTCTTCTGCTTTGTGGTAGGCTACAATGGCCTCAAATGCAGTAATAAAGTTCTTAAATGCTTTAGGCTTATCCTGGCATTTCTCTACCTTATCAATGGCATCAGCCATAACTGTATAGAAATCCTCTATCTTCTGATGTTTACCCTTTCTTCCATTTTGTTTTGCACGACCTACAGCATAAGCTAATTTAGGTTTAAGCATAACAAATTCAGTGTCGTCATAGCCTGTCATCTGCTGACGTTTTACTTCTCCAAAGAATTTTCGAAGTTGACTAGTTGTCAGAGGCTCAGCAAAATCTTCCTTGGTTGCAAGATATTTACCGAATCTATCTGCAAATTGAACAGTCTCTGCTGTTACTTTCTCTTGGATTTCCTTCATGGAAATCAGGTCTTTTTTGTCCCAATTCATAGTTCTATATGTTTTTATTTGTTATTATCTTTTAGAATTAATTCTGCCCATCTTGCAGCTATTGCTATCAACTCTAGTTTGCGTGAGTCTTTATAGTTGATTTGCCTGTCTCTTAGATCTCGACAAAAAGCACACACTTCATTATTCGACTTGTAGCGATTGATAAAACGGGTAAGATAGTAGCTTAGATGCCAGATATAGCTGAAATCTTCTGGCTTTCCATCTCTTCTTTTTACTTTATTCTGTTCTGCAATAGAGGCATATAGCATCAGCTTGTGCAGTATTCCTTTACTCAGCCCGTAGTTGTCTATGAGGCTTACAAACTGCTGCTGATAGCTTTTTACATATTCATATTCTTTCTCCCACGAAACCGTCTTGCCTAAGAAGTTGATAGCGTTCTTCTCTCCATTACGGAACTGTTTGGCTGATTGCTCAGCTTCGCCAGCCGATTCTGCTGCTTTAGCAATCGGATACTTGGCGTTAATTATAGATATACCGCCTGATATAGTGATGTTTTCTTTCCCGAAATCTTTTGCCACCTCTTGGCGGATTCTATCTGCAAAACTGACTACCTTGTCCCATCGTCCTACTACAAAGAGATCGTCGCCACCAGCATAGATTATGTTAAGATAGTCTCTATAGGCTGGCTCATTTTGTATCTTTCTGATCTTTTCTTCAAAGAACCCGACAAGTCGCTTGGAAAAGGCCTTATAGTCTTTAATAGAGTTGAAACCTTCAATAAATTTCTTTCCAAGACCGTCTACATCCATTCGCAGAATGCCAAGTTTTGTGTTTCCTGCGTATTCTTCAAAGGTCTTAAAGTGTTGCTGATTGCGCAACTCTTCGCCTAGTTGAATCTGTTGTTTAACCGATGGTAATACATACATTTCTTCGCCATCTTTTCCTAGGGACTCTTTCACACAGTCTGTCGATTCAATGCCCGTAACAGCACACACTTTCGTTTGACCGCCAACAGCAATGGGCTCAAAAAACTGGTCATAGCTTTCAAGGAGCAAATCCTTGAATTTCTGGTTCTTCTGACGATGAAAATCCTCGCTTATAGTCTTCCACAGATAGCCTGGCTTTTGCTTCTGCATGTTCGCAGTGTTTACCGTTCCGTCTGCATTTTCGTCTACTGGAACATAACTAATGTTTATGCCCAGTTGCCCCATGTGCTTGTGCCACAGTTCTTTTTTTACTTTTTCAGCACATCTGTCTATAGCAGATGTCGTTTGCTCGCTATTGTCTGTGATGAGGTAGAACTTGCCGCCTGAGTTGTATATAACCTCAGTGCCTGTTGCTCCTGCATTTTTAAGGGCATTCTCTAATTCTTGGCATACATTATCCATATACTGTCTAAGATAATACGAGCGCCCGATCAGACTAACAGCCGCTTTCTTCGAAGAGATGTTGTAGAGAAACTTCTGGATGCCAGATAGATCTCCTCCTACGAATAATAGTTTATTCACTTGCTCCATTATTGTTATTATTGTTTTTGTCTTTTCTTTCTAAATGTACTATTCCATATCCGATACTGGCATTTTTGCCAATGCCAACATTGTTTGGGATGGTGAGATTGCAGTTGAAGTCTGCGTTAAATGCAGTCATGCCGACTCCTTTATTATATAATATGTAAGGTTCACTTAGTTCTGTGATCTTTACTATTATTTCTTGCTCTAAATGTATATTAAGGCCTTTTAGCATCGACAAGAGATTTCCTTTAAGTATATTCTCCAGTAGGGCGATCTTTTCTGCCAATCCTTCTGCCGATTGATACAGCTGATAGTTCTTGGCATTTAACGGCAGCCAGCGACTAATGTGGTATTTAAAGCATTCCTCCCAAGTCTGTACTAGTAGCCTTGCTGGTTGCATTCGCCTCGTGCACCATTCAGTTTCTCTGTCGCCGATTCTTAACTTATCGTTAGCTCCTGATAGGAATTGGCCAATCAAATCTGCACCTTCTTCTACGCAAACTATAGCAGCTTTCTTCCCTAGACTCTTATATTGAATTAGAGGGTAGGAGTACCTTAGTTTATTGTCGTCTGCATGATTGTGAAACAGTAGGTTAGCTTTTTCACCAAGGCTGTTGATGACAGCCCCTCGAAAGAGTGGAATTTCATTCTGATGAATATCTACATCAGTCTGAACGGTTAGTGTTCTTATATATTTAGCCATAGGTTTCTATTATTCTGAGGTCAAAAATACAAAATAATAACCAAACCGCACTCGCTTTTCCTTATTATTTTACAATATTTAATAATAAAACCTTGTTGTAATGGAATGTTTCTACATGGGTCTGGCTGTGCACTACTACGACGAGAGGTTGTAATCCTTGTTGTAATGGAATGCATCTACATGTGGAAGTGGGGTAACCCCGCAGCAAAGAAGGTTGTAATCCTTGTTATAATGGAATGCATCTACATGTCTTGTGGCGGATACAAGCACTACTGGAAGTTGTAATCCTTGTTATAATGGAATGTATCTACATGTAACGACTATGGAGAAATCGACTATTGCTGGTTGTAATCCTTGTTATAATGGAATGTATCTACATGTTAACGACTATGAGCAGTTTTATCGTAGAAGTTGTAATCCTTGTTATAATGGAATGTATCTACATGTTTATCAACAAAACGGCTAAGGACTCGGCGTTGTAATCCTTGTTATAATGGAATGTATCTACATGATGATATTTGTAAACGATTGTATTTCAGTATGTTAAAGAGCGATGGCGCTTGTAAAAATGTGCAAAAGATACTTTTTCTGTTGCAAATATAAGCATTTTATTTGTTCTAATAAGTAAAATAGCAAAAAAAGATTGCTTCGTATTCTAATTATGCTTTTCGGGATGCATGCAAACGAGGCCCGCATCACTGCGAGCCTCATTCAATGCAAAGTTCAAACGAAAAACGATAAAAAGTAATGGAAAGAAAAAAGATTTTTCAATTTACGCGCCTACACACGATGTCGCTCCTAGAGCTGTCAGTATCGCCGATGCTATCGATGCGATGAGCTGAATCACGAATTTTACTGTTTCCTTTTTAGTCATAGTCGTAGTCTAGTTTTAGTGTTAATTACTCTTTGTTTTGTCATCTCAAGCCCCCTCCTTGTCATCTCGAGCGTAGTCGAGAGATCTCTCCATGCGCTACGCTTAGTCGAGATGACAGAGGGGGATGGGTTTAATCGTAGGTCACGCCGTCGTCATCGCCGCCACCTCCGGTGTTACCACCTTGGTTGCCACCCTGATTCTGACTGCCACCGCCCTGATTCTGGTTCTGATTGCCGTTCTGGTTCTCGTTCTCAGGATCCTCCACTGTACCTGGGTCAGTACTA
>Ga0247610_10005596_pt1 | contig 13203 bp, 8 predicted proteins | sample 174DNAGHGhighgp2_FD_193483 | JGI IMG/M metagenome (GOLD analysis project Ga0247610, IMG submission 193483) | Sheep rumen microbial communities from Palmerston North, Manawatu-Wanganui, New Zealand - 1742 DNA GHGhigh gp2 | ecosystem: Host-associated > Mammals > Digestive system > Stomach > Rumen ...
CAGTATGTACTTTCTTTTTTTATATTTTAAACTTTCAAGTTTACTCTAAGTCAATATGATTCACAGAAAAACATTTATGGATCTGCAAAAAAAACTCCCGCATCTCTGCGGAAGTTTATACGTGGCAGGGGCAGAAGGATTCGAACCCTCAACAAAGGTTTTGGAGACCCACGTGTTACCATTACACCATGCCCCTAATCGCAACGGTGAGATTATACGAAACCTTAACGGGTTTTGTCAAGCAAAAAATGCATTATTTGGTATTTAAAGTTCAAGGTTATGGAACTGATGCAGCTGTTTCCGATACCTGCTCGGGGAGATCCCTGCTATTTTCGTGAACGCCCGAAGAAAATTGGAATAATCGCTGAAACCGCACTGGAAAGCAATGCTGTTCAGGCTTTCATCTCCCAGCATCTGCTGCCGTGCGAGCATTACACGCCGGTAGAGGATATAATTATATACACTGCGGTTTGTAAAACGTGTAAACTCATGTGAAAGGTAGGAAGGACTTACATTGAACATTTTGGCAAGTTCATTGACATTCAGCTGTTCTGTATAATGGTTGTTGATATGAGTCAGAACATCCTGAATGATACTGTTTGTCAGAGGTTCGCTTTCGGCCGGTGCGGCAGCGCCCAAAACATCGCATATCATCGCAAGGGCTTTCATCATCAGAGAATAATCCTGAAACCGATGAACCGGGTCTTCGGAAATCAGTTCCTGAGACTGCAGCTGACGAACCAGGCTGCAGAAATCATGGGCAACATCCCGGGGAAGTTCATATGTATACCGTCCATGCGCTGCATGAGAACGGAAAAACTGATCCAGATCCAGCAGATTACAGCCCAGATTGCGAAGAACTTCCGGGGAAATGTTCAGATATGCACGTTCATAATTGTGCATTTCCCCGATACAGTTCAGGCCATGCATAAAAAATGGAGGAAGAATGAACAGCTGATTCGGCTTCAGCGCATACAGATGACTGTCCACACCCATAAACTGTCCGCCGCCCAGATGAATATAAAACTCAAAATAGTCATGACAATGGTATTGAGTCACAGACATACTTTCACTGAATTCATAATGAGCTTCATAACCGTTGGGGTTTTGGGACATCGGGGTAAAGGAAGGCTGAAAATTCAGATCTTTCATTTTTTACTCCTGAACATATGCAGAAATCACATATTTTTTCAGCAACATTTAATATGGCGTTTCGAAAAAACGGATGATATCATGAGGTCAGAATAAGAAACTGCATAAAGCGAGGTGATTCCATGATCAGGGTTGCAGTAGTCGGGACCGGCGGTATTTCCCATGCTCATATCCACGCATGGATGAAATTCCCTGAACGTTGTAAAATCGTTGCTCTGGTTGATATTATCCCCGGAAAGGCACAGCGTGTCAAGGAACAATATCATCTGGACGCAGATGTATATCTGGATCATCATGACATTCTGAATCTTGATATTGACGTTGTTGATGTTTGCACACCCCCATTTTCTCATGCGGAAATCAGCATTAATGCACTACAATCCGGCAAGAATGTAGTATGTGAAAAACCCATGGCAGCGTCCCTGCGGGAATGTGATGAAATGCTGAAAGCCCGTGACAAAAGCGGGAAAAGGCTGTCAATTATCGCACAGAACCGGTTCAGGGAGCCGATCCGAAACCTGAAAGCCCTTCTGGACAGCGGGATTGCAGGTAATATAAGGGCAGCTCAGATCAATTCTTTCTGGTTCCGCGGTCATTCCTATTATGATCTCTGGTGGCGCGGAACATGGGAAAAGGAAGGCGGCGGATGTACCCTGAATCATGCTGTCCATCATATTGATATGCTTGGCTGGATGATGGGCCTTCCGGACAAAGTCACAAGTGTTTTGGCCAATACAGGCCATGATAACGCAGAAGTTGAGGATCTTTCTGTATCCATTCTGGAATATCCACATGCCCTGGCCACCGTTACAGCTTCAGTCGTTCATCACGGTGAGGAGCAGGAACTTGAATTTCAATGCGAAAAAGCAAAAATATCCGCTCCGTATGATGTTTTCGCTTCCATACCGCAGCCAAACGGTTTTCCGCTGAAGGAACCGGACGAAGAATTCCGCAAAAGGGCAGATGATTTCATTCGGAATCTTCCGCCGATTCCATATGAAATGCATGATGGACAGCTCGAAAACGTCCTTTCTTCCCTGGAAAGCGGAAAAGATGTTGCCATCACAGGAGAAGACGGACGACGCACCATTGAGCTGATCACAGCTATTTATAAAGCTGGTTCACTGCATCAGCCAGTTCAACTGCCCCTCAAGTCCGACGATCCGTTTTATACGGTTGATGGGATCCGGCAGAATGTTCCACATTTTTATGAGAAAACCGCATCAGTGATGGAACTTGACGGGAATATCACATTCGGATCCGGTTTCAGAAAAGAGGAGAATCGCAAATGAAAGTATCTGACGGAATGACGTATGCTCCGAAAGGGAAACCCAGTCCGGTTGTAAAAAAAGGAGAATTCATATTCTCTGCAGTGCGCCTGGATCATGGTCATATTTATGGTATGTGCAACGGCCTGACTGAAGCCGGCGGAACAATCAAATACGTTTATGACCCGGATCCGAAAAAAGTGGAATCATTCCTGAAAGCATTTCCGGAAGCAAAGGCAGCCCGAAGCGAAGAAGAAGCGCTGGAAGACCCGGAAACACATTTGATTGCAGGGGCTGCAGTCACCAGTGAACGATGCGCTCTTGGACTGCGCGCAATGGATGCCGGAAAGGATTATTTTACGGATAAGGCCCCGTTTACCACAATGGAGCAGCTATGTTCAGCACGCGAAGCTGTCCGGAAAACCGGGAGAAAATACATGGTATATTATGCTGAACGCCTTCATGATGAAGGTTCAATTCTCGCAGGGTATATCGCCCATTCCGGCGAAATCGGAAAAGTGATTTCGGTTACCGGTTTTGGACCGCACCGTCTCGGAGCTCCAGGAAGGCCTGCCTGGTTCTTTGAAAGGGAGAAATACGGCGGGATTCTGTGCGATATCGGCAGTCATCAGATTGAACAATATCTTTATTACGCCGGGGAAGAAGACGCGGATGTAGTTTCCAGCCGGATTGCAAATTTTGCCCATCCGGATTATCCTGAACTGGAAGACTTCGGTGACTGTAACCTGACCGGAAAGAACGGAACTGCCAATTATTTTCGTGTTGACTGGTTCACACCGGATGGTCTCCGGACATGGGGTGACGGCAGAATGTTCATTGTCGGAACAGAAGGCTTTATCGAAGTACGGAAATACGTAAACCTTGCTTCTGACCTTAATGGCGGGTGTCACGTTTATGTTGTCAACGGAAAAGGCGAGCAGTATCTGAATGCAGCCGGAGTAACAGGATATCCATTTTTCGGAGAGCTGATCCTGGACTGCCTGAACCGTACAGAAAAAGCCATGACCCAGGCACATGCATTCAAAGCGGCAGAACTGTGCCTGAAAGCTCAGGAACAAGCAATCCGGATCGGATAATCATATAAACGGAAGTGCAGAAAATGGAACAACAAAAGATCAGGCTGGGAATCATCGGAATCGGAAACATGGGAAGCGAGCACTGCCGGAATATTGCAGCCGGAAAATGCCCTGAAATTGAAATTGCAGCCGGTGCCGACATTCGTGAAAGCAGACGGGCATGGTTCCGTGAAAACATGCCGGAATCCGCAGAAATATATGAGAACGGTGATGATCTGATCCGTAAAAGCAAATGCGACGCTGTTCTGATCTGCGTTCCGCATTACGGCCATGAAAGCCTGTCCATTTCAGCCATGGAAAACGGAAAGCACGTTCTGTGTGAGAAGCCCGCAGCTGTAACGGCATCCGCCGCACGGCACATGTGTGAAATATCCAATCAGACTGGCAAGGTCCTTACTTTTATGTTCAACCAGCGAACCAACTGCATTTACCGTGGAATTCATGATCTGCTTGTGTCCGGAGAATTCGGAAGAATCAAACGAATGAACTGGATCATTACGGACTGGTACAGGACTCAAAAATACTACGATTCCGGCGCCTGGCGTGCCACATGGTCCGGTGAAGGCGGCGGAGTACTGCTCAACCAATGCCCACATCAGCTGGATCTGTTGATCTGGCTTTGCGGAATGCCAGCTTCCGTAAATGCAATCTGCCACGAAGGAAAATGGCATGATATCGAAGTAGAAGATGATGTAAGCGTTTATCTTGAATTTCCGGACGGTGCAACCGGTATCTTTGTTGCTTCCACCGGTGACCTTCCCGGTACGAACCGTCTGGAAATAGACTGCGAAATGGGGAAAATTGTTTGTGAAGACGGAATAACACGATTCTGGAAACTTCCGAAGAATGAGCGTGATATCTGCTTTACAAGTGATAACCCATGGTTCCGGATTGATCCCGATGCACAGATTCTGCGTAACGACGGAATGAATCCGCAACACATCGGTGTGCTGAACGCATTTGCCGCCCATCTTCTTCACGGAACATCACTGACTGCAGAGAAAGAAGACGGCCTCCGCGAAATTATGCTTTCCAATGCGATCCATCTTTCGGGCTGGACCGGAAAAACGGTCCGCATTCCTGCAGATGAAGATGAGTTCAATATCAGGCTGAAAGAAAAATCCGCCGGTTCCAGAATCAAAACCGGCGAAGATATTACATACCAGACCAGTCATACCGGTACAGGCAGACAGGAGTACTGAAAACACCCGATCATTATTCCGGCAGACACCGTGTCAGGTCATACATCATTATACCGGCTGCCACAGCCACATTGAGCGATTCAGCCTCACCTCGCATCGGCAGACGAAAATGATGTGTTGCTGTCAATTTAACTTCATCCGAAATACCATTTCCTTCATTGCCAACTATCAGGATAAAAGAATCCGTGATCGGTTTCCGGGAAAAGAATGGTTCACCATCCAGCTGGGAAGATATAACCGCAAATCCATTTTCACGGTATTCCGCAAGCCTTGAGGAAAGGGAATCCGGAAATTCAATGCCAATATGGAAAATACTTCCCATGGACGCACGAAGTACTTTCGGAGAAAAGACATCTGCACAGTCTGGTGAAACCAGAATCCCATCTATTCCGGCTGCATCAGCTGTGCGGATTACAGTACCGACATTTCCGGGGTCCTGAAGCCCATCCATCGCCAGAAGCCTGGAGCCTCCGGAATGAAGAGTCTGAATCCGGACCACTGCAGCAATCCCCTGCGGGGTTTTTGTGGAACAGACAGACTGAAATACGTGATCCGCCAGGATGAAACACGGAATATCATCCGGCAGCGGGAATGAAGGTATAAAATCCTGGCGAAGCAGGACAGCATCCACGGAAAACTCTGATTTCAGTGCTTCCTCAACCATTTTCGAACCTTCCACAAGAAATTTGCCGGCGGAATCCCGGCCTTTTTTTTCAGCCAGGGACCTCCAGAAAGCAACTTTCTGATTATGGAGTGATGTAATTGCTTCCATCATAAATCACCTGTTTTTCCGAATGATTTCCAATCCAGATCAGGTACAGGGATCAGGAATATCTTCCAGCAGATTGACAATCCATGCAGCAAGGGAATTATACGGACGCGGCATTTCGTGGTCAAAAAAGGACTGGTCAATCGCTGCTGCGACAGTCGACTCCCCGGTATCGGAGAATGGATGGTAAGGGTCAGAAGAGAAGAAACCAGGGAACAGGACTGAAGCGGATAATGGGAATGTACGCGCAAAGCGAAGCAGGAATTCAGGAAGAAGTTCTTCAGGACGGACTGCAATGGAAGCCGGTACGGATGATGCCGGCGGCAGCTGTGTATACGTATCCTGGAGGATGGACAGCCCGACAGGAATTTCCATTTTCTTTTCCGCAGAGAACAGGAGGGAAAGGGAAGCAACGCGCCTGTTGCGGAACATTGTAAGAAAATGCCATACTGCGGATTTGATATCATCCGGCATCCGTTCCAGTATCAGGGACCCGCGTCCGGAAAGACAAAGCGACATCTGTTCAGGTAAAAAATCATTCCTGTTTGGATCAGCCGCAATCTGAAGAAGGACCAGTCCGGACAGCATCATCAGATAACTGACGTGAAGCAGCAGTACAGCGCCAAAACGGGTTGGAATACCGCCGGCCCGATACTGATTCATCAGGCTGATGATCAAGGAATAATAATCAGAAAGAAAATGATCCAGCGCAAGTCGCGCTTTACGCAGAGAAACAGAATCTTTTCGGGCGTCCTTCAGAACCTGAGTCAGCAGATTCAGGTCGGACTGGAAGGCTTCATCAGATATATTCCCGAACTCCCTCTTCAGAAGAAGCGGGTCCCGCAGAAGAGTTGGCAGCAGCATATAATGTATTCCCAACGGGATCTGGCATGTGCGGACCGCCTGCTCCCTTCCGCGCAGGAAAAGGGAAATGTCTGCTGTGCAGGCGCCTATATCCAGAACCATAAATCCACCGCGTGTATCCTCTGAGGCACACAACCGGAAATACGCACCCAGCGCCGCACTTTCGGTGGCAAAGGTCACCGGCAAGCCGGATTCAGGAACCGGGAAACCGCTTTCCTTCATCACTGTATCTACCAGACTGATAAAGAGCGTTCGCAGGTTTTCCCGCCCTTCATGTGCCATTTCATCCGGAACCGCAAACCGCCAGGCCAAATGATCTGCTCCATCAATACGTGCCTGCAATGCCGCCATCAGCATTACCTGATGCAGGCAAATATAGCCGGAACGTCCTTTTTCCTCTTCCCATTTCAGGCAGGTATACAGGGCATCTGACGGAGTTGTCAGCAAATCCTGGATATTGGCAGACATCAGGATTGTCCCATCGGAAAAAGGGACGGGCAAGGAACCCGGGGAATTGTGGAAGATCCGGGAAACGGTCGGCAGGAGGGCAGACACCGGAACCGCCGGAAGGAATTCGCGGCGAAGAAGTTCCTGGGATGAAACGGGATTATTGAGAATGGTGCGAACCATAACGGGTCCCCTGAGCGGTTTTCGCTGCGTTACGGAAGAGAATACCACTGAAGTACCGACTGATCCGAAATCGATACATACCGTAGATAAACCGGCAGGTTTATTTTCCGGCGGCGGAAGATAATTCGGAAGAGTTCCGATACATCGTCCCTCAAACAGAATTGAAAAAGCCGAAGGAAAATCCTGAAGTACAGCCGTATAGCGGGAATCCGAACCCGCCATGGAATCATAAGAGGTATTATTTCCGGACAGGATTTCCACCGAGATTCCATCCGGTAGATGTGCATAGACAAAATACGCATTCCACATTCCGCGCGGGAACGGAACGGACGGCCATACAGCCAGTGTGGGAATATCCTGGGAAAAAAGAATCACGATTTCTTCGCTTTTGTATGTCCGCACCAGATGAAGCGGGAAAGCACCGTTCAGCGTCAATGTAACACGGAGAGATGATTCATCCGGTCTTTCCAGACGGATCATATCCGGCGTAAGGAGGAGCCTGGCTTCCGGAAAACAACTGACCGCCTGTATCATTCCCGCAGACAACGGAGGAAGAACGGCATCCGCCGTAAATGATTCCGGATTATCCGCTGTTCCGGCAGCGTATGGCAGAACAGAACACATATTGCTGAAAAGGGAATCCCCGATAATATCTCCGCTCCTGGCCGGGAAAACAGCGATCTTATCACTGAAAGGCTCAAGCATCCTGCCACTCAGCACTTCGCCGAGGCATTCCCGGAACACTGTAATCACGGAGGGTGACATTGGATCCCACGGCCAGATCAATTCAGGTGACTGATCGGGAAGGGGATCGGCAGATTTTGAGATGATTTCAGATGCTGCGTCCCTGGATTCCGGGAGTGCATCAGGAAAACGGTCAAGCATGGCGGCTGCTTCACGGATCAGCTGATCACGATAATCATCCGACCAGTCAGCCATAACGGCACATTCTTTTTTGAGCACTTTCAGGAAATATTCCTCTTCTGCAGCATGAGGACTTTCCAGAATTCTCCTGGAATTTTCGCGGGCAAACGGATTGCCGCGCCATTCATATATCACTTCCTCAGGTATTCCGATACAGGAAACAGCAGAGATGGATACACCTGAGCATTGTGTGGCGACGGGATCATTCCCGAAGTTGTTTTCATATACGCAGGTTTTCCGGGTCAGAATGGTCCTGTATGCCGGAAGGCTGCGGAGTCCGCACACTGCCTGTAACCGGACAGAAAGGAACTGATCCGGAATTTCCGCTGCGCCGGAAGTCCTTATATCCTCCAAAAATGACTGAAAGAATCTTTTCAGCTTTTCATCTGCTTGATCCGGAAGAGAATCCAGAACGGATGAAGTCCATTCAGCCATCAAAAGACGGTCACCTTCCGACAAATCCGGAACAGGATCGCGGAAACTATCATCATTCCTGTTATACCAGGTCGCAAAGGATGGGACCAGGCGTGAATGAGATGCCCCGCGACGGGCAGGGATCAATGCTTTTGCCGGAACAATCATCAGGAACGGATATGGCTGATGATTCTCATCCGACAGGGAGAATATCCCCACATTATCTGCCTGATAGGCGGACAGCCAGTATTTCAGAACCGGAGTGCTGCCGTACAGACAAGCAGCTGTCAATTCCGCTTCTTCCGCATTTCGCCTTTTATACAACCGGAGGACAAGCATTGCCAGCAATCCGCGCAGTTCTCCGGAATCGTACTCCGGAAGGGCAGAGTGACGATCCAGTACCGAAAGAAGGCCGGACAGGGTAAGCGGCGGAGAAGAGGGAAGCAGTTCAGGAAGAAGCGTGACTTCCGGCATATTACCAACAGAATGAAAGCGCAGCAACGAAACAGATGACCTGCAGACCGCCCAAGCAATTGAAAGCATACATCCAACCGGATGATTGCGGTCATCCAATGAATTGGCTCGGTAAGCCTGCTGGAATCCTTTCATCAGTGTCCGTGCATCCGGGAGGGTATATCCTTCCAACAGAAAAGGAAGACTGTCCTTCATTTCACGTGCCGCCATATCGCCGGCTTGAGAAGAAACCAGTCCTGACAGAGAATGATATCCCCGAACAGACAGTATCACCGGAAGATAAGGCTGTTCCTTTACGTCAATTCCTGCTTTTGCAGGAGATGTTTCTTCTGTTTCAAAGAGTTCAGAAGAACTGCGGTCAACAGCTGCCTGCAGAAGACGGATCCTGCGTTCCCTGCGCGCAAGAGAAAGATGATCATCGGCAGCCGATTCCGCAATCAGTTTTTCCCGGGCAGAATAAAGCGCGGATTCGCACTTTTTCATACAGTCCACACGAGCCTGGAATGACCGGAAAAGCCCGACTTCAGACAGAACCGTATCCCGAGCGGCTTTTTCAATTTTTACCTGCTCAGCCATCTGCCCGAGACGCGCAACAAGAAGTTCTTCCTCTGTGTCCGCCAAGGAATCCCGGTGAACCGGGCGAATTTCTCCAAGACCTGATTTTTCCATATCCTCCCGGGCAACATCGTATTCAGACGCAACCGTAATATACTGCCCGCAGGAATCCACTGCTTTCAACCAGGATTCTTCCATTTCCTTTGAATAACGCAGCGGCTTCGGTATGCTCCGGATCACAGCGGAACACTCGCGAAGCACGGAAATGAGCGCTTCCTTTATGGATAAAAGGGATTCCATTCCTTCATTGACGGACAGTTTTCCGAAAAGACTGCTGAAAACACTATGACGGGAATTCAGACGAAGCGGACGAGGACGCGCCTCCTGGCGCATGGAAGAAACAACGGACGGAAGCAGATCGGAGAGAAGCCAGGCGGAAAAAAGAAGGAATCCCGCAAACGGAACAGCTTCATCCTGCAGCGAATGTAAAGAAACAGTACCGCTGACACGCCGGGTATGCAATCCAAAGGGAGGAAGTTTTTCCGAGGAAAAATATCTGCCTATAATCCGTGCAGCTGAAAAAAATACAAGCCGATGGGATTCATTGCTTTCGACCATCGCAAAAGGAAGCGAGACAAACCACATGGCATCCGCACCGACCGGGGATTCATCCTCTGAATTCCGCAGGAGGGAACGATTCTTCAGTTCTTTTACCGCATTCCGAATATCAGGCAGAACAGCAACGGAATCAGGAAGGGAAGGATTTGCCAGCGCAATCATTGCGATATTCAGTTTATCCCCGTTAAGAGATGTACGAAGCCATGGCAGCAGCACTATTGCCAATGCGGCCGAAAAGCTGTCACTCAGATCGCAAAGCAATGCAAGCCGAACTGCTTCTCCATCTGCAAGAGCGGATTGAATTCTACCGATAAAAGTGAAGAGAGGATCACAGGATTGATTCGGCCTTTCACTCAGCAGATATGAAAACGACCACTCAACAGCTTCCCGGTCTGTTTTGAATGACAAAGGAGTGTTTTTGCCCCGAAGGGCGGTATAAAGCAAGCCTGAATCATTGTGATCGGTTATTTCATTGCTGCTGGGCAGAATCACAGTGGAAAAGCCGAATGAGAACCCAGTGCGGAAAAACGGAAAATCCGGAGAAACGTCGGGAACCGCTTCATGAAAACCGTTCATCGCGCTGATCAGGCCGGGCAGTGTTTGATCCACGGAGGCAGAGGAAATATGAAATATATCCAGAGAATCAACGGACCTGGCAGCCCCACATGACAAAGCAGAGCAGACGGTTGGAAGCGCCTGCTCCGGAAAGCTGCCGATACTGATCAGGAAACTGTTCAAACCATGGTCCTCTTTTCGTGATAATGGCTGGAAGAAAGGTGATTGTCAGCCGCGGTAACCCTTCGGATTATTCCGCTGAAAACGATATGTGTCTTCACACATGTCCTCAAGTGTCTTTTCCGCCTTCCATCCGAGAAGCGCTTCTGCCTTTGAGGCATCCGCGTAATTGACCGCGATATCCCCGGGTCTGCGAGGGGCAAACACATATGGAACCGGGACATGGTTAATCCTGCTGAACGCGTTTACCATATCGAGAACCGAGTATCCGTTTCCGGTCCCCAGATTGATGATCTCACTGCCCTTATGGCTGAGAGCAAAATCACATGCTTTGACATGACCCTTTGCAAGATCCACCACATGGATATAATCCCGGATACAAGTTCCGTCAGGGGTCGGATAGTCATTGCCGAAAACAGACAGCTTTTCGTATTCCCCGACCGCCACTTTGGAAATAAAAGGCATCAGGTTATTGGGGATACCGGAGGGATCTTCACCGATCAGTCCGGAAGAATGCGCACCGACCGGATTGAAATACCGCAACAGTACAACACTCCATTCCGGATCCGCTGCTGCCTGCCCTTCCAGGATTTTCTCAATCATGTATTTGGTCCAACCATATGGATTTGTGCACCCGGTGGAAACCATATCCTCCCGATACGGAACTGTCGGCTGATTTCCGTATACAGTTGCAGAAGATGAAAAGACAATCCGTTTGACATTATGGGACTGCATGACTTCACACAATGTAAGCGTAGTATCCAGATTGTTGCGATAATACCGAAGCGGCTGGGATACACTTTCACCGACGGCTTTCAGCCCTGCAAAATGGATCACACAGTCAAAATCATACTGGTCGAACAACCGGTTCATTGCGTCTTTGTCGGAAACATCCGCCTCAATTACCGGAATACTGTGCCCGACAATTTTCTCAACCCGGCGGACCGCTTCAGGATTGCTGTTGACATAATTATCAACGATAACCGGACTGTGTCCCGCTTCACAAAGCTCTACGCAGGTGTGGGAACCGATATAACCGGCGCCTCCGGTCAGCAGAATATTCATGGAATTCCCCTCCGATATCAGATTACAGAGCAGCCGGATAGCTGCCGTTATCATGGAGTTTTTTCAGTTCTGCAGCTACATATTCCTTATCTTCCTTATAGGTAACGCCGAACCAGACTGCCCTGGTGGAGAGCACTTCGACCTGCAGTCCCTGTGTATGCATCAGATGATCGACCAGTGCAGGCAGAAGGCATTCTTTCTTCAGGGGGTCTCCCGTCTCATCCTTCAGGAAATCAGACAGGTATTTCTGGCCGCCTTTGAAAAACTCAGGTGAAAAGCCCCAGAGGTTCATGGATACGAGGGCGTCCGGATCCAGTATGATTCCGTCCGGATTGTCATGGATATCGCGGATCGTACCATCCGGGAAGGGGAGAATGCTGTAAGTTTCTGTTACCTTCACCAGATTTCCGGCGTCATTAACTTCGCAGATGCCCCGTGTGACATGTCCGTTCTTTGATACGGTGTTCTTCAGGTAATAGGCGACCATGGAAGCTTTGTTTTCTGTTCCCCGCAGTCCCTGAAGAGAATTGTACATAGCAGTAAAGGCGTCTTTGCCGTAATAATCATCCGCATTGATCACAGCAAAAGGCTCATGGATCAGGTCCTTCGCACAGACCACCGCATGAACTGTTCCGTATGGCTTCGTACGGCCTTCCGGCGGAAAAAATCCGTCAGGAAGCGTGTCAAATTCCTGGTACGCGTATGCGACATCCACTTTTCCTGCGATTTTATTACCGATCATTTCACGGAACTGTTCATCCATGCTCTTGCGAATGACGAAAACCACCTTATTGAAGCCGGCTTCCACGGCGTCATGAATGGAGTATTCCATCAGGATTTCGCCGTTCGGGCCAATCCGGTCAATCTGTTTGTTTCCGCCGTAACGGGATCCCAATCCGGCAGCCATAATCAAGAGTGTCGTATTCATGATAAGTTTTCCCCCTCTGTTTGGTGAATATTTCTGTCCGGGGCCTGAGTAAAGCCCTGGGTAGACTCTTTTTTAAACAGGACCGTAAACGTCCGCAGAATCAGCTTGACATCCAGCCAGATGGAAAAGCTTTCAATATACATCATATCCATCATGAGCTTATCTTCGGCGGTTGTATTGTACCGGCCTTCAATCTGCGCGTAGCCGGTCAGTCCGGCTTTCATTTTTTCCCTGTAAACAAAAGACGGAAGTTCCATTTTATAGCGGGCCACATTGGCCATCATCTCGGGACGGGGACCTACCACAGACATATCACCGATCAGAATATTATAAAACTGAGGGATCTCATCGAGGCGATATTTACGGAGGAATGCGCCGACCTTGGTAATTCGCGGATCATTGACGGTAATGGATGTCTGGAAAACTTCATCTTCAGAACGGGGAATCATGGTACGGAATTTCCGGATGGTAAAGGTTTGCCCGTCTGCTGTAAGACGGGACTGCCGAA
>Ga0247610_10005599_pt1 | contig 13200 bp, 11 predicted proteins | sample 174DNAGHGhighgp2_FD_193483 | JGI IMG/M metagenome (GOLD analysis project Ga0247610, IMG submission 193483) | Sheep rumen microbial communities from Palmerston North, Manawatu-Wanganui, New Zealand - 1742 DNA GHGhigh gp2 | ecosystem: Host-associated > Mammals > Digestive system > Stomach > Rumen...
CACCTTCAATCAATTTCAACTGTTCCGGTTTCTTCAACAAGTTCACTTCTTCGTTGATGGTGCCGTCTCTGTCCAGGAAAATGGCCGGTCTTGGATTCTTCTTGTTCAGTCGTGCCACCTTGCCATTCTCAAAATCATGGCATACTGCCTCATAACGGTCTGGAGTGCCCATATCTTTGATATATTCAGGTGATACATATCCGTATAGGTTCATGCCCGCCTCCAGGCATCGGGGAAGCACATGCTTTTCAATGTGGCTCTTCACGCCCACCTCAATCTGTGTCAGAATCTTGGGGCTGAATACAAACAGGGCTGCATTCACAATATTCTTGCTGACAAAGTCATCCGGATGGGGTTTATTGTCAAATCTCAACACCTTACCCTCTGCATCCAGCTCCACGATGTCAGAATCATAAGGATGGTCGTTGGGATGCAGGAACAAGGTGACATCCGCTTTCTTCTCCTGGTGATATTTCAACATAGAAGGCATATCAAAGTCTACAATGGTATCACCATAGAATACAAAGAAGTCATCCGTCAGTTTATCTTTCAGGTATCCCAAAGCTCCGGCTGTGCCGAGTGGCTGTGTCTCCTGATAGTACTCTATGCTAACACCCCATTTGCTTCCGTCCCCAAAGAAGGAAGAGATCTGGTCGCCCATATATCCTATGATAAATAAGAAGTCAGTGAAGCCATAACGCTTGCACAGTTCCACCTCGTGTTCAATGATGGGCTTCCCGCATACGGGAATCATAGCTTTGGGTATTTCACTGTTCACGGAGGCAATGCGGGTACCCTGCCCTCCGGCTATGATAACGACTTTCATTTCCCAAGTGCTTTTTGAATGGCTAATCTGACAGACTCGTTAGAATTATGTGGTGCTGTCCAACCCAGTTTATTTATCTTGGTTAAGTCGTAACGGAACTCAGGAACGTCACCAACCCAACCTCGATCACCACCAGTGTAACGAATCTTGGCGTTGAGTCCCATCTCTTCAATCACCATAGCAGCAATCTCCTTCACCTTGGTACGGGAGTCAGAGCCAATCATATATACGTTATACTTTTCATCTGCATGATCAATCACAAACAAGATTGCCTCCACCAAATCCTTTACATAGACATAAGGCTTGCACTGCTCACCGTTACCAAGAACCTCAAGTTCTTCGGGATTGTTGCGAAGTTTCTTGATGAAATCATAAATCACCCCATGGGTAAAGCGCTCACCAACCACATTCGGGAATCGGGTTATCCAAGTCTGTATTCCATATGTGGAACTGAAGGCGCTAATAAAAGCCTCACTGGCCAGTTTGCCAGCGCCATAGTTTGATACTGGTTTCAACGGGCCGTAATCCTCGTTTAATACATCGTAAGTCTCTCCATAAATAGCAGAAGTGGAGGCAAAGAAGAACTTCTTAATTTCAAACACTTTCAGAAGTTGGAGCACATTGAAAGTGGTGTTGAAAGTAAGATTGTAATCCACCATCGGGTCTTTTCCACCTTTCTGAATATCACTATTGGCGGCAAGATGATAAACCATATCAAAGTTGCCTCCCGCAAAGATTTCACGCATCTTAGGCATATCCAACAAGTCTGCTTCAAAGAAGCGGAAGTTGGGGTTGCCAATCAGGTGTTCAATGTTTTCCTTACGTCCGAGAACCAGATTGTCTACTATTGTCAACTGATGTCCTCTTGCAATCAAGGCATCGTCAAGATGGGAGCCAATGAAACCAGCTCCACCTGTAATCAAAATCTTCATACTAATTGATTTTATTCGTATTAATTGATTTCCCCTTGTATAAATTTTTCGGGTTTTTCGGAAACCGAAAATTGCTTTCCTTTATTATATGATTTTCTATTTGTAACCGCTATCTTTATAATTTGTAGTATAACTAATGCAAAAGCATAATTAATCAAAAATGAGAAAGGATCTCCTCTTGGCATAAAAGATAATGACTGTATCCAGAACCAAGACATTATTCTGGCATATGGCGAATATGTAGCATTAATCTCGACATATTTCATTATCCAGCCAATAACCAGAGAAAAAAATATAACGGAAAATAAACCGGCAGTAGAATAAATCTCAGCTATATAACTACTACCCAGTCCATGCCCCTCTAAATATGATGTCCTTCCAATATAGTAAGTTAACTTGTGGGACAAACCATAACTTTTTACGATTCTTTCTTCGCTCTGTCCGCGTAGGTCTCTATCAAAAAAACCTCTGACGCCGTCGATTATTGGCCCCACAATATATAAAGGCTCCACTCCGTCAAGTTTATCATGAAAGTCTACATAATAGGCATTAATATAATATGAACCACCTAGGCTCTCAAATACATACATAACTTGTGCTAATGAACCTCCTGTTTTTTCTTGCTTGTCTCCCCTCATTTCTAGCAATAAGTTCCCCACAAACGCGAATAAGATAAAAACAGCTAATATTATAGCATTGTTCACTTTCTTTTTTGAAATAACCCTATAATAATACCAGAGAAAAAACATCCCAGGTCGAATCAAAGCGCCTCTTGAACCCGTTAAGAAATCAAAAAAATTAAGGACTAGAAAGAGAGCTAAGTAAAACTTAAATGATTTCTTATCCAATGTATTAATAAGTAAAATTGGCAGTAAAAGTGTAGCCATATACCACCCAGCTCTAATAATAAAAGGAGATCTTTGTTCTCCTAAGAAATAATCGGTATATGAGCCGGACCGGACAACTGAGAAATCGAAATAAAACTTTGCAATAGCAAAAGGGATAAGAATAAAGAGTAATGCTTTTGTGAATGTACAAATCTTCTCTTGTGTTTCTGTATCCATTGAGCTACTTGGCGGATTAATTTTTTTATTAAGGCCTATTCTAATAAATATTAGAGATAATGCCATGGATGTATTTACAATGACAACCGTTTTGTTAGATAGATAATAGTCTTCCCATTTGGTCGCGTGATTTACTTCTAGAATTCCTAATACATCAAGAAAAACCCGTCCCATAAGGAACACGCCAAAACAAAACAAGAATAATGTAAAAGAATGTGTATTCCCTAGAGATTTAATTGAAGTAATTGTTAGGAATAAGTATATTATTGTAAGGTATATACATGAACACCTAACACCGAAGGCTTCTAATAATAGGCCTGTCAATAAAATCAATAATGATATAGTAGACGTCTTGTCAAATTTCATAATTCAAGCCTTCTTTTTTAATATTTTCTTTCATTATCCTTCTGGCCACAAATAACCTATATATCATCTCTACGAGATATGCCATCACTGTTAGGACAATAAAAGAAAGGACAGTGTTGAGTTTATTGCTAAAAAACATTACTGCCATCATCAGCAAATAAGCACTGGTTGTTACTATAATGCTATAAAACATGTACTTATTATATCCTCTCGCTACTATTAAACTTGAACCTATATATGAACCAACCCCCAGGAATATAGGAGATAGCAAGAATAACCGTATGGGCATCAAAGACACCTCTTTTCCTATAAGAAAGTATACTATCGGATGGAGGAAAATATTGGCCATTAACACAATTACCACTATAGAAGCAAATATAATAACACCAAACTGTTTAAATTGCCTGTCGTTCTTTTCTTTCGCCATCTTGGGGAATATGACGGTATTAATAATAGTAAGAGGACGGATTGCCAAGCTTGTTAGTCGCGAACCCACATCATAAACAACGACATCACCCATGCTGACTAAAACGCCTAACAGCAAATACCCCAATTTGTCCTTTATCGTACACACCGCATCGGTGGCAAAAAGTGGGAATGCATCTTTAAGATAGTAGGTTGCTTGATGCTTACTTGGGAGGTAAAACCTCAATCCATAGCTCTTATAGATAATATAAAACGCAATGATTCCTCCACACAAATAACCTATTGTATACAAAACTGGTACGAAAAGATAATCTTCCGGGCGTCTTATGACAATATATACTAGTGCTATAAATATTGCTTGAATACCAATATTGATATAGGTTATATATTTCATGCGTTCTACTCCCTGAAAGAAAAAATGCGGGAAGAATAAGGTTTCAAACGTTAATCCATACGAAAACAAAAATAGATAATAATGTTGTCTATAGATAGGAACCAAAAAGACAATGACGGCATATACCACTGAACATATTATCCATAGGAATATGCGTACTGTCATTATGGATGACATCACCTCGGAGAGTTTCTCTTTGTCATCTCTCCAAAGTGAAATATGACGGGCACTAACCGAGTCAAAACCGAATCTTACTACAATTGTCGCATAACTGGCTAGTATCTGTGCTGTAATAACCAACCCATACAGCTCAGTTCCTAAAACACGAGTGAGGTAAGGGTAAGTAATAAGCGGTGTTAGCATAATAAATACCTGCAACACCGTCATATATGAAAAGTTCTCAAGTATGGTTTTATGGTTCTTTACCTTTTCTTTTATATCTCCGGCTTTCATATATAAGAGATAATATATTCTAGTATTTATTTACTGAAATATGCCTAACCCAAATTGATTTCCTATGCTGTCCAAGAAAATTGCGTGTTGTAAAATTTGAATATACAATATAGAAGGAGTTCTCACCATCTTCAAGTATAGCTGTATAGCCGCAGGTGTTTGTCAATGCATAGGTGCCATCTTTGTGCATATATGGTATCATATCAATAGGATCGGTCCAATGAAGCCCTTTTCCATCCAAGCTAAATCTCACTTGAATTCCCGGCCGTCCACTTGAAAGCACAAGGACTCCGTTTTTCAACCTCATAAGCCAAGGTCTTACGCCATTGGGCGTAAATGGTTCAGGCTTTGACCATGTTTTCCCATAATCTCTGGAAAATGCTCGATACATAGGTGACTCAGAGCCAGTACGCATCACACAAAAAAAAGTGCTATCTTCTAATATTTCAAATGCGGGTTCTTCAAAACTATGTACCTTATACTTCTTGGTTAATTCATCACTGACAAAAGGTATTAATCCGGCTCTATTCCATGATTTGCCTTCATCATCTGAACTATAAAAAGTTACGGCTTCTGATATTTGGCTATTATTGCCTTTATAGTAACATGGGGATATACCTGCAATCAATGAGTTATCATCCAATTGTTTAATATTACCCCACCATAATACTGGCATGGAGCCGTCTATTGCAAATCTTAAAGCCCCTTTATCGTGTAATTCAGATTCGATAAAAGTGGAATTCCCTGTTTTACCAAAACAATTAAAATAAATATTTCTTAATGATTTTGGCAAACTATCCAGAAAGTAATACGTGTGTTCAGAATCTTTACCTGCCGGTTCGGGAAAATTATCATATGTATTAATGTCTTTTGAGGTTGGCGTATACACTTGCAGCGATTTTCCATTTTTCATATTAACATAGTAATTCCCTGCTAAAACAAAATAATCTTTGTCTTGTGGTAACCATGATTTTCCTCCGTCTTTTGACATCATAGGTACACTCGCTCTATCTGATGTTTTTCCATATGCGGTATGAGAATCATCGGCCATCTGCCAAGTAACCACAAGTGTTCCATCAGATGCTCTGCCAATTGACGGGAACTGGAAATAGCCCCATTCTTCTTCACGTGACGCCTTAGCCACCATTACCGGTTCTGACAAATCAATTGTTGCGGTCAGGTTTCCGTCTCTTTCATAATTTATTCTGACTGCATGTTGACTTAATATACCTTCTTTAATGACTAGAGCGTCTGCCCCTCGTGCCTGCTCACGATAGGTTATTATTTTATCACCAGTACATCCCGGCAGTATAATGAGTAATAATAGAAGAAAAGCTTTCATTACGACAAACAACTATATTTCATATCACAATTTTTACTTCCCTGAAAAGTATTGATTTTCGGTTTTCGCCACTTTCATTAGTCATTGTGAAGTCTGAATACACTCGTAAATCATAACTTATCCAATATAATTGACGCTTCCATAGCACGGACGCAAGGCCAGGTGTCTGTGGATGCTGAATCCATTCTTATTGACGCCATCTATATCATGGTATTTCCCCACATAGATGCGGTCGCCATTATGGTCCGTGTCACAGCACCATACGAAATCGTGCCACCACAGGTACTCATTGTGGGCGTAATAGTAAGCAAAGAAAGTATAGCCGCAAAGAATTGCTGGGGGGAAGTTCAAACCCTGTTGGGTCAAATCACCTGGCATTACGGCACGGGATTCCTCAAAGACGTCCTTCTTGATAAGATACCACCTATCTTCAAGCGTCAGATCCATGAAGTCTTCCTTCATGTACCAGTCTTGATTATACAAGCAAGGTTCTGACTTATCAGGATCAACTCCAAACTTTTCTCGAAGGAACTTTAAGGTAATATTTTGACCATTGATACTTGCAGCTCCATATATCATTATATAGCCATCGTTTGCAGCCTTTAGCAAATCTGCATCATTATACTGTATAGGACACTCCTGTACCTCAACTTCTCCAAAGCCCAGAGCGTTGAAGAAAGGTTTCAATTCTTCCTTACCAATAAAGTTCTTACCGAACAACTTCTTTACTGCTTCTCTTTCCATTGCTGATAATCTACTACTTCTTGTGCATTGGCCAAATGACCAAAGGCACTATATTTCTCAATGCGTTCAATCTCCGCTTTCAGACGGTCGAAACGCATACCCCATCCACTGTCCACAAACCAATCGAGATTCCTTACCGGGGCGTTGTAAAGAATAATCCCACTCTTTGAATCAAGCACTTGACGGAGGAAGGTCAGATATGCTCTGTACTGGTGCTCGTGTGAAGCGACCAATGCGAGACGCTTCCAGCCATTTTCAATAGCCATCTTTACCACCTCAACTGCTTGTTGCTGGGTCTGGAGAGATTTGTCCTCGTGAATCAAGTCCTCTTCAGGCACTCCAGCGTTTAATATGAACGGCTTTACCTCCTCAAAAGGGTAGCTGCCATATTCTTTCTGAACAATGGCGCCACTAAAAACAATCTTTTTGCCGTATCCTTTCTTGTAGAGGTCCACCGCTTTTTGGAACCGGTGGAAACCATCACCCTCCAAGAGGATGATGGCATCCGACGGTTTCAAGCAATCGTTGTCCACGATTGCCATAATGATTTCTCTATCTGTAATCATTGATTAGAGATCTTCCCAGAAAATAGGATCACGGGCAGGAATGTCCTTGTTGACAGTCTTACCAATGACCACGTTCTTATACTTAGGCAGGATACCCAGAGCAGGACGCAATACGTCCAGATCATCCTCGGTAATTACCTGACCCTTCTTCAAATCCTTCTTGGCATAGAGGCAGCGACGCTGTACAAACACGGTCTCGCCTTCCTCTTTCTGCACTTCTTTGCGGGTGCTGCCCATAGCCTTCTCAACCTCACGGATGCTGTCCACCATAAACTTGAACTCGGCCGGTTCCATGGAATGCGGATGGTCTGGACCTTTGTCCTTCTTGTTCAGCGTAAAGTGCTTCTCAATCACACGGCCGCCAAGAACCACAGAAGCAATAGCCACAACGGGACCGGGGGCGTGATCGCTGTAACCGGTCAGGCAACCATAGGCGCTCTGATAAGTCTTCAGCACGTTCACATTAGCACTCTCCAGCTTAGAAGGATAATTGGTGATACACTGCATCAGCACAAAGTCCTTGTTACCAGTCTTCTCGATGGTGCGTACAGCCTCATCAATCTCAGACATGGTGGCGTCACCGGTTGCCAGCATAATGGGCATTCCCTGACGGGCAATGTAGTCCAGCATTTCCAGCCAGGTTATTTCACCAGAACCAATCTTAATGAAAGGCAGCTTCATCTTGGCACAAAGGTCAACGGCTTCCTTGTTGTAAGGAGAGGTAGAGAAGTCAATACCCACCTTCTTGCAATAGTCAGCCAGTTCCTGATGCCACTCCAACGGGAGTTCCACATCCTTGAACACCTCGCTCACGGTGCGGCCCCAGGAACCGTGAACACCGTGAAGCTGCATCTTGGAGAAACCGCCCTCGGAAACAATGCTCTCGGCCTTGAAGGTTTGGAACTTGGCGCAGTCTGCACCTGCTTCCTTGGCAGCATCAATCAGGCGCTTAGCCTTATCAAGACTGCCATCGAAATTACCACCAATCTCTGCAATAATATAGGTGGGATAGTCGGGACCTATCATACGGTCACCGATCTTGATATTCTGATTGAATTCTAACATATTGGTTATTAATTTAAGCGTTTAAAACCTGATTGACAAACGGGTCCTTCCAATGCCTTCATCACGTCCTTACCATCCTCAAAGTCACGAATATCAGCAAATACCTTATCCAGTTCCTCAAAGTAGTGGTCAATGATTTCAGGCGTGTGGGCAATACAAGGATACATGCTATTACCTGCAAGGAAGCCCTTCTTAAGCATCTGTTGTGTGATGTAAGTCTTGTAAGCAAGGTGGTTGGGGCTGTCAAAGTTGTAACCAGCCAGTGCGGGAATACCCCACTGAGTTATCTTCAAACCATACTTATCAGCCAGTGTCTGCCAACGCTTCTTATTCTCCAAGCCCTTGGCATTAATAATCTCCCAAGACTTAATGCGCTCCATCTCTTTCAGAGCTGCGAGTGCAGCGGTAGGTCCAATGCGCTCTGTCCAGAAGGTAGAGCTAATCCAAGAACCCTGTGCGGCATCCATGATTTCCTTCTTACCAAGAACTGCAGCACAAGCATAGCCATTGGCCATGGTCTTGCTGTAGATGGTCATATCAGGAATCACGTTGTACTTATGGAACAGACCGCCAAAGGTCTCGCGGAAACCACTGGTACATTCATCAAAGATAAGAATGATACCATTATTGGTGCAAAGGTCGCGAACTTTCTGAAGGAAATTATCCTCAGGGCCAAAGTTACGGCAAACCTCCATCTTCACAGCTGCGAGGTCTGGATTCTTTGCCACAATCTCTTCGAGCTCAGCAAAATTGTTGTAATGGAAGGGGATAGCCGTACCACGGAGTTCACGGGGTACGCCATTGGTCGGTATACCAGGAAGCAGGTGGCCTGCAAGGGCATCACTCTCGCCAAGGTTCACTGAAACATACCAGTCGTGCCAGCCGTGATAGCCACAGATAGCTATCTTGTCTCTTCCGGTATAAGCTCGGGCAATACGCACACACATGGAGTTAGCCTCGCCACCACCACGGGTGTAACGGACACCGCCAGCCCAAGGCTCCATTGACAGGAGTTTCTCTGCCAAATAAACTTCCTCAGGGCAGTTCAAAGTTGTCATATTACCATTCTTTACCACATCCATAACAGCTTCATCTACGGCATCATTAGCATAACCCAAAGTATTGGTGCCAATTCCCATCATTGAGCAGTCGTAATAGTGCTTGCCATCCAAATCCCAAATTTCACATCCTTTAGACTTGCTATAATAGGCAGGCCAATTCTCAGGAAGGAACTGTTCGGGGCGCTTAGAAAGGAGGGAGGTGCCTCCAGGAATCATTGTTTTAGCTTTTTTGTAAAGCTCTTGACCTTTTCCCATAATTCTTAAATTTATTTGATTTCTTTATCGTTTGCCAAAGATTTTGCATAGCCCTCATTGCGCATAATGGAAGCGTTAATGTCCTTCACATCCTTGTGGGAGTCAAGGTACGCCACATAGTCTGCACAATGCTTATCTATGCCCACGTTCTCAATAAGAGCTTTGATAACCTCAAAGTCACGCTGCTCGTCAACCGTTATGCGAAGTTCGTTGAGGTCAACGTCATTCTCCACATTGAAGGATTTGAAGATAGTCCCGCCCATAACCGTGGAATTATTCTTAATGTAAGGGGTTACATGTTCGTGCTCGCTGAGCAGTTTTGCATCCTTCCACGCTGTCTCTAAGGCAGAGAACTTGAACACCTCCACATCCATTCCGTCAGGATAGGTAGGAATGAGTGTGTTTGATGCATAGTCATAATCACCATCAATGCAGGTCTTGATTACTTGATCAATGATTGCAGGATCAATCAACGGGCAGTCTGAGGTGACACGTACAACATAGTCGGGATTCTCAGGCTTTGCCGTCTGATAAAAGCGGTCAAGAACATCATCAACAGAACCTTGGTGATATTCCACCCCAACCTTGTCACAGATGTCAATGATAAACTTGGAGCCTTCCTCATCGGTGGTAGCCACTTTGAGTTTGGAAATCATCTTCGACTGCAGAATTCGACGAAGGTGAATCTCCAACAATGTAACTTCATTTACTTCCTTCAAGATCTTTGCAGGAAGACGGGTTGACCCATATCGGGCTTGAGTTATGGCAAGGACTTTCATTTTACCTCGAAATTCGGATCAACATACTTCTTGATATTCTCCCGCATAGACTCCACAGTTTCCCACTCAGTATTGTTATTGGAAGCATAATAAAATCCGTCAGGGACAAGTTTGGCATTATGATGCTTCATAAAATCTTCTCTGGTATAGTGGATAGATACAGAAGGCATAATGACATAGTATTTGCCAAGATCAATAGTATCAAGGGCGTCAGTAACAGTTATCATTTCCTCGTGGAGCTTCTCACCTGGGCGAATTCCCACTTCAACTTGTTTTAAATTAGGAGCAATAGCAGTTGCCACGTCACATATTTTATAAGAAGGGATTTTTGGAATGAATATTTCGCCTCCAAGATGATGACCAATAGCATACATCACCATTGCAACACCAGCCTCAAGAGAGATGTTGAATCGTGTCATGCGCATATCGGTAATAGGCAGTTCTTTTGCACCTTCATCACGCAGACGAGTAAAGAAAGGAATCACGGAACCGCGAGACCCCATTACGTTACCATAGCGAACCACAGAGAAACGAATATCCTTTGAACCCTTTATATTATTGGCAGCACAGAAAAGTTTATCGCTAGTCAGCTTCGTTGCACCATAAAGGTTAATAGGAGCGCAAGCCTTATCTGTTGACAGGGCAACTACATCATGTACATGACAAGCCAATGCAGCTTTAATCACGTTCTGAGCGCCATGAACATTTGTTTTTATACACTCTTCAGGATTGTATTCTGCAGTATCAACCTGTTTTATAGCAGCAGCATGGATTATGACATCCACACCTTCACAAGCACGAGTCAAACGTTCCAGGTCTCGTACATCACCAATAAAGTATCGCATCATAGGGTATTTGGCCTCAGGATACTTTAGCTTCAACTCATACTGCTTCAACTCATCACGCGAATAGATGATGATTTTATTCACATTGGGGTAATCACGAAGAATCACCTCTACAAACTTCTTACCGAAAGAACCTGTTCCACCGGTAATTAGAACATTTTTGCCGTTTAACATATTATAAATATTTTATTAAATCAACTACTATAATCTTCCATCAACAATTTTCCTGTTTAGTGTGCACTTCACATCAAAGATGACGTGGTTCTCCTTCAACAAAGCAGGTACATCCAGACCGTCGAACTTCTCGTGAGCCACTGCTGCAATGGCAGCATCGAACTTCTCGTTTGGCAACTCGTTCACTACATTGATGCCATACTCGTGTTCCACAATGGAAGGATTGGCCCAGGGGTCATAGACGGTGATGTTCAGGTTATACTCCTTCAGTGCCTTATAGATGTCAATAACCTTGGTGTTGCGCACGTCCGGGCAGTTTTCCTTGAAGGTGAAGCCAAGGATGATGATATTACTGTTCAGCACCTGGATGCCTTTCTTCAGCATCAGTTTGATGGTCTCGGTAGCTACATACTCACCCATACCGTCGTTCATCCGGCGACCGGCAAGGATAATCTCGGGGTTGTAGCCGTGACGTTGTGCGCACTGGGCCAGATAGTAGGGGTCAACACCAATGCAGTGACCACCCACCAGACCAGGGCGGAAGGGCAGGAAGTTCCACTTTGTACCTGCGGCCTCCAGTACGTCCAGAGTATCAATGCCCATCTTGTTGAAAATCTTGGAAAGCTCGTTCACGAATGCGATGTTGATGTCGCGTTGGCTGTTCTCAATCACCTTGGCAGCCTCTGCCACCTTGATGGTGGGAGCAAGGTGTGTACCGGCAGTAATCACACTGCTATATACCTCATTGATGTACTTACCAATCTCAGGAGTAGAGCCGGAAGTCACCTTCTTGATATGCTCCACAGTGTGCTGCTTGTCACCCGGGTTGATACGCTCAGGGCTGTAGCCACCATAGAAGTCCACGTTCATCTTCAGACCGCTGACCTTCTCCACTACAGGGATACACTCATCCTCGGTCACGCCGGGATAGACTGTGCTCTCATAAACCACCACATCACCCTTGCTGATTACCTTACCAACAGTGGTGCTTGCACCCACCAGCGGGATGAGGTCTGGATTGTTGTCTGCATCCACAGGTGTGGGAACGGCCACAATGTAGAAGTTGCAATCCTTAATCTTCTCAATGTCGCTGGTGCAGATAAACCCGTGGTTCTTGATAGCATCCTGAAGGATGTCGTCAGCCACTTCCAGCGTGGCATCGTGACCGGCCATCAGCGCATCACAACGTTTCTGGTTCATATCAAAACCCACAGTGGGGTACTTGGTTGAAAACAAACGGGCAAGAGGAAGGCCCACATATCCCAAACCAATAACACAGATTTTAGTCTCTTTCATTTCTTTTATTCCTTAATAATTATTCTCGTTCCTATAGATTTGCTTTATACCACTCAATAGCCTCGTTCAAACCACGGGCAAAGTCATACTGTGGATTATATCCAAGTAAACGTTTTGCTTTACTGATATCAGCATTAGAGTGCTTGATATCACCCTTACGGTCTGGGCCAAAGATTGGCTCCATGTCTTTGCCAAGTGCTTTAGTCAAGTCATAGTAAATATCAATCAAATATTCTCTACCGCCATAAGCCACATTAAAAGCCTCACCGCTGGCCTCATCAGGAGCCAAACAAGCTTTCAGGTTGGCTTCAATCACATTCTCAATGTAAGTAAAGTCGCGACTCTGCTTGCCATCACCGTTGATGGTGGGGCGCTCATTATCCAGCAACTGTTTAATGAACTTAGGAATCACGGCAGCATATGCACCATGCGGGTCCTGTCGGCGACCAAAAACATTGAAATAACGAAGGCCAATGGTCTTCAAGCCATAATGCTTTGTATATTGCTTTGCCCACTCTTCGTCTGCACGTTTTGTAAGTGCGTACGGACTGAGTAGATTACCTTCGACACCTTCTTGCTTAGGCAAATGCGCTTCATCGCCATAGACACTGC
>Ga0247610_10005604_pt1 | contig 13194 bp, 19 predicted proteins | sample 174DNAGHGhighgp2_FD_193483 | JGI IMG/M metagenome (GOLD analysis project Ga0247610, IMG submission 193483) | Sheep rumen microbial communities from Palmerston North, Manawatu-Wanganui, New Zealand - 1742 DNA GHGhigh gp2 | ecosystem: Host-associated > Mammals > Digestive system > Stomach > Rumen...
CTTCATGGACTTCAGATACTAAGAAGATTAAAATATCTGTTGGTGGAGAAAGTTCAAGTGAATATCTAGTGCCCTATGCTACACATTCTAGTACTACAGATTTCTTTAAAGCATATACACTAGCAAGTGGCACTGATATAAATACAGTTACTGATAATAAATATTATGTACAGTCACAAACTAATGCATGTGCAGCAATGGTAAATGGTCCTTCTGGAAGAACAAATGGAGAGATGTACTTACTAAATATAAGATGTGGAGGTAACTATGGTCAATAGTTATACTATTCTAGAGCCAATACTAATTGGCAATGGTGGACTAGAACATTTACTGGAACAAGTTTTTCTAATTGGGTACAGATAGCTCATTCTGGTAGTATTTCTAATAAAGCAGCAGTTATAGGTACTACAGCAACTACACTAGCAACAATAGCAGGTGTAAATATTACAGCTTCACTTCCAACAGCAGCAAGAGGAGAATCTGCAGTTACTTCTGGAGTTATAACTCCTACTGATTCAGGAACAACTAAATTCTTAAGAGAAGATGGAACTTGGGTAGAACCATCATATACTACAAATACTGATAAAACAGGTATAAAATTAACTACAGTAAGTGGTACAAAGAAGACTGATGCAACTGTTATTATAACTGATTCTTCTACTGGTCTTAGCATTGCAGGAGGAACAAATAAATTCTTAATAGGTGATGGAACCAATTATATAGAAGTTCCAGTAACTCCTTCTATTACAAATAATGTTACAGGTTCTGGAACTAGTGGAAGTCTTGTTAAATGGAATGGAGCAAATAGTATAACAAATGGTCCAGCTCTTTCTAGTGCTATTAGTACTTAGACATAGAGTACTAAATTCCTAAGAGAGGATGGTACATGGCAAGCTCCTTCTTATACTACTGATACAGTACGTCCAATATACACAGGAGGTACTTCACGATATGATTCAGCTACTAAGACAGGAATTAACTTTATTGGAGATGGTGCTACATCAGTTACATTCTTAGCAGCAGGAACAGCAAGTGGACAAAGTGGAAATACTGCTTATGGAACTATAAAGATTAGCTCTAATAATGACTTAGTTAAGTTCTCAGCAGTTGCTAATGCTACTACTGAATATTACCTACCTGTGAGAGCCAAGAATACTACTGATACTGCACAATAGTTATATCGTACTAGTATAATAGTTAAAGGCACTACAATTACTGCTGATCTTGTTGGTAATGCAGATACTGCTACTAATCTTAGTAAAACTGATGGGAGAGGCTACTTGTATCAAAGTGCTAATACTACTACAAGTTATACAGGAGTAGGTTCGGTAACAGCACAAACAGAAATAGGCCTTCCTTATATAGGGTATGATGGTTCTGCTAATACTTATGGTATTTATAAAGATTTATTCTATTTATCAGGTACTACTAAATGTATAAATACAAATGTTCATGGAATTAGATTTGCAGAAGTAAAAACTTAGGATTCAACTACCGATGATTGGGATAATTCTACTACTTCAGGAACACCTACTGGTGGAGCAACTTCTTATACAGCAGGCCCTGGAATCTCTATAAGCAATGGAACTATCTCTACAACAAGAAAAGAGTATTTCTTAACAGAAGCTTAGTTTAATGCTCTTACTACTTTAGATTCGGAAGCTGTTTACTATATAAAAGCTGAATGATTATGATAAAATATGTTGATAGTGGTGGCCAGGCTCATCTGGTCACCAATATTAGAAAGCCTCGTAAATGGAGAAGATTTGAATATTTATAGAGTAGTGGAACATAGTATATTGATACTGGAGTAAATGCAGACTCTAATTTATCTGTTAAATTTAAGTTTTCTCCAACTTCGGTAAGTAGTACAACTTTACCTATTGGAGCTATTTATCAGAATAGCTCTAGTTATATTAGACATCATATTAATAACTTTCGTGATTATGTTGGATATCATCTTGGAGCAGACCCATACTATGTTAGTACTAGTAAGTATAGTGCTAACACTGATTATGAATATGATGTAGATATGCAATCAAGCACTATTACTGTAAATAATTAGGTACTATCCTTTACTAATACAACCTTTAACACTAACTTAAACTATTGGTTATTTAGAAGAAATTCCAACTCTTCTGGATTAATGTATTATGGTTCATTGAAATTATATTATTTTAAAATGTATTATCAAGGAGTGCTAATCCGAAATTTTGTTCCAGCTCAATACAATGGAGAATATGGAATGTGGGACTTGGTCGAAGATAAGTTCTATCCAAATAAAGGAACAGGTTCATTTACAGTAGGCCCTGAGATAAAGAACTATGATGAAATATACGAGGTAAGAAGAAGTAATTCTATTCTACCTGCTGGAGTTGAATTATATGATTATATTTAGAGTAGTGGTACTTAGTATATACATATTGATAACAATTCATCAATTATTAAAATTAAATTAGATTTTTCTTTATAGTCAAATAATAGTGACTAGGATACCATATTAACTTTAAATGGAAACTAGTGTTATTTAAATAAAACTAAAGTATTGAAAATATGGAATTCTAATGGATCAACTGGAAGTGTAAATTACACTTTTGATACTAGAGTGAGTGCTACATATGAATTAACTTCTTCAAAATCAATTATATAGATTAATGAAGGAACTGTTGAATCAATTAATAAAGCATATGATTCAACTGGTATATATTTATTTGCTTATAAAAACTTAAGTTATAAAGCTCGAGCTAAACTATATTCATGCTAGATTTCAGAAAATAGTGTAATGATTCATAATCTTCTCCCATGTACTTATTTAGGAGAACCAGGAATGTGGGATACAGTAGAAAACAAATTTTATAGAAATAAAGGAACTGGTCAGTTTACTCTTGGAAATAAGATTACTTTAAAGGAATATGAGTATTTGTAGGGAAATGGTTCTTCTACTTATATTAATACTAACTATTATCCAAATGTAAATACTAAATTTATATATAAAGTATCTAATCCAAGTTCTGGAAGTTGTACTGATGGAGAAATTAATGGAACTAGCGCTACAGGACACAATTTTTATATCGGAAATACATAGTATGCTTTTGATAATACTGTAATGAGCGGATTAGCACTACGAAAAACTACTCCATTTGTTGCTTAGATTGATAAAAATGGTTTATATATAGATAATGTTTTTGTAACTAGATAGACTTCATATGGATCTAACTGGGTTTCCCCACGTCCATTTTTCTTATCTGCTTTAAATAGAGGTTCTGGTATTGTATATAATACTAATAAAATATATTATTGTTAGTTCTACGAAAATAATCAGCTAGTTCGAGATTTCATCCCAGTTTCTTACAATGGAACTCCTGGTTTATGGGATAAAGTAGAATGGAAATTCTATGCAAATGCTGGAAGTGGAAGCTTTACTTTAGGACCTGAAAAGGCAAGTGGTATTTATCCTGTATGGACTCCTATTGAGTATTTATAGAGTACTGGAACTTAGTATATTAATACTGGACATGTACTTAAAAATACTGATATAGTAGATGTCACTTATGATAATATAGCATATGGATTTGTATTTGGTTCTCGTACATCATCAAGTTCTTAGTATAGTGCTATTACAAATGAAGATAATGGAAGGAACACCTATAATATACGATATGGAAACACTATTCTTTATACTACATCTCCACAACCTTCAGGAACAGTAGCAGTACATATTGAAAGCGGAAACACTAAGATAAATGGAAGTACTGTTTCTACTACTACATATGGTTCTAATTTCTATAGTGGCAATTGTTATTTATTTACTATAAATAATAATGGTACTGCATATTCTGGAACTTATGGAACAAACAGAATTAGAAGATTTTCAATCTAGGGAGCATGTGATATGATTCCTGTTCGTATAGGCAATATTGGCTATATGTTTGATAAAGTCACAGGTAAGATGTTTGGTAATTCAGGTACTGGCAATTTTGTTTTAGGCCCAGATATTAATACTTAAATAATATGAATGCAATAAGAAAACAATTACAATGGGATGACACTATAGATGTATGGCCTATTACAGATACTAGTGCTGTACATTATAAATATAATCCAAGTGATTCATCTAAAATACTTTCTCCAGTGTAGGGAACTTCTTATGGTTTAGATCATTTTTTAAATGGGTTAGTAAATAAAATGCTAACTACAGATGATATAATAGGTGCAGCTACAAATGTAAATAAAGGTAAGGGAATTCTTTATAATACAGGAGACAGTATTACTAATGTAGCTTTACCTAATGCAGGAATAAGTAATGCTTTTGTTAGATGTACTTATACCACTGCAGGAGCTTTATCTTTAGCTTTTACAACTACTACTTATGCAGGCTCTTCAAGTGATGGTGGTGCTGCTTCAGCTGCAGTTAAATTAAATGGAGGAGGCGCTGGATAGATAGTCTATTAGTCAGGAACTAATGTTACTGCTTTTTTAGCAGCAGGTACAGATGGACAAGCACTCACCTATGATGCTACTAATAACAAACCTAAGTGGACTTCTATTACTTCTAATATTAGCACTGCTTTATTTGTAGGAGCATCTAATGGTACAACAACTACAGCTTAGTCTACTAATGGTAATGTACATCTAATATTACAAGAAGGTAGTGCTTATACAAGATACTGTATAGAAGGAGCAGGAAGAATTGCAGTCACTTCAAACAATGTAGGAAAGATTACTATAACAAGTACAGATCCTCCTAACTTTGCAGTTGCTACAGCAGAAGTAGCAGGAACTGCAGGTCTTGTTCCAGGACCAGCAGCTAATTAGCTAGGAAGTCTTGGTTATTATTTAAGAGCTGATGGTACTTGGGTGATTCCACCTAATGATAAAGTTACATAGACTGCAACTACTACAAATGCTGCTTATGAATTATTATTTTCAGAAAGTGCAAATAATACAACAACAACAGAAGGAGCCAGAAAAACAAGTACACTTACTTACAATCCTTCTACTAAAGCTTTAACAACTGGAGGAGCAGTAAATGGACTTACTTTATCTCAACAAACTACAGGATTTAAAATCAGTGGAGGAACTACTTCTAAGACTTTAACTGTTGGTGCTGATTATACTTTAGGAGCAGCTTGTGCTTATGGAGTTTATAATAAGACTTCAGCTGCTGCTGCGGGAAATTCTGGAACAGGATTAGTTACAGAAAAAGCATTATATTATGCTCTTCCAACTATAAATGGAGTACACACCTATAATTCTAGTACTACATTGTTTGCTCCTACATCAGTTGGTACTTCAGGACAAATATTACAATCAAATGGAAGTGGGGCTCCTTCTTGGGTAAGTACCGAGAATTATGAAACAGTTACTCTAAGTACTTCAGAAGCATATAGTTTATCTTCAAGTTCTTGGTCAGCAGTAAGCACTGCTTTATCTACTACTTCTGGTACATATGCACTTTATATAGATGATAATACTAATGGTTCTTATTCTGGAGTATTTGCAATAGAAGGTGGAGCCAGTGAAAAACTGGAGGAAATTCCTTTGCACTGGGCTACTGCAGCTACTACAACTGCTGATACCACTAGAATATATGCAGCTATAAAAGAAGGCAAATTACAGTTAGCTTCTAATGACTCTGCCGCTACTTCTTATACATTAACAATTAAATATAAAAGAATTATATGAATACTAGTTTAGGATACTCAAAAAAGACTTTAACAGATAGTAACGTACTTTTATCTGGAGGTGGGGATAAGTCCCTTTCGGATTTTATAGGAAGTCTGAATTGGGATTCTACAAACAATAAACTATAGTATAAAAGTGCTAGCGCGAATAGTTGGACAGATTTACTTACATTTGGAAGCAATGCATTTAATAGTACTTCATATCTTACATCTATAAGTAAAGCTACTACAAGTGCTTTAGGAGGTGTCATAATTTCTAATGCACTTTCTACTTCAGTAACTCTTACTTCTTCAAATGGATCTACATCTAATAGATATTACGGAGTTCAAGTAGATAAAGACGGTAAAGCATTTGTAAATATTCCTTGGGTTTGGACAGCATTTACTGCAGCCTCATCTAATGCAGCTGGTACCGCTGGATATATATAGGCGCCGGCTGGAGCCCAAGGTAAATACTTTAGAGGAGATAATACTTGGCAAAGTATTACATCTAATGTCACATCTGCACTATATGTAGGAGCTTCAAATGGTACTTCTACAACACAGCAGACTACTAATGGAAACGTATATCTAATATTTGCAGAAGGTTCTTCCTATACTAGGTATAATATCACTGGATCTGGAAGAAATACAGTTAAATCTGATAGTAATGGTAAAATAACTATAGATAGTCCAGCTTATTCTAATTTCGGAGTAGCTACATCATCAGCAGCGGGGTCTGCTGGACTTGTTCCTGCTCCTGCTAAAAATCAACTTGGAAGTTCTGGATATTATTTGAGAGCAGATTGTTCTTGGGCAATTCCTCCTAGCGATAATACTTGGAGAAAGGTATTAGTAGCAGGTACCGAAAGATTAGGAACAGGAACTAGTACAGGAGACCTCAAATTTGTAAATGGTACCAACACTACAGTAACATGGAATGCTACTAATAAAACTATTTAGTATGATTGTGATCTTATTAGGTCTGGAACTGCTACAAGTCTTACAAGTCTTGATGTTACTAAGTCCTTTATATATGCTACTTTATCAGCTAATGTAACTGCTGCAAACTTTACTCTTAGTGCTGCAATGACTGTAGGATAGTGTCTAACAGTTCTTGTTTATAATAGTGGAAGCACATCTATTAGTATTGGCATTCCAAGTTCATGGTAGACTTTAGATGGATATACTTTATATTGTTCAGCTACAAAATTCCTTGAGATTAGTATTGTTCGCTACTCCAGCGGTGCAAATGATTATATAGTAAGTAGTAAAGCACAATGATAATACGCAGAAGAACCTATATAAAATAGTTTACAAGTAGGTATGGCTACTTTATGAGAAATGTTAACTTTTCTGTTGGAACTATATCTTCATATAATTCATCTAGTGGTGAATGGACGGAAAAACCTGTCGTAAGAGATTGTATGTGTAACATTTATACTAAATGTATGTAGAAAGAAACTCCAGTTGGAAACTTCCCTAATAGTATAAGAAATGATTCTACTAATTAGACATGTAGTAATAACAATAATAAGATAGTAGCAGCTGTTGGTTGTACTGATGGTTCTACTATAATAGTAGCAACTGGAAAGAAATTATATAGAAGTACAGACGGAGGTAATACTTGGGGAAATGCTTTATGCACTTGGAATAGTAATTCTTATATAAGTAAAAATACAGGCCCCATAGTATGGATGGATTCTACTTACTATTATATACTTTATGTATCATTAGATGCTTCTGGAGGAAGTAATACATATAATAGACTTAAATTATTTAAATATACTATAAGTAGTGGAAGCACAAACACCACTACTTTATAGTCTTAGTATTATTCTGGAGGTGGAGCAAGTACTCCTTATGGTACAGTATACGGATAGTTTTACGCTAATAAAGTAAGTCCAAAAGGATAGGTAATGATTTATTCGAAAAATACAAGTTCTAATTGGACATTTATAATAGTAGATTTAGTAAGAGGAAAAGTTTCTGGAGATATAAACTGTCCAATTGAAGAGTAGTATTCTAGTGGTATATTTCAATGTGCAGGATAGTGGTATAATGATGGAACCACTTACGGTTCGTTCTTTTTCTATACTTTTAATCCCCAATATGGTAATTATGGAGCGCTTAATAAGTTTATATATTATAAAGCAGCATCTTCTGCTTTTAATAGTGGGGCTAGTATTACTAAAACAGATATAACTAATACGTTAGGAAGAATAGTTACAGATAATTATACTTACTATGCATCTGGTACTTAGATTTATTAGTATCCAACAATATTAGTTTGTAGTTGTGATTAGTCCTATAAAAATAAATTATTTTTTATTAGTGGAAGAGATCTAACATACTATTCGGCAATAAGTATATACTTGTGTAAATCCAATTTTTCAGACATAGAAAAACTCCCAGATTTACCAGCTAGTTGGAAATAGGAAGCCTCAGGCATTGAATACCCAGGTGACTTATAGTTAGGAGGAATAGCTGGAACTTGTGTATCTCCAGATGGAAATTATGGATGTATTATTTCTGGAGGTTCTTCAATTGTTTATGATATAACAAATAAAACATACTGGGGAGCATACTGCTTTGTTATATATGGAAATGACTAGATTGCAAATAGTATGGGAAATTATCTTTCTTTTATGTTACCAAAATTATCTTTATAATATGTTTCATTATATATATTAGAATCAATTTGTTACGTCGGACTAGGAATTAAGTCCAAATGAGTATCCAATAGGAATAACCCTTGAAGACTATATGTAGGGAAAGTATGTTCCCTTGAATGCAGAATAGATAGAATATGAATAGAATCACCCAGAAGCTAGTCCTGAAGAGGTATTTGAAATGCACCCAACCAGCATAAATATTCATATAAAAACTCCTTATGATGATATGCAAGAATATTTTGATAGAGAGCATAATGTAGTTTATATAAATAATGAACTTCATAATTGTTGGGATCACTAGCAAATAATTTATAATGCCGAATGTGCTAAAGCTTGTGGAGATACTGAATTTATCTTTTTAGATGGAGGAAAGTATTTTAAAGGTAATACTGATGATATTATCTAGATGATGAGATAGATAGGTTTATATTACTATAAGTTAGGAATAGCTACTGATTTACATTATAAATATCTAGAGAAACATCCAGATGAAATTGGAAGTTATGACTATACTACAGGCTTCCCAGAAATATTATACTTTAATTTAGAAGAAGTATATGATACTGATTAAAACTAATACTAATTACGTAATAAGGAATTAGTCTGAAAATGCAAATTTAAATGGTTCTGTAATTCTTAATGGTGGAGAAATAGCTATAACTGCTCAAGTGTTTTCAACTAATAATTAGCGTATAGCATCCTGTTCATATAAATATAGAAGAGGAGGAGCTTGTGATAAAGTTATAGGAAATTGTAATCATCAATATATATCTACAGTTGAGTAGTTATTGGAAGATACTCTTAGTTTTCTAATAGAATAGTTTAATTTATAATAACTTAAAAAATCTTAAACTCCTTTTTATTTATAGACTAGAGATATATATTTACTGAAGTTAAAACATTAAAATAAAATTTATGATTACATTAACTAATCGACAGACTGATTACACTGTTGAAAACAATAGTGAAAACATTTCTCTTACAGGTTCTGTATCATTTAATGATAATGGTAGAATCTTATCATTTAGCGGAACCTTTATGACAGAACAAGACTCTTATATTGGTACTTTCTATTATAATGAAAATGAAAGTGGACGTACTAGTAAGAGTATTAGTGACTTAGATACTACTAAATTTGAGGAAGCAGATGAATTATTAGATAATACTATTAAAGAATTAAAACAACAAATTAGTGAACTATGACTACAAATGAAGCTCTAGTAAAACAGAACTTTATATCTAAAATCCTTCTAAAGAATGATAGTGCTGAACTATCTAAAGGATTGAAGGTAAAGGTAATGCAAATGCGTATTAAGCTGGCGAAAGTCAGAAAGGAATTTGATGAAGATGTACAAGAGGCCGTTAAAGGTTTTACTCCAGAGGGTTATGCTAAGATCGTACAGAAAATGGATAGAACAGAAGAGGAGTCTAAGCAGTTAGAAGATTGGAACAAACAGATTCAGGATGAATATAATGAGTTTGTTGTAAAAAGAGGTCAAGACGAGGTTAATATCGAAGCTAAACTTACTGAAAATGATTATAATGAAATTGTTGAAGTAAATGCTGGTAATGACGTAGAAATTAACGAACAAAAACTTAACGCTGCCGACTTCTTGGAAATTCTTTATACATTATTTGTTGAAGAAGACTAATATAAAAGGCGGGCATAAGCTCGCCTTTCATTGTTTATGAGTGAATTCTTAGAAATTATATCAGAATTTAGACCTAAGAATGGTCAAAAGTTTGCTATTGCTGATGTAAATGATTTACGAGGTGGTTATATTTAGGTAGAAACCATTGATGAAATGAATGCTTTCTTATCTACAAACAAGCTAAAGCATGGTATGCTTTGCTATGTTAAAGAAGTTCCTGATAATGCACATATGTTTATCTACAGAAATGGAATTTGGGAACTTTGGGAAGGACAAGGAGGCTCTGGAGGAGGTGGTCTATCTCTTGTAGTGGTAGAAGATCTTGAAGAATTAGCTACTAAGACTGCATTACAAGTAAGAGGACAAATAGTATATATAAATAGTCTTGATGACCTACGTTTTTGGAATGGATAGTACTGGGAATCATTTAGAAAAATTTATATTCAAGATACTCCTCCAGATGATAAAGGTGGAATATGGATTGATATATCTGAAGAAGGTTACTAGTCTTCATCAGATATTATTCAAAATATGCTTAAGGTAATTAACATCTTATAGCAAAAAGTAAATAGATTAATGTATATGCAGACTGAGATTGATCCAGGAGACTTTTCCCATAATAAGTCTACTTCCCAAGATGATTTACCTTCAGAAGAGCCACATTATGGTACTTCAGAAGAGGAGGATAATGAAACTTAGGAGGAAAACTCACACACTGAGTTATATGAAGCATCTGAACCTGATTATTTAAATGCTGAGCACTGTCCTAATACTTATTGCTTAAAAGTAAAAAGTGGTACTTAGGTTTATATGAAAAATCATGCTGATGATTTTGAAGAAAGGGAATTACTATGGTGCTATGATACTCAAACATTATGGATTAAAGACCCTAAAACTTTACAATTAATAAAAATTGGTGCTACAGGCGGTTCTGACGAGCCAATTGACATAGAAACAGACATGGATGGAATTATACAAGAAACAATAAATAATTATAAAAGAATCACCGGTATAGAATTTGTTGATATGGCTAACAACAATGATCTATATGTTCTTGGAGTAAAAAATGGTGATCTTAAACTAATAGATAAATCACATTCTGTACTAAAGACTTCTCAGAAAGTTCTGTCGGGAGGTATGTACAGTCCATTATATTACCCTTTAAGTGAGCATTCATCTGTAGAAAGTCCTTTTGTCTATATAAATATGGTATATTGTGGAGGAGATTCTGATAAATATAGTTACAATCCAGTATCTCATAGCTTTATAGAACTTTGTAATATTTCTACTCAAGATCTTAATCTTAATGGACTTTATCTTCACTATTCAGAAGGAGAAGTTGTAGTAAATGGAAGACAATGGGTTACTTTACCTCTTACAGGACATATACCAGCTGGAGGTACTTTCTTAATAAGATGTGCTCCTTGTTCAGTTTATAATTCAAATACTACACTTATAAGAGTTGGAGAACCTGACATGGAATGGACTTATGAAGCTACAAAGAATCCTGAAGTATTGGAAATTGCAGCCACAAATGAAACCCCTGCTCACTCTATTTGGGATGAGAACAGACTTCTTAAATTAGGATATTCTTGCTCTATTTATTTAAGTGGAGGATTTGAAGAAGCAGAACAATCAGATTACTCCATGGGGCTTACTACTCCATTTGATGAGCATCCATTTACAAGCACTTAGCTCTTTAAGGATGGTAATGTAGTAAAATACTTTATTGATTTGCTTGGAATAGGAGAAGGAATGGAATGTTGCACAGCCTACTTTAATAATAGAAAGTCAGGACTTACTCCTAATAACTGTCTTATCTTTAGATATTATAATATGGATCCAGTTAAATAGGCTTTAAAAGCTCCTTCTGCTCTTGATAATAGTAAAAACGTACAATGGACATATTTTAATTTAGCTAAGCTTAGCCCTTATATAAATATAGATGAATATAGACCTCGTAATTCTAAGGAAGGTAAAAATATATTCTTTAATAAAGCTAAACTTGTAGAAGGTCCTAATGTAGTAAATTGCTCCTTTGGATGGAATGCACATAAGACTCGTTGCTTTAATTGGATTTCTAAAGGTTATTATGATGAATTTATAAAGATATGGCCTGATGGAACTGATGAGTCAGAAGCATAGATATTTGAATCCTTTAAAGAGGGAGATGGACGTCTTGATGGTCCAAATGAAAATGAACATAGACATTGGGATAGTCCTATTTATAATAGAATAAGAAATGTAGCCACTTCTGGAGAAGACTATACAGTACATAAGTTTATACACGATTTCGAAGAACCAGAAGATACACAAGTATATAACTATAAAGTAGGTAGAGAAGGATTCTGGTCAGATGTGCATCAGTTTACTATGAGGAATAGAGACCTTGTAATTTAGAGAGGTTTCCAATTTGTATAGACTACAGACCAACAAGGATTCCATGACGAAGAGTATAAAACTTGGGGAATTACTGCTGACTTTATAAAGTAGGATGCAGAAAATGATTCTGATAAAGCTTATGAATGGCAGATGAATACTGGAGACTAGACGCAAAATGGAAATAGACTTAATGAATGGTTAGCTTTCTATAGAGATGCTTCTAATTTTTATAAGAATATAGAACAAATGTTTACTATAGGAAACAATGACTTATGTTCTGCTGATCCAAAAGTCTTAGGAACTGGAGAAGATCTTAATAAGGTGAATCCTGAAAATATTAATTTCTTCTTTACATTTGAATTCCCATTTGATATGCCTATTGTTCCAGGAAATGAAAAGTATATTCCTTCTGTATATTCCTTTATATATGGAGATGTATATTTCCTATGTATGAATTCTGAATTTACGTATACTACATAGCAAGACTTGTATGAAGTATCTAATAGTTATAGTGTAGATGAAGATCCTACTGGTCCAACTGGTATTTATAGTATTATTAAACAGTGGTGTGTAAATGACCTTACGCACGTAGATAATAAGATAAAATGGAAAGTAGCATTTACACATGATAATCCATTTACTCTTCTTACTAGAAGTCAAATTTACGGAACTTCAAGTGGTGATACTGTTAAATACACATATTTAGATGGAGATCTTAATGAAAATCCTGCTTATAGTAGAGGTGGATCACACCTAAACTCTGTAGGTAACTACTGGTTCAGTAAGTTCTTAGAAGATAATAACTTCAGACTTTGCATAGGA
>Ga0247610_10005607_pt1 | contig 13190 bp, 8 predicted proteins | sample 174DNAGHGhighgp2_FD_193483 | JGI IMG/M metagenome (GOLD analysis project Ga0247610, IMG submission 193483) | Sheep rumen microbial communities from Palmerston North, Manawatu-Wanganui, New Zealand - 1742 DNA GHGhigh gp2 | ecosystem: Host-associated > Mammals > Digestive system > Stomach > Rumen ...
CCATGAGTTTATGAACCATGGTACCGATTAATGCAGCAAATGGATTCTTTTGAACTTTTGCTTCATCTTCAGAACCGGGAACATCCTTATCTTTGGAGACCTTAGATACGACACTAAGACGGCTTGGATTCTCCAGACTGTAGGATGCCTTCTCTCCATTACGGTCGTTGAGAACACATTCTTTTTCTGCCTTTTCATAAAGCTTCTTTGCTTCTACAGTATTACCCATTTCAGGCCATGTGCACTCTTTAGAATTCATAGGAACATAAACATCGGGAAGCAATTCGGGAGTAAGTTCTTTCCATCTGTTTTTGCCCTGACCATAGCTACTGATAATCAAAGCATTTCTTGCTCTGGTTGCAGCAACGTATATCTTTCGGGCTTCTTCAGATTCAAGAGCCCCCTTCTCCTTATCCATCTCTTCTTCGAAGTCTTGGGTTGTGAAATGGCAGCCTTCCTGAATATTCTCCTTGTTCAAGGTAAACAGGTAGCCTTCCGTAGAATCTTTCTGGTACTCGATCCTGATTGAAGGAGCCCCACCACCAGACTGTGCAGCAGGCAGAATAACTATGGGGGCCTCCAATCCTTTTACCTTGTGTAAGTTTGCAATATGCACGCGGTTCTCTGCATCATTTAAGCTCAGGCATCTTTCAATATCTGAACTGCCGGACAGAAGCTTATCAAGGTAATCTCTGCCATCCTTCAGGGTAACAACGGTGCCGTTCTTTTCTTCGTTTCTTATGAGTTCGAGAGTGTAGTAAACTACTTCGAGATTATCAGCTTCAACGCGTTCGAAGATCTTATAGTGATCCATTATGCTTGCAAGAAGTGCCGCAGGAGACAAGTTTTGCGATTCTTTTACAAATGTCTTCAGTTCGTTGATGCTCTTTGAGACTTTCTTAACTACCTTGTCCTCAGATTCGATAACAGGTTTAGATAAAGATATTTCTCCATCAAAAGATCTGTACTTAACCAGATCACCTGTTGTGAAATTAAACACTCTTCCGGTTAAGGTACCATACAGGGCGATTATATCGTCAGGATCAGCCACTACGGAATAGAGCCTTAACAATTCTTTCAGAGCTGCATTCTTCTCAAACTCGACTTCTCCTTCGACCTTTTCAGGAATACCATCAAGTTCGAATTTCTCCATTATCGTACCGAGATTTGACTTGCTGTAGGTAATGACCATTATGTCGTTATATCTAATCTTCCGAAGTTCCTTATCGCCTTTGCCACGGATCAGATATTTGTCGTTATCGATCAGGATACTGATCATTTTCGAAAGGATCTCAGGATCAAGAGCCTTATCAACCGGGTTATAACAATACGCACCCTTGAATTCATCAGCTCTGCCGTCAGGAACGGGTATCTCTTCAAACTTGCTCTGATTCTCTGTTTCAGAGGGCAACAGCGCTGAGAATACCTTGTTGTAGTATTCACACAGATCTTTCCCGGATCTGAAGTTCCTTGAGAGCTCTAGAATCTCTCCGCCCTTCTCAACAAAGAGTTTCTTTACATTCAGGAATGAAGTAACATCAGCATTTCTGAAGCGGTAAATCGACTGCTTAGGGTCGCCTACGATAAAGAGCGAACCCGGCCTTGGAGTACACTCCTGCCAGTTGGCTACAGGATGTTCAGACGACAAGTAGAAGAACACTTCTGCCTGCATAGGATTGGTATCCTGGAACTCATCTATGAGGAAATAGCTGTGTCTGTCGTAAATATGGCGAATGAGCCTGCCAGAGCCCTTATCTGCATCGTTCTTTAGCATCTCACGGAGATAGTACAGGTAATCGAAATAAGTAAGATATCCCAATTCATGCATGGCATCTACGATAACAGGTAAACTGTTTACCAGGAAATCCATGGATACATCGTACTGTGAATTCATGGTTCTCTTGGCAAAGCCTTCATCATCATTTATGGTGCACTTAAGCCTCTTCTTTCTAGGCGTCGGCTCTTCAAAGTATCCACTTAGGAACAGACCATACTGATCCAGCGCATCCTTAACTATAGTAATATTTCCAAGAGTCTTCAATGCCCATACAACACTTGGGAAATTGGAGCTCCATCTTCGTGTAATCGCAAAATAAATATCCGGCAGAGAGTCCCATACTCCCCCTTTGACGGGAGTATCGTAACGAAGTTCCGGATGTTCCATCAGGCACTTGACCATCTTGATCGTATCCGTGCGGAAATCAGCAAATGCTTCATCCAGATTAAAACCTTCTGATGTAGTATAGTTAAAGTGAGCATTACGATGCTCAAGGAGCACTTTCATTCCGCGGTAGAACACTTCTTTCTCATCACGGGTAACCATACGGAACATATTGGCCTTGCGGACAAGGTCATCACCATACTGACCATTACAGATCTTGATATACATCTGATTCAGAAACGCTCTCATCTCATCGTCAGAAATCAATATGGAATCAGACAGTATTCCTGCTTCCGTAGGATGTTCAGAAAGGACCATATTACAGAACGAGTCGATCGTTCCCATAAAGCAAAGATCTATATCCTTAAGAGCCTTTGCGCTACGTTCTCTCGTAACATCATTAGGTTCAGGGAGCTGGCCTGCATAGCCTTTATCTTCCCACTTATAATCAGGATTGCTTCTCTCAATGAGGATCTTCTGGAACCTCTCATAAAACTCGTTGGCGGCAGCCTTAGTAAATGTAATGGCGCATATCTTACTGATGTCAAGGCCGTTCTCTACCATAGCCACCATGCGGCTTACGAGCATGGTTGTCTTGCCGGAGCCTGCACCTGCTTCAACGAAGAAATTCTTATCGATCTCGGAGACGATCCTGTTACGTGATACTGTATCTTTAGTCAGGCTATCCATGTATCAGTCCTCCACGTCGTATTCATTGAAAAGACCTGTCCAGTAATCTTCTTCAACACCCTTGCTGCAGACATTAAGATACTGACAATAATTGCAGGAGTCCTCAAGAGAATTGCAGCACGGGAACTCACCGGCTTCCATCTTCTCTTTAAACTGAGTCAGAGCATATTTAAGGTTATCTTTCATCTCTTTATCGTATTTGCACTTGATGGTTCGACCGAGTCTTATATATCTGAACTCCGCTCCGGACACCTTATATCCCATACTCTCCATGAGATATGCATATACGATTACCTGGAAACACGTCATGAAGTCATTCTCAATATGCTTGACCTTGCGCCCTGTCTTGAAATCAACAATCAGGCAGGTGCCGTCATTAAGCAATTCAACACGATCAGGCAGACCATGGATATTAACACCTGTGCTGTGCTGACATTCAATATCCTCTTCAGCCAATACAACTTCGCGGTGAGGATCTCCTTCATAAGCAGTCTTCATCATTTCAATGAATTCAATTCTTACATCATGTATCTTCTCAGTAAGAAGCGGTGGATGCTGAGCAATATAGGCATCAAAATACTCACCTGATAATTTGAGAAAATCCACTAGTTCCATGTCACTTCCAGCTAGCCTTTCCATAAGCGTGTGTGCCATCATACCGGTAGCCCTTGAATCTATTACCTCATATGGATCGTCAACATCAGGTTCAGGAATATTCAAAATGTATCTGAGCATAAATCTTCTGGGACAGCTGAAGAACGTCTCCAGAGCTGTCGGCGAATACGAACCGTTTATATTCCAGTTGTAATATGCGTTATCCTTTTTTGCAGTACTCTTGATAACGTTGCCATCAACATAGGCTTCACCAACCAGTCTTGATCCTGCTATGGCAGGCTCAAAATAACCGACCTTTGTTATAGTCTTCTCAAGATCTTCGTAAGTTGCACTTGTACCACTTGTCTTGCTGAACAGTTCATATATCAGCGATGAAGCATTATCCTTCTTAAGATCGGCTGTGTTCATTCCTGAATAGGAAACAGCAATATTTGCTCCAAGATCAGATGCCAGTTCAGCAAGACATATCGCATTATTGCTTTTCTGCTTTATCCTTTCCTTTGACTTCAGATACGAAGCAGAATCACCAAACAGTTCCAGATCAGAATCTAAGAGCAGATAGTCTTCTCTGGGTGAACCCGGGAACTTAGAAGCTGAAAGGCCGGCAATATAAAGGTTCTTCCTGATAGAACTGAATGCCCTGTCTATGCTTGTTACATGAAGGAATCCCGGCTCACTCTGCTGGCTCATTACACTAGTCTTTAAGATATTCGTTATGGCATCTGCATCAGTCTGTACCGTTCCAGATTCACTTATATAAGTGAGCTCATCGTAGATAACGCTTGAAGCAGCTACATCAAGAGCCGTAAGCATCTTCGTCGATATCTTTGAATCGTCAGATCTTATAACAGCATATTCCTTAATGAACAATTCGCGTGGAAGTGCAAGTTCTTCCGCTATTACTTCCAGCAAAGGAATGCATTTTAGCTTTTGACTGTATTCTTTGTACTCTTTGGATTTACCTTCGACAATTAATTCCCCTTCATCCAAGACAGCATTGCCAAATGCTGCTATCTTCTTAGAATTCAGATAGCTGTCATTGGTAAAACCGATATCTCCAAGATACTGATAAAAACTGCTCCAGCGGAAATCCTCATCCTGCTCCGGCAGCATCCCTATAAGTTTGCTCCTGTTAAACACTTTACTGAACAACATCTGCTTCAAAGAAGAAGCACTGAAGAAATCGTCAACCCACTCGGAATAAAGCGCCAGAAGCTTTGCGGGATTCGAGTTTATGATTGGAACACCACACCCGAATGTCATGGGAATGTAGTGGATGAGGGCATAATCGAAAAACAACTGACTGTATGTGCCTGGTTCAGTTACGGCAACAGTACATTCATCCACCTTCTTATCAGAATAAATTTCAGCAAGGATTGTCTCAACTTCATTTGAAGCACCATAGCAATTCTTAAAGCTTGATATCGACAGAGGCTTATCCTCAGACTTGTAAAGCGACTTAATGCTTATGCGCTTATCTGTTCCACCTGAAACCTTAGATAATAGAGCCTGCTCCAAAGGATTGCACTGAAATTCCTCAAGAGAATAGTACTCAGCGTCAAAAGTAGAACACTCGGCAATAGCCTTACGAATCAGCATTACCGAGTCTATACCGTTCATTTCATGAAGTTTCTGCATATAGCGATCATAGACTACGAGGAGCGCCTCATTCTTCTCAATGAATACACCTTCCGACAGAAGTATCTCCTTGAGCACTGAAGCCTCATCACCAGAGGCAACAAGGGATCTCATACGCTTGATTGCAGAAGCAAGATTACGGACATCAGAATATGATGTGGTCTTGAAATACGGAACATCCTTAACCACTTCGGCAACTATTGCCACTTCATCCCTAGAATCGATGAAAGATTCAGTAATCGTCTTTCCGGAACGTAGCATGGCAATTCGAGCAAGCTCGGCACCGCTTACTATTCGCGTGTTAATGCAATTCACACCATGCAAAGCAAGGTTTTTCAGTAGTTCGTTGCCGTTGAGGGCGGGAGATAGAATGATGCGTTCTTTCATAGAAGATACTCCCAAAAGGAAAACTCACATAATGATTATAATCATCTTAGTAAACAAATACATTCGTTATTATTCTAAAGCCGAAGAAGGTTATGGAAAAATATAAAATCCTTCGACACAGATGCTTTACCGTTGATAAATTTCATCTAAAGAGTATTAAGGAAAACCAATAAGTATTCAATTGAGAAAAACAAGCTATTCAATCAGCAAAAATGCTAAATAATAGTCTCTACAGAAGAACCATTTAAAGAAATAAATAAAACACGGGAAAAGCTAAGTATTTAAAGCACAAAAGTAGCTTTGTATACTTTTTAATGATACACACCGTCATTCTGAAGGATTGTTAATACTGTTTTACTGCCCGCGCCTTTCTATGGTATTCAGAGAATCTCCGTCATCATTTACCCATACATCCTTACCGTTTACAGATATTCCTGAAAGAAAACTTGCAGCACATGAAGGAGAAGAGAGAAGCACATCTTCTGTTAACATATATTCATTTATTACGGCAGAATATCTTTCTCTTGCAGCTCGAGCACTATGTGGACAGCTATCAGAGAGTTCTGGTTTCAATCTACTGCCTCTAAAAACTACAAATCCGTCAGGAGTTTGTTGTCCTTTGCCCTCGAAATCTCCACCACGTGTTGAATAACATAAAATCTCTTCCGTGGTTTCTGAAACTTGGAGACCCTGGTCAATATTGGGTCTCTCCACATATGGTTCAAAAACTTTATGTCCCAAAATACCGACCATTAATTTTACATATTCGATAAAATCATCAAGTTCACTCTTTTTTTCTTCTGTTAAGTTACCTTGAGGCGGTATATTGTCATTTTTAGCATCATACCGTTTAGCTGAGACCGCAAGATTATACAATCTGTTTTCAAGATAGCAAATATCTGTTTGACCTAAAAAATTATTAGAACTAGTAAAAACAATTGCTTCACTCCAATAGTTTTCATCTTCATTTCTTTTATGGTCTTGGAGTCTGTTGAGAACCCCTCGAGTCCCCGCTTGTCCAATGTAGACAACATCCTTACCAGTCTGATCATCAATACCAAACAACATATAGACTCCACTACGATTCAGATCATCTCGGTTATAGCATTTTTCTATTTCCGTTCTTGGGATTCTATAAGCTACTCCTGTCCAATTTGAGAATGTGCATTTCACCCTTCCACTAACATCTCCATCAATAAGATAATAATTAATATTCTTACCGTTCATATCCATAAAACCTCCTTAGAAGAATAACGAGAAATAATAGAGAGCTTTATCACTATTATTCAATCAAAATTAGATATTTTGTTATGTTTATCCCAAGAGTATTTTAATGCTTGAAAGCACGGCTCTTTTAATTTATAAACACGCTTCCGTTTGCCCTGATCATCAAGAATTATGGAGTTAACCAATAAGTCAGATAAATATACCGACTCAAGAAAATAACTCACATTTGAACTCAAAGTAATTGGTTGGTTACCACTTTTAACCAAATCTCTTATCATCTTTCGTTCTTCAGGTGAACATCTATCCATGATAGCCCAGTATTTTTTTATTGTGTCTTCAATGTCCGTTTGGTATTGCTTTTCCAAACTACGCTTACAGTCTGCGTCAATGATTACATATTTTATTTTACCAAATACATAATAAACTAAAACGACTAAAAGAAAAGTTATACAAGCTACTGCAACACCAAAAGGCAAAACTCCAATCTTAACAATCATCCAATAATCACTGGGAAGAAAAATAATTACAGCTATTGCAACAAGTATCGAAATAACTATTGGAATTAAATACTTATCACTAAAAGACTTAATAAATGCTGCTATTGCTTCCCACATGCTACGACTCCAAGCATTCTCATCAAAATACTAAATTCCTTCTAATTCCTTTTCATTATATTATACGTTCTGTAAAGATTCTTTAAATTTCTCTCAAATTTCTACTCTTTTGTCGCGCACCCGCATAGCGGGTGTTTTTTGTCTTTCTCGCTTTGTTCCTCGCACACTCGACGGAGTCACATCTCAAAGAAACAAAAAGCCTCTCTCCCGTCATGAGGAAGAGAGGCTTTATGATCATTACGATAGTTCAGTCAGCAGTGACGATACAATACATTCCTTCACTATTAAGTAATGGAAGAGGTCGATTTTACAGGCTATAACGAAAAAGCCAGAAAACAGATACAGACAATCCTATAGATTCAAACTTCGAGGCAAATGCATAATAATGCCCCTTTTCCAAAACAGGACGAGGGGCAGATAAGTGTTTTTACAATTATGAGTTGCTTCTGCACTCTATACACCATGATTGATTTCGAATAGTACCATTTCCCATATTTCTAAAACCAAATTCACTTATAGGCTTTTCTTGTCCACAATGGGGGCAGATTCTAGTCGGTTCGCTTCCGTTGTATCCATTAGACTGGATAATAGGTCTATCGTTGTTTGGCATAAGACACCTCCTGAAACTGTTATTGTTTTAATTATAGTCCTCTATCAGCACAATATGCAAAAAAAAGAAAAGGCCCAATAAACGGACTAATGCTCCCATGAGCAATAATATTTTCCTTATTCTTTACACTACATGATAAAATAATAAAAAAAAGGATATGGAGTTAATAAGAATGAGTCTAATAAACACTAACACAATACAAATGTCGCCTGTTTTAAAATGGGCCGGAGGAAAAACGCAGCTTCTGAAAGCCATTACAGAGCGATTTCCAGAAACATATGATACTTACTATGAACCTTTTATAGGCGGTGCTGCCCTATTACTAAATGTAGCGCCTGAAAAAGCAGTGATCAATGATGTAAACGCACAGCTGGTAAATCTCTACTGTCAAATCAGAGATAATGCCGAAGAAGTTATTTCTATTGTAAATGAGATGGATTCTGTCATCTGTACTAAAGAACTATACTTGGAGATGAGAGAAAAATATAACCAAAAACTAAAAGAAGAAGTGTTGGACGCTGAATGTGCTGCATATATGATATGGATTAACAAACACTGCTTTAACGGTCTATATCGAGTTAATGCTAAAGGCTTATTTAACGTGCCATATAACAATAAGAAGCAAGGGAAATCCATATCTGAAGAGAATATTAGGGCAATTAGCGAATACTTGAATTCTTGTGATGTAAACATACTTTGTGGCGACTTTGAATCAGCATGTGCCAATGTAACATCGAATGATTTTGTTTATTTTGATAGCCCATATGTTCCTGAAGGTGAAACGGCTGATTTTACTGCATACACAAAGGCTGGATTTCCATATGAGGAGCATGTGAGACTATCGAACCTGTTCAAAAAGCTTGATGCCCAAGGAACAAAAGTGATGCTCTCAAATAATGATGTTCCTTTGGTTCACGAGTTATATGCTGGTTTCAATATCCAGCACCTGGACGTGAAACGCATGATAAACAGCAATGCGTCTAAACGCAATGGAAATGAAGTGCTAATTACGAATTATTGATATGAAAAGTGTAGTTGAAGGATTGACACCATTCTATTTTGATGAAGTATCTGAATTGTATTTTTCAGATACTTTTGAGGTGCTTGAACATATTATTCCAGGAAGTATAAACCTAATATTTGCTGACCCGCCATATTTTTTGTCTAATGATGGAATTACTTGTCAGGGTGGCAAGATGGTTTCTGTTAACAAAGGTGAATGGGATCAGGTTGAGACATTAGAACAGAAACATGAGTTCAATAGAAGATGGATCAGCCTTTGCAAGAAGGCTCTTGCACCAAATGGTTCCATCTGGATAAGTGGAACATACCATAATATATATTCCATAGGAATGGCATTAGAGCAGGAAGGTTTTAAAATTATCAATAATATAACCTGGCAAAAGACGAATCCACCACCCAACCTTGCTTGCAAATGTTTTACGCATAGTACGGAAACAATTCTCTGGGCTCAGAAGGACGATAAGAAAAGCAAGCATTATTTCAATTATGAGTTGATGAAGGAATTAAATGCCGGAAAGCAGATGAAGGATGTATGGACGGGGCCGTTAACACCTCCGGCAGAAAAGACGTTCGGAAAGCATCCAACTCAAAAGCCGTTGTATTTATTAGAGAGAATAATTCTTGCTGCAAGTAAAAAGGGCGATCTCGTTCTTGACCCGTTTTGTGGTTCTTCTACAACAGGAGTTGCAGCAAAAGAGTTAGAACGCAAGTATATAGGCATTGATAGTAATGAAGAGTATATAAATTTATCGAAAGCGAGGTTAAAAAACACATGGATACAAGAAACTTTCATGAATGGCTGAAAACCTTTCGTGCATCAATTAATGGTTATGGATATTACACAGATTTTCAAACCGTATATTCTAATGCTCAGAAGTATAAAACAGAGATATATCTTCTTAATTCGCTTATCGGCTCTAAAGACATAGAATCGGATTTTGAAGCTTTATTAATAAAGTATCCGGAATGTTTGAAGGCAATACCGATTCTTTTGGCAGTACGCGAACATGAAATCTATTGTCAAGATGAGAAAGGCGCTCTAGTCTACCGCTTCGACAAACAACTCCAAACAGCGGAGCAATACAAGTATTTTATGAAGCAAAGTGGTTTATTTGATTTGCTTCAAAATCATATCATAAGCAACCTGTTCGATTACGTGACTGGTGTGGAAGTTGGTCTTGGTTCTAACGGTCGAAAGAATAGAGGCGGTCACCAAATGGAAGACCTAGTTGAGAGTTATCTAATAAAAGGGGGCTTTGAATACTATAAGGAGATGTACCTTTCGGAAATTGAAAAGAAATGGGATGTTGACTTATCTGCCATTTCAGCAGATGGTACGACCACTAAACGTTGGGATTTTGTTGTAAATTGCAATAATTGTATTTATGTAATTGAGACTAATTTTTATGCTGGTGGCGGTTCTAAGCTTAATGAAACTGCTCGTAGTTATAAAATGATAGCCGAAGAAGCACGTCAAGTATCAGGAGTTAAGTTTGTTTGGATAACTGATGGAGGAGGCTGGAAGAGCGCCAGACGGAATCTCGAGGAGACATTTAATACTATGGATTTAATGCTTAATATTAATGATCTAGAAAATGGAAAACTCGTTGAAATATTTAGAACATAAGGAAAGGCCGCAAGAGCGGCCTTTCTAATGGAACAAATTCATCTGGTCATTCTCTTAAAATGACCAAATTGCTTTTGCATCTTCATATAAATCATTTTGCCGTTTTACAATAGAATTAGGCTTATCATCTTCATCCGGGACATCCCATGTAGGGTAACTCGAAGGTAAATCGTGCGTCATTTTTATCTCTGACTTCAAGTATGACGGACATTTTATATCATATAATCCATTCTGTATATGGTCATTAAGTAAGAAATCCAGCAATGTGAGATTCCCTAATCTCCAAAGGTATTCTTTGTGTTTTTCATCACTTACAGGCCAGTCTCCCTTGGTTTGAGGCATAATATGTTCGATATGAACCTCAGAATTATCTCGTGAGACTTTCATCTCCTTTGCCTGATAGTTAATAATCCTTCTAAGTATATATCGGATTTTATTCTTGCCCGGTGTAGTTTCTTCTCCAACATAATTTTTAAAGTTAACTTCAAATTCAGCATCCGAGATTGAGGCAGCCTTTAGCTTATCTATGATTTCATCAGCTGTCGAAATTGACATATTAGATATATTCCTTGCTATTTCTGCAAAGGTGGACTCATAACTATTAGGATTACGTTTGGCAATTATAATATCCCTGACTGTAAGTTTCTCAACTGCTTGAGCAATCTTTAACAAATCAGCCACCATTTCATCACCAGGCTTGCTCTTGTACGTATTATAATAAGCGAGAACCAATGGGAAGAATGTCTTCATTTTTAGATCCGAGAACTCACAGAAAACCTGTTCTAGAGAGTTTTTATCCTTTTCGTCCTTAAAGCAATGTTTGTTATTAGGGTCTATGAGAGAAAGATAAATGTCGGAAGAATCTAATAGCAAAGTTGATAATTCTAAAGCATCCTTAGGGGTAGTGTACTTTTCTGTTATTTTCTTATAAAGCATTTTCTCCCTGGTAATATCAAACTGAGAATTCCAAAGACATCTGATGTAACTCGTGATACTTTCATCTTCAAATTTGCTAGCCATTGCTTGCCAATTCTTTTTTACAGCATTTAGGTTTCCCTTGCTTATTCTAAAGAAATAATTCTTAAGCAAGTCTGATGTTTCAAGATCGCGGCCTCTAGCATTCAATGTTTCAAAAATCATGTATGCTTCGCTTTCATTTGTTGTCTCAACATAAAGCATACAAAGATTATCTGTAATTACCTTGTTTAGACTCTTTAATTTTGTGATTTGTTCAGAAACAGTGCTATTTGCAATGAATTCAGCTATGCAGTTATAAAGGAATAGATAAGCTTTTACTAAATTCCTATCTGCCTTATTCTTTGGTTTTGAATTCTTTATCTTATCAGCATCGCCATACAATATGTTTTTGGAGAAGAAATCGTGATGTTCTTCGCTTAGAACCAGCTTTTCTTCGTGATCATCAATATCGATAATAGATAGAAGAGAATCTATTTTTTGTGCTGCTTTTTCAGCTGTTGTTTTAGAAGACTCGTCATCAGTTGCCTTCTTGATAGCCGTATATGTGTTTCGTAACGCAACAAGAAGTAGAACTAGGGTAATAGAACGCTGCTGACCATCGATGATATAACTCTTACCATCCTCTGAATCTTTATGGACAACAATTTGTCCCAAAAAGTATTCCGATATGCCCTCGGAATACACGGTGCAAACATCCTCCCACAATTCTTTAACCTCTGTCTTATCTTCCCAGGTATAATCTCGTTGATACTCAGGAATATAGTAAGGACCGGCGCCAAAGTATTCATTTGTTTTCTTTTTTCCGAAATTGCCAATCATATTCTATTCCTCCGCAGTTTTTAATAAAATTATACTATACTTGTCAATTTGCATTGTTGCGTTTTTCTTCAGATTGGAACCTTGTGATAATCATAGAATATAACTCCACAAGACTACTTTGCGGATCGATTGCATCGAAATCTTTGCTATAGGGAACTGTTTGTTAGCCATCAGGTCATAATTACCACCAGAATTCAATAGGTACAAGTAGGGTAAGATTTTGATTCCGCGTTCAGAATAAGTCATGTGGGGCTCGGGTCTTGGGATGCAAAATGGGTGTATAATGTAAGTCTTTATCGCTCAAAGCCCTGCAAATAAAGCGTTTTCAAAGCAATGTTCGTATACTGCCGAGACAAACAATCTTAATTATGGTTGTATCCATAATCATTCTTATATGTCACAAAGACTATCTTCCACCATTTTACTCATGAACGAATCTCATCATCAGAAGTTTCGCTTAATAATAGTCTAGGACAACAAAGCTAAACTACCTCTCGTTTTAGTATTCACGACCAATCAATAGCGCTAAAATTTATCATTAAATAATAGCGTATTTCCCTTAGTCTCACTCGTTATTCACCGCTGTATCTCCTGAAGGCTTTTCCGGCGGATTTCCCTCCGGAGGATTCCCTTCCGGCCTCTCCCCGCTCGGCGGATCTCCAGGCTTTTCACCTGACGGCGGATTCCCTTCCGGACGCTCACCAGAAGGCGGATCACCTGACGGCGGCTCTCCCGGTGCACCATCCGGCATTCCACCCGGAGCACCTCCCTGAGCACCACCAGGCTCACCCGGCATACCAT
>Ga0247610_10005611_pt1 | contig 13188 bp, 9 predicted proteins | sample 174DNAGHGhighgp2_FD_193483 | JGI IMG/M metagenome (GOLD analysis project Ga0247610, IMG submission 193483) | Sheep rumen microbial communities from Palmerston North, Manawatu-Wanganui, New Zealand - 1742 DNA GHGhigh gp2 | ecosystem: Host-associated > Mammals > Digestive system > Stomach > Rumen ...
TCTATATTGGCGAACATGTTCGTGTTTTTTATCGTCCATCTTTAGAGATGGATTTGAAGATTGTAATAGATGCTGCGTTTACAAATGAAGACCTTGCTGGCATTGTTTTTGCCGAATTATTCTTTTCCGCTACTTTTAACATAGAATCACTTAGAACTGAACTCAACAAATACTATGAATTGGAAAGACTGATAGACGATAAGAGGCTGAAAGATTTTGATAATAATACTGTCCCAGAAGAATGGCTTGTAGACAGATATGACAAAAGGGCTCAGCTACGGCAATTAGGTTCAGGAAGAAAGGGAGAAAAGAATGGGATAAATAAGCTAGATATCGCCAGACTAACATCTGTTTCATCGTCAAGTAGAATTAAACATGAGTTTAACGAACAACAGTTGGGAGTTTTGCCACACAAGTCACTCGTTCTCATTACCAAAAAAGCCACTACGATTATGCCCAAGGAGGTTTTCAACGCACTGCAATTTTTTTGTACAAATAGTGGTACACCCAAGCATCGTGCTATTTATCTATTCATTCTCGATGGTTTGCTTGCACACAACATTATTTCTGATGAGGATTATCTGCGGTACAAGAATTTGTCAGCATTGCTAACCACAACGTATAATAAAAGAGAGTAATCATTAGGCATTCACTAACAACTGTGGATTTGCTCACTAATTTCAATGTAATTACCCACTAACCTTAAAAAGTCTGATATGGGTATTTTTATGTTCTTTCTCGACATAAATGTGTAAGCCTGTAAGCGTATATAATGTCCAAATAAAATAATAGCCTTAAAGTGTTAGAAAATTAAGTTCATAAAGAGAAAATAAGATGTTGGATCTTGATAGTACATATGGAGTATACTTGTTTCAAGAATTCCATATCTTTTTAAAAGAGAATGGAACTCTTGAAGATACGAATGATATTAGTGCTTGGTCTACAGAGCAAAGACTTTCTTTTTTACACGAGTACATCCATTATTTCCAAAATATTGGCACAATCTTTGGTCTCAACCTGTTTTATCTCGTCTTTGATAATAACAGACGTATTCGTAGTACTTTAGGAAAAGATGTAAAAATTCCGTTGCCTTTAAAATTTTCTTTATACAACCCGAAGTATATCATTTGGGGCTTGACTTACGGAGATAATACAGAGGTTAAGAAAGTTATCTCTTATAGAGAAGAATCCATTGAAAAAATTGCAGGCGTGGTAAAGGCACGGTGCACAAATAACGCCGATGAAGAAGTCGAAATCACATTTGGTAGCCATCATATCTATGAAGGAATGGCTTGTTTAATACACGAATCCATATACCCTGAAGCAAAGGGCGTACTGCCTTGTAATCCATATTATTTAGCTTTAGAATTAGCAGATTTGATAGTACCCGGTATTTCTACCAATAAGTTTACGATGGTTGCATTGCTTGATTGTTCTCTTATTTCAACAAATCCGGCTTTCACATTTATAAAGTTTTTAGAGAAAAAAAAGGATGAAGGCTACGATTGCAATTCGATTACCTTCGATGAAATCTATAATGACATGTGGCTCTTACCACATGATTATTATCTATACGTTCGAAATTTTTTGAATAGGATAGATGAAATTTTCAAATATTGCAATTCTGAAGACAGAGCAAGAGAGTGGTTTCAAGGTATTGTAAAAAGAAGTATGAATATAAGGATGGAACATCCAAAGATATTTGTTGATTTAATGCAAGGAGGCGACATAATCAATAACGACACATTTATGTATCTTCTTAAAGAATTGGGTACACCCATCGTGAAAAATGGGAACAAAGATTATTGCTTTTTGCGTCCCCGCGACATCGCTTTCAGTAAAGATGATTTAATTAGTTTTTATGCTATGCAACAGATTAACAGGGTGTTTTATTCCAAAGGTAGATTTTGTTGCCCACTAATCGATTATTGCAAGAAAAAGTTATCCGCATATGTGGACGAAAGATGTGAATCTTTTCCATGGAAACAGCCCAAAAGATATCGAGAATGCCTTTTCTCGGATTGTTGGGAGCGTCTCGGCTTTAAAGACGTTCGCATAACAGGAGAAGAATCAGATTAACCCTAATTAGATTAGAATAATAATCTAAATATAAAGAGATTGAAAAAACAGGAATCCTGATATATAATGAATACGCCTATGGTGGCTTTTACAAATGACTTCATATCTGACTATTTCTCTGAAATAACGCTCCGTCACTTGAAACCGCAGCAGGGATTGTCTGTGCGTCATCAGCAGCGGGCCATTGATGTGACTTTGGCTGCCAAACTGACACTAGCCTATGGCACGTATCACTTGGCGATGCTTCATAGAGAGTTATTTATGAGTGAAGAGAAGACTTCCTATCAGCAGGCGGAACGGATGGCAGCAATGATGAATCAGTTGACTATCATTCATTCTTCACCGTCGGACTTCTTGCAAACCAAGGAGGAAAGCGTGAATGAATGCATTGATACCTACAAGGAGTTCAAGCAACTTGTGGAAGAATATGCCGATGAGTATTTCGTGCCAAGCGTTGTGGAAGATTTCTGTAAGAAGGTGTATGCAGACGATGAGCACTTCATCTTCTTCAAGCCGTTCTGTCGGGAATTCCAAGAACTCAGTTCTTAAGACTCTCTACGCTCATATAAGCGGCAAAGCCGAGCGGGATGGATGGCAAGCGGAGACCGCTCAACGGAAAGAGATTGAGAATGTATTTCGCTTCGATGCGAGAGGTGGTAGATTTCTTTAAAACCTTGCTATGACATAATTGTATCTTGCTTTCAACTCCTCTCAGATGAAGAAGGCGTGGAAGAGGGCTATTCTGCCCAATAGGACTAAGTTTGTTGCTTGCACCATCACGATGGTTCAATTGCACGATGATGATTGTGCAATTGCACGATCGTGATGGTGCAAAGGAGTTGGTTATGAGGACAGAGCCGTGGACGTGGTTGCTGTAAGCTTCTTAACTGCGTTTGCGTTCTTTCTCAAACAGTATCGTGCTTTCAAGGATCGATCCCGATAGGCGGCCTGTCTTGTTATTCGCCCAGCAGTTTTGCGAGCTTCTGCTGCAAGGTTGCCGAAGTCCTTCATCTAAACTGAGTGGAGGTGATGTCTTCACAATCTGGCAAAAGCCGCTCTTTCAACACTAAGGTCACCAGATTGACGGTGTTCTTCACTCGGAACTTAGCCAGCAAACGCTTGCGATACCATTTTACGGTCTCTGCGCTGAGATGCAGACAGTCTGCGATTTGTGGATTTGAGTAGCCTTTGCAGATGTAACGGAGGATGTTTTGTTCCGGCATGGTGAGGCTGACGGCCTGGCTGCTTGAATGCCGGATGATGTTTTCTACAGCAGGGCTGATGTAGCGCTGTCCCTTCCACGCTTGCTCTATGGCTGTGATGAGTTCTTCAAGGGGAGCGCTTTTCAGGACATAACCATGAATGCCACTTTCCAGCATCCGCTGGATGACTGCATATTCGTCATGAACAGTAACGGCGACAACCCTGACCTTAGGATATTCATTGATGACCCATCGACAGAAAGCTGCGGTATCTCCATTTCCCCCGCTTGGCCCTACCGCTTCACACTTTGAAGAGTGACATTCGCCAGCCCGCTGTCTCTCGGGTATGGAGATATCAACGAGCAACACGTCAGGGCGTCGTTCCACCAATGCGGCCCGGCAATCATTGAGGGTTGTGAAACAGCGGCTGACGTGAACGGTCTGGCTGCGGTTGAGGGCCTCGGTGAGTCCCTGGTTGAACAGGGTGTGGTCGTCCACAAGATATACGTCTATCTTATACTTCTTCAACAGTGTCTGTTTTTCGTTCATAGTGGCAGTGTTACGTTGATTTCAGTTCCTTCGTTCGCACTGGTGACGATTCTCAGCGTTCCGTGGTAAGATGCTATACGCTCGCGGATGTTCTGCAAGCCCATGCCATTTCCGTCTCGGATTCCTATGCCGTTGTCACTGACGGTGAGTGTTACTTCGTGATGGTCTTGCATCAGCTGAATGTCAATATGGGTAGCCTCAGCATGCTTCATGGCATTGTTCACCAGTTCGTAGGCACAGCGATAGAGTGTCAGTTCCTGTTCTTGGTTGAGCCGGATGTCTCCGTAGGTCTGAAACTCGGCTCCGGGTACAGAGCGTGCGAAGTCATGCAAGGCAGACATGAGACCGCCCTGCAGCAGCTCTTCGGGCATCAGGTGGTGCGCCACTCGGCGCAGTTCCGTATGTGTGTTGTCAAGCAGTCGCAATGTCTCGTCCTGGCTTGTGCCTCCTTCAATCTTCAGCCGCAGGAGGGAGAGCATCCCGCCCAGTGAGTCGTGCAGGTCACGTGCCAGGATGTGCCTTTCCTTCGCTTCGGTCTCTAACGCCACCTTGGCGGCAAGCAGTGCCTTTTGCCGACGGTGGGCCAACTGGAAATAGATCATCAGGGCAATGGCTACGGCTAACAGGGCTATAGCCAGTCCCAGGAGACGCTGCTGTTGCCGCCGCTCCTTGGCCAATTGTGCGATCTCGGCCTCCCGCTTGGTGGTCTCGTAGAGTACGTCCATCTGCGAGAGTCCGCTCTGATAGTGGTCGGTGGCGTAGCGGTTTATTAGGTCATACACTTTGTACATATATTCGCGGGCCTTTGCTTTCTCTCCCAGCTCTGTGTATATCTCTGCCAGGAGCATGTAGCCGCCTTTGTCGGCAATGGTTGCCGCAGAATCAGGGTGAACACTCTGAAGTCCATATTCAAGTGCCTCCTGCCATCGTCCCTCTGCCATTGCCACTTCGCAGGCAGCCATATAGACGGTGCTGGCATTTTCGAACATCATTTCCGAGTCGCGGGTGTAGGGCAGCGCCTTGGCGATGCAACCCTTGGCCGCGGCCAGGTCCTCATGCCCCTTCATCAGGTGAATGCGGGTCTTGAAGGCCTGCATGGTGGCGTAGTCTGAAGGTTCCTCTGTGCGATGCGCCTGGAAGTAGGCCAAGGTCTCGTCAGCCGTCTTGAGTGCATTGTCATAATCTCCCTGATTGAAATACACGCCCACTAACCCTTTCTTGGGGAGCACCATCATCAGCGAGTCGCCCGATGCCTCGCCCTTCTCGATGGCTTTCAGGTAGTTTCGCTCGGCTTCGTCCAAGTTGCCCATCTGCCCGTAGAGTTCACCTATATTATAATAGAGGATGACCTGACTCTCCTTCCAGTCGTATTTCTCAAAGATGGGCAATGCGAGCTGGTAGTAGTGGATGGCCAGGTGGGCTTTGTCCTGCATGTTGTAGACGTTGGCGAGAGCGCCGTAGAGGGAGGAACGGGCATCATCGATGTCAGCCTGGGTGTAGCGCTTCAGGGTGGCCATGGTGTCGGTGACAGCCAGTGCTTTCTGGAAATAGTCGATGGCCTCGTCGTACTTCTCGCTGCCATAGCGCAAGAGTCCAAGGTGGCGAAGGGCGTTCTGCCGTTTGTTCAGTCCGTTCAGCTGATAGCTCAGCGACAGGGCTTTGCGGGCATAACGCTCGCATCTGGCCGAGTCGTAGGGCAGATAACCACGCATCAGTTCGTCGTAGGCGCGGAGGAGGTCTTCACCTTCGGGTGGGTTGCTGCTTTTCAGTGCCGCCTCCAAGGAATCGAGGCGGACGTTGCGGTGGTCGTAGTATGCCTGAGCAGACAGACAGGCCAGCAAGCATAAAGTCAAGAACAGATACTTCATAACAGCCACAAAGATATACATTTCTCTCCACATCCTCCCCCCTTTGGGGTGGAATTATTTGCTATTTGCTGTATTTCCACCCATTTGGGTAGCAAGGAGCATAGATAAAATGAATAACTTTGCGCTGAACAATACCTATAATTAAGAAACTATGAATAGAAAGAGACTAACAACCATACTGTTGGTTACAGTGGCATGTGCCGTAAATGTTAATGCTCAGTCTTGGCTTGGCAAGTTGAAAGAAAAAGCCATTGACAAGGTCAAGGAAAAGGTAGAAAAGAAAGTCGAGGACAAAGCCGGCAGCGTAGCTGACGAAATTCTCGACGGCAAGAAATCAGACAAAAAGCGGTCGAAGGATGATGAAGTTAACGGCGTTGAAGGAACAAAGGAAGCCAATCCTGCCGCAGGGACTTCTTCAGACTTCAAACGCGGTGAGGTTATCCTTTTCGAGGATGACCTGAAAGGAGAGACCGTTGGCGAGTTTCCCTCCAAGTGGGATTTGTTCCAGGGTACGGTAGAGACGAAGACGCTGGGTGGCGTGAGGGCAATTAACCTGACAGACAATGCCCAGGTGCAGCCGCTCATCAGAGAGCAGGGTGCCTATCTGCCGGAGGAGTTCACGATTGAGTACGACTTCTACTATTGGAACCAGAAGGATGACGTGGGCCTAAACGACATAAAGCTGATTCTTGCTTGCACTCAGAATCGGGCAGAGTTCCCTGGCGAAGGTAATGATGCTGGCGACTTGACAGCCTTTGTGCTGAAGCATGGCGTCTGTGACAACTGGGAGCATGGCTATTTGTTCAATGGGAACCATGAGGGTAGTTTCGAATACGCGTTCAAGAATGGGTGGAACCATGTAGCGCTGTCGTTTAACAAGCGTGCGCTGAAGGTTTACTTCAATGACAAGCGTGTGGTGAACCTCCCCCGTGTCAGCCAGCCTACATGGCTGTGCTTACAAGTTCCTTACGATTACCGTGACCTGACCTTCATCCGCAATGTGGTGATTGCCAAGGGTGCTGTGGCGCTTTACGACCGCAATGCCCAGTCGATGACAGAAGTGGAGAAAGCCATTGCCGAGACGGGCAAGTTCGTCACCAATAACATCCTCTTCGACACGGGCAAGGCTACACTCAAGCAGGAATCGATGCTGGAAATCATGAAGGTGGCCGACTACATGAAGAAAAATCCTACGGCTCGTTTCGAAGTGCAAGGGCATACGGACAATCAAGGGACTGACAAGATCAATGACCCCTTGTCGCAGCAGCGTGCTGAGACGATTGTGAAGGCTCTGGAAAGCTTAGGCGTGGATGGCTTTAACCTGAAAGCGGTCGGAAAGGGGTCGCATGAGCCTATCGCGGATAATAAGACGGAAGAAGGGCGTGCCCAAAACCGTCGTGTGGTTTTTATCAAAAGGTAAGGCCAATAAACAAATAGAGTGAAGCGCTCAAGCTTGCTCGCTTGACCCTTCAAGAATCAGAGCTATAGAGGCAAGCACTCTGAAAGAGTGCCCGAACAGCGTAATGGGCGACCCCTTCAGGGTCGATGTTCCCCTTTTTGCTCCTATCCGGGGGTACTGCGCACCCCCGGTTATTGAGAGGAGACGCTTCCAGCGTCTTTGTGGTACGATTGCGGATAATCATTTCATATTATCTTATACAAACCACATATTACACATATTACACGGATTCGTCTCTCTCGGCTTACATAAATCCGTGAAATTCAAAATTATATTACACGGATTAGGGGCAGAAAAGAATCTGTGGCATCTGTGAAATCTGTGGTTCCTCATGGTTAACAAATATGAGCAGTTACTTATAAGATTAACTTGTTGACATCTTTAACTATTCGGACAGGGGCAATATATTCCCGGTAGGATTAACGAGTCACCCAAAGGAAGCAGGCGAAAGCCCCTAGGGGAGTTATGCAACTCGCCTAGGGGAGTATTGTAACTCGCCTAGGGGAGTATCGTTACTCGCCTAGGGGATTACAACAACCCGCCCAGTGTGACGACACAACGGCTCTCGTAATGGATGTGCATGTGAACTGGTGGGGGTGTGTATGTAAAATGTGTAGATTATGATACACAATCTGCAATTATTTTTTCAAAAAATATGTTTTTACATACACACTTTGAGGGAAACTAATACATTTCCAGCGCCTTAGGGTGTGTATGTAAAATGTGCAGGGTGTGTATGTAAAATGTGATTTCTGCATGTTTTGATGCAAAAAAAATGTGTTTCACATACACATTTACGTGCACAGCTAACGGAGACATGAAACAGATTCGTCAGAGCTGTCGCACAATGTCAACCCTCGAGGGTTATCGTCATGGCGTGGCGTGTGTCGGCCGTCACCTCATGGCCAGCCGCCACACGTCGGCCCACGACCCATATAATCTCATCACCCGAGCATACCACGAGTTGACGTTCACGCTCGAAGAGCGACACCTTGGCATCTGTGAGCAGATCGCTGACGAGGCGCGTCCCTTCCATCCCGAAGGGGCGGAAGCGGTCGCCCATACGTGTGCGCCGCAGCGTGAGGGGCAGAGTGAGACGGCTGAGGTCGAAGCATGCCACCGTGGCTTGGCGCGGGATGACGAATGTCGCATCCACCGGCCGGCGGCGTACGTTAAGGCACACCCCCGACAGCTCAATCCTCCCGTCGAGGGGCATTATGGTAGCTTCGGCTGTCGCAGACCTGCGTGTGTCAACGTCTGTAGATAACCTTTCGGCATCTAGCAGCAGGCGCCCTCGGTCGCGCAACAAACGTGCCCCGCCCTTGGCGAGCCATACGTGACCGGGGTCACCGTCGAGATGCGACATGATGTCGGTCACCTGATCGCCGATGAAGCCTGCCGGGCTCAGCAATTCGTAGAGCACCAGCGAAGGCGCCGCCGTCTGTCTCAGGGCATCGATGTCGATGGTCATGGCGTGTGTGGCATCGCGGCCTGACACCTTGTGGCGAACGTGCGTCATGGCATCGTCGCACAGCAGCTGCGCGTCATTGAGGCGTTGTGCCGTGGCGGCCAACGTCTCGCGCACGCGCGGGTTCATTGTCTCCAACAGCGGCAGCAGTTCTAAGCGTATGGTGTTGCGCTGCGCGGCATCGCTACTGAGGTTTGTGCTGTCGGTCTGCCAGCTGGCGCCTTCGGCAGTGAGCCATGACTCGATGTCGGCTCGCGTCACGCCGAGCAATGGCCTCACCACTACAAGGCCATCCTTGCGGCGCGTCACAGGCTTCATTCCCGTAAGTCCGCGGAGTCCGGTGCCACGGATGAGGTTCAGCAGCATCGTCTCGATGTTGTCATCGCGATGATGAGCCACGCAGAGGGCTGCCAGGCCGCGCTGCCGCACCACGTCGGCAAACCATTCGTAGCGCAGCTCGCGGGCTGCCATCTCGATGCTCATGCCCTGCCGCTGGGCATAGGCACGAGTGCGGAAGTGTCTCACGGTGAGCGGCACGCCGTACCTCCTGCACAGACGTCGGCAGGCAGCCTCGTCAGCATCGCTCTCGCGGCCGCGCAGCTCGAAATTACAGTGCAGTGCCTCCACGTGGCAACCCATCGCCACGAGTGCCATGAGCAGTGCCGTGCTGTCGGCGCCGCCGCTCAGCGCTATAGCCAGTGGCATGTCGGCCGGCAGCGGCCGGGCAGCGGCGGCTTGCCGGGTGGCGGGGTCTTGTACTGTCGGGGCAGATTGGTAGATGAAAGACCTGGCGGCATTGAGTACGGCGCCGGCAGCATCCATGATGCGGCGTTGTGCCGTCGGTGTGCCTACTGATGGCTCTGTGGGCTGCATGATAGTTGGGTGTTGTTGCATTGCGATGTGGGATTGGCTGTGTATGTGAAGAAGAGGTTTCTTGCCCTCTCGGGTTTGAAACCTCTTTAAGCCGCTTTAGGAAAAATAAGGAGTAGAAAAAGTGATTACGCGGCAGTTTTATTCTTAATGGTAACGTGAAATATGACTATCTCTTTACGTGCTGTGACATCATGTGTTGCTGTTTATCGTCTGTGACGTGCCGTCGTCGTAGATGATGATAACCTGCTTGATGCACCGTTGTGGTTTGTCGCTATTTTTCGCAACAGAAACGTCCTTCACCAATGGTCTCTGGAAGCGTGACTGTGGGGTGGGGGTAGGTGGGTTTGCAATCTTTTCGGCTACCGTGTCGCGCGGGGTGTCGAAGAGCACACCTTGCACAGGTTGACTCACAGAAGGCTGTGCGAGTGTCTGTGTAGGTTGGTGGGTGGCGGGGCTGTCGCCTTTGCCGTCGCTCTCCAGCATGCTACCTGTGCCAAGCAGAAGCCAGTCGGTGCTCACCTGAGGGTAGGCTTTCTTTATAGATGTTACGAGTTTCAACGACGGATTGTTGTGTCCGTTGATGAGGCTTGATAGAGCGGAAGCCGAAATACCGATGGCAGAGGCAAACTCATTCTGGGATAAGTTCAGCCATAATCTTAGTTCTTGGATGCGCTCTTTCATTATTCTATAAAATATGGTTTCTGATGCCTTCGTAGGGTTGGATATAGGTCGTTTCCCTCGTTTTGGCGCTGCAAAGTAAATACATTATTCCGAATCCTCCAAATTTTTGTGTACTTAATTTAAAAAATAATTTCGATGGCTGCTTTGGTGTTTTGGATTCAGGATTTAATATTCCAAATTCAGAACTTTAAACATGTCAGAAATTCGGAATCATGTTCATAAACGTAAATCAAAAGGGTTCCATTTCCCGAATATTCAAGTCTTCACTTTAATCAATTCCCGTTAAACGCTGGGTTTTCAGTGTTTACAAGTGTATTTTTAGGCGTATTCACTTTCTGTAACCCCTATATTCAATTATCCAGACACTACACATTGAATATAGATGTCTGTATATACATATAACATATTGGTTATTAAGATATATACACCTCAGTAAACTCTTATGTATATCCATGAATTTGGATATGCGAATTTGTGATTTAGAAATCTAAATTCAAAATTAACGATATTAAATACATCATTCTGTATGCTAAATCAGTGATAATTCGGAAAGTTGAATTTACGATATTGGATTCGAAAAGATAAATAATTCAGTTTTATAAAACTTAATTATTGTAAAATATAAATCGTCTGTTTCGCTTTATGTCTGGGAATAGCGTGGCTGCTGAACGTGCGAACGAGGACCCTTCCGATGCATTCTAAGCAATTCTCAGGGCATAAAAAACGCCCTAATCCCGTTGAGATTAAGGCGGATAATAATCGAAAATCCTGTATGAGGATTCTGCAAAAATAGCTGTAAGTTCAGTGTAGAATGAAGAAGACAAGCTCCTTCAGGAGGTCGCCTTCGGTGCTTCTCTGCCCTCCTACACCCTTTGAAGCGGCATCTGTTCGGCGTATTTGGGCCAAAATGTTGAACACTTTCATGGCGGTGTAGTAACGCATGGCAGGCATGATGTCGCGTCGCACTTGCCAGGGCTGTACCTCAAGCCACGCTGCTATACCCTCGTCGGTCTTCACGGGAGCGTAGAAGGCCAGGAGCAGATCTGTGTAGAATTTAAAGAGAGTGGTCAACGTGGGCTGAAGGGCGAAGTTCTTGGGGTTGTTGTCAAAATAATTGACAATACGATTAGCCTTCAGGACATCCTTTGCAGAGAGTGCCGCTACGAGTTCGAACGAGTTGTATTCTTTGCTTATGCCGATATTGTCTTCTATGAGCTGTGCGTCGATTCTGAGGTTGCCTTGCGGCAGTGCGAGGACGAGCTTATCGATCTCGCTTGACAGACGGCTCAGGTCGGAGCCGACATACTCGCAGAGTATCTGGCAGGCGGCAGGCTCTATCTCTACGTGCTTGCGGCGGACGTAGTTTGTCACGAAGGCCGGCAACTCGCGGTCATAGAGTTTTCGCGACTCGAAGATTATGCCAGCTCGCTTAATGTCGGCAGCCAGACGTGTCCGCTGGTCGAGGGTGCCGTTCTTGTGGCAGATGATGAGGACGGTCGTCAGCATAGGCTTCTGGGCATAGGTGGCGAGCACTTCGCGGTGGTCGAGTTTCTGTGCCTCGCGCACCACGACCACCTGGCGCTCGGCCATCATGGGGTAGCGCCGTGCGGCGCTCACCACCTCCTCGCCATTGGTCTGCGTGCCATAGAGGACGGTGAGATTGAAGTCGCGCTCCGACTCCTGAAGGGCGCTGTCAGCAATGAAGTCTGAGAGGCGGTCGATGTAGTAGCTCTCGTTGCCCATGAGGTAGTAGATGGGTCGGAAATCGCCGGCTCGCACCTCGCGTATTATGTCTTCGTAGCCTATTCCTGATGCTTTCTTTGCCATGCGTGAGAGTTGATGTTATAGGGGCATTGCGATTATGCCGCAAAGTTAATGCAAAATCTGGAAAAACGAAAACTATTCGCCGAAAATGTGTATCATGGGCTGCATGAGCTGTCCGCAAATGTTAAAATGCGTTTCGCAGCAGATTTTCATATTTAAAAAGGCTTAAAACTAAGACATGAAACTAACGCCCTAATGCCCTGCCAACGGTATTTGTCGCAGAAATAAAGTAACTTTGTGTCGCTATGACAGCACGTCAAGCCTTTAGCAGACACGCAGATGCCACAATGGTGGTTTTATCGTAGTTAATCAATTGGCGGACAGACATGCGTAGCTTGAATGACGGATATAACAGAATATATGATGATACGACGTATTCTACTTGCACTGATGATGGTGCTTTCTCTGCATGTGTCAGCACAGCAGTTTCCCTTTGGTGCCGACGTTACCTGGGACCGGCACAGCCTGATGGTGAATGGTCGCCGTGTGGTGCCTGTGATGGGCGAGGTGCACTATTCGCGCATCCCCGCCGATGAGTGGCCTGCCGAGGTAAGGAAAATCAAAGAGGGCGGTGTGACGATAATAGCCACCTACGTCTTCTGGAACCATGTTGAGGAGCAAGAGGGCATCTTCAACTGGAGCGGGCAGCGCGACCTGCGGCGCTTCCTCGAGGTGTGCCGCAGCGAACAGATGCCTGTGGTGTTGCGCGTGGGACCGTTCTGCCACGGCGAGGTGCGATGCGGCGGCATGCCCGACTGGCTGTTCTCGAAAGGCTGTGAGGTGCGCACCACCGACCCTGCCTTCATGACCTATGTGGAGCGTCTGTATCGTCAGATCTTCACGCAGGTGCAGGGCTTGCAGTGGAAGGACGGCGGCCCGGTCATAGCTGCTCAGTTCGACAACGAGTACCGCGGCCCGGGCGAATATCTTATGGCACTGAAGCACATGGCCAGTGGCATAGGCTACGACCTGCCATTCTACACACGCACTGGATGGCCTGCGCTGACCACCCCCGTGCCTTTCGGTGAGCTGCTACCCCTCTATGGCGACTACGCCGACGGCTTTTGGGAGAAGAGCATCAAAGAGACGGCCGGCAACTACTTCAAGGCTTTCAGCTTCAAGGCATTCCGCTCATCGACGGCCATAGGCACCGACCTGCTGGGAGAGCAGAAGGAAGAGACTGCC
>Ga0247610_10005612_pt1 | contig 13188 bp, 10 predicted proteins | sample 174DNAGHGhighgp2_FD_193483 | JGI IMG/M metagenome (GOLD analysis project Ga0247610, IMG submission 193483) | Sheep rumen microbial communities from Palmerston North, Manawatu-Wanganui, New Zealand - 1742 DNA GHGhigh gp2 | ecosystem: Host-associated > Mammals > Digestive system > Stomach > Rumen...
AGCCTTTTCAGTTTATTGAGCGGGTTGATGCTGTGGTCGAAGCAGGTCGTTCACTGTTTTGACTGGGTTGAAGGTGGAGAGCGGAACCTCTACGAATATGGTGTTCCAGTCACTCATGGCGCCATTCCATAGACCGGGCAACTCCAATGCCTTGAGCTCACGTCCGTTCTTGGATTTGCTTGAGATGAAACCGGTTGACTTGTCAACGTATTGGGGCAGGTTGAAAGGTGTTCCTTTATAGTTACGGACAGCGCAAACCAAATCGACAGGATTGAAGTGCGTGCCTTTGGTGAACATCTCCTTCTTACGCTCATCATTCAGGTCAATCTGCGAACTCTCGAGAATCTGTGGAGATACAGTACCATCGCTGTTATATGCCAGGAACGGACCTCCTCCGGGCTCGCCTACATTCTTGACCATGCCGCAAACGCGGATAGGACGGTTGAGCTTGCTGTGGAGCCATTCTGCCAGATGCTTGCCTTGTAGTGTGCCGATATCCTTCCGGCGGCAGCAGAGCGTCTTGCTCATAAAGTCTGAAATCTGCTTAAGCTGTGCGTCTGTGTATTTGCCGCTGTCCAGAAGGCGTAGATAATCAAATACTTTGTTCTGTATGGTGACCAGAATGCCGGCCAGCAGTTTCTTGTTGGTGATGGTGTCGGCCTTGAGGTGATCGGGCACCACGTTGTCGATATTTTTTATGAATACTATGTCTGTGTCAAGGTCGTTCAGATTCTCAATCAGTGCTCCGTGCCCTCCAGGACGGAAAAGTATGGATCCGTCACTGTTGCGGAAAGGAGTACCGTCGGACGCAGCGGCAACTGTATCAGTGCTGGGTTTCTGCTCAGAGAAAGAGATGCTGTATGCAGTGCCGAAACGTTTGGAGAGAGTCTTGGCACAGTTGTCGGACAATGACTTGAACAGCTCCCTGTGTTCCGGTGATACGGTAAAGTGGATGTGCACGGTACCATCGGCCCCGGATGCGTACATTGCACCCTCTGCCATGTGCTCTTCGAGCGGGGTGCGTGAGGTTGTGCTGTAGCTGTGGAACTTAAGCAGTCCTTTGGGGAGCGAGCCGTAATTCAGGCCTTTGGCTTCAAGCAGATTGGACACTACAGCCTTGTATTGACCCGAAGCAATGAGTTCTTTAATGGATTTGCCGTCATTCTTGAGGCAGGCGTCATTCAGGTCATTGTAGAATGCAAATTTTTCTATCCCGTTAAAGAAGGTGTTCTCAAACGGAGTGGCAGGAGCGCTGTTGCTGCTTTCAAGAAATGCAAAAAGATCCTTGAACATTCGGCTGGCAGCTCCCGATGCAGGCACGAATTTGGTGATACTGTGCCCGCTTGAGCAGTATGTATCCCATGTCTTGATGTAATCACTGCATTGGCTCTCTTCTACAGCCATTATACCATTGCCGACCGATGCGGCTGACTCCAACTCCAGAAATGGAAAACCGTTCCTGATAAGTTCCAACTGTTCTTTTACAATATCAGCGTTGGTTCCTTTCTTTTTAAACTGTTCAAGGTCTTTTTCGTCAAACATATATATACTAGTCCTTATGGACATCAAATTTAGTATTGTTTTTTCAAATTGGCAAAGAAACGATTTTTTTTAATAACTTAGCAGCGTTTTAAACAAATCAAACTATGAGATATCTTAAAAACCTGTTTTTATCATTGTTCTGCCTTAGTGCTGTTTACGCATGGGGCGGAAATGCAAATGATATGGAGGATGAGGCGTACCCTGAGATAACATTCGAGAAGACTACGCATGATTTCGGCCTGTTTGACAGAGAGCATGGTGATAAGGTGTGCTGGTTTGTGTTCAAGAACACAGGTAAAAAGGAGCTGCTGATACTGTCGGCTGGTTCGTCCTGCGGATGTACCGTTCCGGAGTATCCTAAGACAGCCATCCTGCCGGGTATGAAAGACTCCATCAAGGTTTCATACAGCGGTTCGACCAGGAGGGTGGGCGTGGTTAGAAAGACCATTAGCCTGACCACCAACTGCAAGATAAACACATCTTACCTGTATATTACGGGCGAGATGGTTGAGGAACTTGTAGCGGACAGGGTAAAACCTGAAGAAGAGAAAAAGTAAGAGAGATCAACGGCATGGTCTGATGTCAATGACAGTCAGTGTTCCTGCCGTGACTTTGAATTTTACGGAGTAACCGTCAAAATCCAAACCGTATTGGCGGTCAGGATCATCCTGATACCTGGGACGCGGATCTTCGGCCAGAATACCCCGGAGCGCCTGGAGCGTTCCGGGTTTTATATTTGCTGCAAATGATTCCGGTATTATCACATCCAGACGGTTCATGCTGAAGTTACCCGTGAATCCGGGAGTGGCATCGGGCTGACAGTCCGTATAGGGAATATATGGTTTGATGTCATAGATGGGCGTACCATCCATCAGGTCGGCTCCGCTTACATGCAGCACCGGACCTTGAGGAGTACAGGTCTCTATGGATTCAAGCCTTACGCACGAGAGGCCGATAGGGTTTGGACGGAATGGCGAACGGGTGGCGAAAACTCCGATGCGAGTGTTGCCTCCAAGACGTGGAGGACGTACCGTGGGTGACCACTCCTGACGTACTGCTTCCGAGAACTCCCAGATCAGCCAAATGTGGCTGAACCCTTCAAGTCCACGCAGGGCGTCGGCATTACGGTACAGGGGCTCAAATACTATAGTTGCCTTGAGCTCTGGAACCAGACCACTCTGTCTTGGTATGCCGAACTTGGTCGGAAAACCTGTATGTATAGTAGCTATCGGTTTCATTTTAGGCTATGCAGGAACGAAGGTACAAAAAAAAGGATTAGATTTGTAGGTTACAGTTGTCGATATGCACTATATAAGAGTATTAATGATGTCCATACTGATAGGCCCGGGTTGTCTGGGCGGCTTGTCAGCACAGGTGCTTCCGGTGCTGAACAGTTTCAGTAACCGGAATTTCAAGGGAACGGTCGATGTGTCATGGCCGGTCTTGTTTGAAAGGTGCACTTTTACGACAGACAGCATCGTTCTGCGTCATTCATACGGAGCGGTGTTCAGGAACTGCAAATTTGAATGCACAGACGGAGTGCTGTTTATCGCGGAGAGCGGAGACGGTATCATTCTGGCCGATTGTGACATTAATGGATGTAAGGCTTTCAGGTTCAGTAGGACACCCGGTCAGTCAGACCGGAATTATGTTACAGATGTGAGACTGGACGGCGAAGAGTATTCTGTGCCTGATGACCAGGAGACTATAACGGAAATCGACGGACTTGAATTGGGGGAGAGAGTTACAGGCGGTTTGTCCGGGCCTCTGATAATGATGATGAGCGCCGACAGAAACACTCTGAAACGCGGCGAAAGTACAGAACTGAGAGTGAGAGGCCTTGAACAAGGGATGTTCGTAGGATGGCGTTCATCTGAATCGGATGTACGCATCGTTGTGGAAGGTGACGGATACAGTTGCCGGGTTTATGCTCCCGATTCCATCGGCAAACAGGAAAACGTTATTATATCAGCATATACCGAATACGGACTGGAGGCTGCATGCCAGCTCCAATTGATGCCTGATACGCAATCGGTTAATGTGAGAAAGAAGAGGAAAGGATGAGGCGCTGTAAGATAAGGTATGTGGTTTTGACCGTGCTGTGCTGCATTGCGGTTAGCAGACAGGCTGCGGCAAAGAGCTCCGGGGGCATGGCGTTTGACCTGAATGAGAGAGCCATTTCTTATCTTTGGAATAACCTGGATTCGGCCGAGCAGTATGCCAGGTATGCCCTTGAGGTGTCGGGCCGCCATTCCGATGAGCGTGCCAAAGCGGTCAATACTCTGGCCCGTATAGCTTTCATGAGGATGGACTTTACCCGTTCATGGGAACTTTACAGTTCAGTGCCCGCTATCACCAGAAATATGCTTGAGGTAGTGGCTTCGGAGATAGGCCTGATGCGCATATGCCAGCGTACATCGGACAATGTGTCTTTCTACGAATACAGGAACAGGATCCTGTTGGACCTGCGGGCATTGCATGAGGAGCAGGAGACTCTGAATGATGCCCAGACTGAACGCTTGCTGTCATTGGAACGGTCGTTCAGGATGGAATCGGCACGATACTGGTTTGAGTTGGAGCAGTTGGGTCTGGCAGGGCATGAGATGTCTTATGTGGTTGCCGATAATCTTCTGCGTGACGACCATGACCGGTACCTTACATATACTTATATGCGGGGCCTCGGTATCGGGTTGGATTCTTATGGCAGCGAGGAGCTGCTGTCCCAAAGGCTGCGCAGCCTTGACAACTGTCTGCGTGGTGCAGTCAGATACAATAATGTGAGGATGCAGGCTCTGAGCATAAGTGCCATCTGCTCCCTGTTGCTGGAATACGGACCGGCCAATGTGCTGTCGGGCGTGAGCGATGATATGCTTTCACGCCTGAACGCGTCCGATGTGCAGCCTGAACTGCTCCCTACACAGCTTGCTCTTAAGGCCTTGCAGCTTTCGGCATCATATGGAGGACAGTATGAAATAATAGAGAGTGAGAGGCTGCTGGCATCATGTTATATAGAGCGCGGATTGTACGGGGAGGCTCTCGGGGTATTGTCCAAGGCTCTTGAGATGCTCAATGACAATCTGCGGCTTAACAGCGCCGGACAGGTTAGCCTTGAACCCCTGGCGATGTTCAGGGATGATGATCTGATAGCTGAAGAGGAGTGGATGGCAGCGATGCCGCACGGGGTTGTGCCGGAGTGTCTCTCTTCATTGCGCGAGCAGATGAGCCTTACCTATTCGGGTCTTGACAATAAGCGTGCCTCGGATTATAACAGGACAGTCTATCTGGAAATACAGAAAACAATCCGTCTGGACCGAAGATATGAGGCTCGCAATATCCTTCTGCGACGCTCCAATATGCGCCTGACCGGTATGCTTTATGCTGTGGCAGCGGCCATCCTGCTGTTCGTCATTTTCATCCTGCTGTTCCACAAACGTATCAATGCGGCCAACAACAGGTATGTCGAGATGATAAAGAGGACTGTAGGGCTATGCGAGACTATATTGCGACCGGTCCCGGCGGGCACGGATATCATTGAGTGGCTGAACAGCGTGGCGGCTCCCGAATTGAAAGATATGACGGGGGCTGAATCAGTAACTATTGATGAGAATGCAGGGATATCGGCATCATGGGGCGTAAAACGGGCAAGTAGGGATGACAGGGCATTCCTTAACACAGTGGTCCCGTACCTGAAGGCCGCCCTCCGTAACGCCGATGAGCTGGTGGGACAGGCGGACCGTCTCAAACAGGCGGAGAAACAGCATTATCTGTATAGCCTGCATGCAGAGAACAATAAACGCGAGAATCTGGCGCGTAAGACATGCTGCCAAGTGGTTGCAGAGTGTCTGCCATATATTGACCGCATGCGCTCGGAGATAGACCACTTGGCCGATATGCCTGCAGACAGCGATCAGTATGCCCAGAGTCTTGAGTACGTACGTGAACTGGCTGAGCGCATCAATCAGTACAACGAGCTGCTCTCCGGATGGATTCGCATCCGTCAGGGTGTCGTTGCATTGAACATTGAGTCTTTTCCTGTGCAGGAGCTGTTTGATATTGTCGGTCACAGCAGCCGAAGTTTCATGCAGAAGGGTGTGGAACTGAATGTAAAGGAGACTGACGCCGTAGTCCGCGCGGACCGTGTGCTTACGCTGTTTATGATCAATACATTGGCAGACAATGCCAGAAAATTCACTCCCGCCGGCGGCAGTGTGGTGGTTGAAGCCCTTGAGGGTGATGATTATGTGGAACTGGCTGTCGAGGATACAGGGTTCGGAATGAGCGCGGATGATGTGCGTATGATACGGGATGAAAAGGTTTTGGATCCGGACAGAATTGGACAGGGACGACAAAAGGGTAAAGGCAGCGGATTCGGACTCATGAGCTGCAAAGGTATAATCGATAAATACCGGAAGACTGATGACCTGTTCAATGTGTGCAGTTTCAATGTGGAGAGCACACCAGGTAAGGGAAGCCGGTTCTCATTCCGCCTGCCTAAAGGAATAAGACATATACTTGCCGTGCTGACAGTGCTGTGTTCGGGTCTGACGGGCCTGGCTCAGGAGACCGAAGGTAACAGGGACAGCCTGCTGGTGAAAGCTTATGATTATGCTCATCAGACATATCTTTGCAATACGGAGGGACGCTTTGAGGAGGCTCTGTTATATGCTGATTCGGCTTTTGATGCCCTGAACAAGGATTATCTGCAGCACAACGGATCGGAAGATATGCTGCTGTCGGTAATTGATGTCCTTGCGCCGGCCGAGACATATTGGCTTGAGGAGGGATTCGCAACTGATTACGAAACCGTATTATGGTTGCGCAATGAGATAGCAGTTTCGGCCCTGGCCACTCGTGACTGGGATATATACCGTTATAATGATGACGCTTACCTGAAGCTGTTCAAACTCTATTTCGGCGAGTGGAAGATAGAGGATGATTGCAGGAAACTCCAACATACCAACAGCAACCTGTCTATTGCCGTGATTCTGTTTGTGATTGTTTTTCTTATGGTTCTGCTGACAAGATATGTCATGCACTCGCGCCATTGGCTGAAATTCAGAAGTGACTTGCAGCAGACTATACGTGTGGTAAACAGTATATCACGTATAACCGCCGTGACAGACCTTGAAAAATTCAATGCCGATGAGGTGGTGAAACGCCTGGCAGAAGGAATATTCATGGAACTGGATCACCTTACCGATATGCGTACATTGACTATTACGCTCAATAATGAAGGACGTGTGATTACGGCAACCCATAACGAAGGTGCTGCCGATGAGCGTCTTGAGGACAGGGTGAATGCATGCCTGGCACAAGGTACCGAACAGAGTTCATCGGACGGCTTGTGCCACGCCCTGCCGTTAGCCCTTTCTGTAGATGATGAGGAGCGAATGATAGGCGTGGTCGGATTACGTCTGGAACATGAACCTGACGAAACCTGGACAATAGTGAAGGGAATGGTGGTAAGATATCTGGCAACGGCTCTATACAGTTGTGTCATACGCTTTGAGGCCGGATTCCATGACATTGAACAGATTGAGGAGGAATCTGAGCGTATCAGGTATGAGGAGAACCGCCTTCATGTGAGTAACCTGGTGCTGGACAACAGCCTGTCTACACTGAAACATGAAACCGTATGGTATCCCAACAGGATAGTCCAGATGGTAGAGGGGATTGAATCCACGCCTGTTTCCGAACGGGTTGCCGGTCAGGTGTCCGATATGAAGGAGTTGGTGGATTATTACAGGGAGATATTCGGTATTCTCAGCCAATACGCATTGTCACAGACAACCGGACAACTTGTGCACAGGGACGTTTTCACAACCGGTCAACTTGTTGAACGGATATCGGCTTTTGTCAGGAAGGCGCAGCAACGCAACCGATATGACGGAGAACTGACTGTTGATGTCGGCGACCTGTCAGTGGCGGCTGACCGTGTAATGCTGGATTATCTTATTGAGAGTCTTGTGGGAAAAGGTATGGAAGGCGGCGGCAATATGATCCTGAATGCTCTTGACGTAGGACGTTTTGTCAGGTTTGAGCTGCACCGTAAGTGCCAGGCACCGGAGCCCGAGGTTGTGGACACTCTGTTTACACCACTTCAGAACCGGGAGGACATGGCGTATGTGGTATGCCGTCAGATAATACGCGAGCATGATGAGGCGTTCGGACATCCCGGCTGCCGTATCAATGCGGAGATTGAACAGGATGGTATTCTTATATGGTTTACTCTGCCTAAAGCGGATTGAAATAGTTACAGTATATGGAAAGTATCAAGACAATTGTAGTCGAGGACGTGTCGCTTGAACTGAAAGGGACACTGTCCATTATCAGAAACGAGATTCCTGAGGTTGAGGTGATAGGAACGGCTCAGACCGAAAGGGAGTTTTGGACACTGATTGAAGGTGGTGCCAAGCCTGATCTGGTGTTGCTGGACCTGGGATTGGGAGGCTCTACAACCGTAGGCGTTGATATTTGCCGTAAGCTTGCTGAGATGGGCAGCTGCAAGGTCCTGGTGTTTACAGGTGAGCTGTTGAATGAGAAACTGTGGGCCGATGTGCTTGATGCGGGTGCCCATGGCATAGTGCTCAAAACCGGAGAGCTGTTGACACGTACTGAGGTTATGGATGTCATGGCAGGCAAACGTTATGTATTCAACGAGCCTGTCCTTGAGAAACTGGTGGAACGTTTCCGCAAAGCCGTGAATGATGAGAAACTGCATCGCAGTGCAAGTATCGAATATGAGATAGATGAGTATGATGAAAGGTTCCTGCGCCATCTGGCATTGGGATATACCAAGGATATGATAAGTGAATTGCGCACCATGCCGTTCAGCAGCAAATCATTGGAGAAAAGACAGGCAGACCTGGTGTCACGCCTATTCCCGGAGGGTGAACAGCGCGGAGTCAATGTGACACGCCTTGTGGTTCGTGCCATAGAACTGCATATCATCGATCCGTCAAATCTTGAGCCCGATGAGTAAAACGTGGTGGTGGCATCCGGTCATAGTATATCTGCTGCTTCTGACAGTGGTGATACTGGCATCATGGATAGGGAGCATCATGGAGATAAGCATGGTGGGCGGCAACAGCGAGCTGGCACTTCGAAGCGTGCTGGGCGTACCTGGCATACGCTGGGTAGTAAGATCGGCAGCATCGTCTCTGGGCAGTGCTCCCATAGGCAATGCACTGATGCTCTTCATGGCATATGGCGCAGCCAAGGGGAGTGGCTTGTTCCGTGCATTCTCCCGGGTAAGGAGCCTGTCACCAAAAGAAACTGTAGCTTTCTATACCAGTCTCGTGGTACTGACTATATATATTCTACTTATAGTGCTGGGCGTATTTACGGGAAGCCATCTGCTGTTGGGCGTAACAGGTACTCTTAAGGGCAGTCCTCTCTATGAGGGACTGATGTTCCTGCTGATGCTTGCGGTATGTCTGCCTTCGCTTGTTTACGGACTCTCTACTGAGACTTTCCGTACTGCATATGACTGCGTCAGGGCTTTCAGTACCATCATTGCTCCGTTTGCAGAGTTTCTGGTCACTATGTTGGTGGCTTCACAGTTGCTGCAGACGCTGGTGTATACTCATATCGACGCTATGTTGGGATTGACCGATGGTACAATGCGTGTTGCTTCTTTCCTGATTTATTGGATACCACTGCCTATTATTCTACTGTTGTGGCAAAAATCGGGAAAAGAGGTTTGAAATGTTGAAATAATGCGCTAATTTTGCGGGCGCAAATGGCTCGGTTCCGTAGCTCAGCTGGATAGAGCAACAGCCTTCTAAGCTGTGGGTCTTGGGTTCGAATCCCAACGGAATCACGAAACCAAAAAAGAGAGGATGACCGTCCGGTCATCCTCTCTTTTTTGGTTTCGTGGGTTATGATTACTTCTTGAAGTCACGAACGGTGTAGTAAACCGGCTTGCGCTGGTACTGACCGTCGAACAGCAGCGGGAAGTTGTTGGCACCCAGCCATGAATCACGGTCGCCAAGGTTCCAGAAGGTTACGCATGAGAAGTTCTTCTTGTACTTGCGCAAAACCTTGAAGAGCTCATCGTACTTGGCCATCTGCAACTGAGCGATAGAGTCGGTGAGAGTCTGACCCTCGCCGCGGCTGAACTGGAGCTGACCGCCGGCCTCGTGGTTGATACGAACGTCGAACTCAGTGATCTGGATATCGTCAACCAGCTCAAGATACATCTGAATAGCCTTCTCGAAATCCTCGATGGTGGGGTTATCATAGATGTTGTAGTGACCCTGCATACCGATACCGGTGATAGGAGCACCCTCTGACTTAAGCTTCTTGACCATGTTGTAGATATAAGTTCTCTTGGCGGGAGTCCATGCACTGTAGTCGTTGTAGAACAGACCGGCAGTGGGATCTGCCTCGTGAGCAAACTGGAAAGCCTTGAGAATGAATTCGTCACCGCAGAGACGATAAGCGGTTGACTGACGGAAAGACTGCTCATAAGGAGCATCGGGGTTGTTGGCATCGCTCATAGCCTCGTTTACAACATCCCAGCAGTAAACTACATCCTTATAACGGTTGACAATTACCTGGATGTGAGCGCGAAGTGAATCATAGAACTCTTCCTTTGTAGCCTTGGCATACTTGGGAACCTTGATTGTCTGAGGAGCCTGAGCCTGACCCTGCTGGCCGGGACGCTGACCCTGACGCTGGCCCTGACGCTGGCCCTGGGGAGCACCCTGAGGACGCTGGCCACCGAAACCTCCAAAGCCACCGAAGCCTCCGAAACCGCCACGGGCTGTCTGCTCTACCCAAATGGTATCACCTTTCTCGTCACGCTCAACAACCTGATTGCCGTTCTCATCATACTTGTTGAACATCCAGTCAGCAAACTGGCTGTGCCAAACCAGGCAGTGACCACGCATCTTGATACCGTTGGCACGGCAGAAGTTTGCGATAGCATCGGCCTGAGTGAAGTTCCATACACCGGGACGCGGATGAATCTCACCCGGTTTCATGCAGTTTTCAGCAGTAATGCTGTTGAACTCCTTGAGAATGATTGATGCCTGAAGTGAGTCTGTCACGTTACGGGGAGTAACGGCTACACCAATCTTGAAGTAGTTTTTGTAGGCATCCTTAAGACCAGGATCCTTTTGACCACATGCGCTCAATACTATTGTAGCAATGAGAGCGATAACGGAAAGTTTTTTCATTAACTGATAAAATTGTAATTAATAATTGTTGTTTGTCTTTTTGTAGGCCCAAAATTAAGCATTTTATTTAATTATGTACCAATTGATAATATAAAACAATGTAAAAGTCAGGTCATTTGACGGCGCAATTGTCATAGAAGAAACGGAATACACGTCTGGTAATGTAGTTGCTGCCCAGGTCATGTGTGTGGCCGGGCAGGTAGAGCTGCTCAAAGTCCTTGTCGTGCCTGACCAGTTCGGACACTACCTGAAGGGTTGAAGCTGGGTCTACGTTGTCATCCATCTCTCCGTTAATCAGGAACAGCTTGCCTTTCATGCGCCATGCATTGTCCACGTTGGAGTTTTCGGAGTACCATGGTCCTACAGGCCATCCCATCCACTGCTCGTTCCACCATATCTTGTCCATCCGGTTGTCATGGCAGCCGCACAATGCTACTGACACCTTATAGAAGTCATTGAAGAACAGCAAGGCGGAGAGTGCGTTCTGGCCACCTGCAGAATAGCCGTAGATACCCATGTTTGATGTGTCCATGTAAGGATACTTTTTCTGGGCGGCTTTTATCCAGAGTATCCGGTCGGGGAATCCGGCATCCTTCAGGTTGCGGTATGCCACATCCTGAAAGCTCTTGGAGCGGTTGTCTGTGCCCATGCCGTCAATGTAAACCACTATGAATCCCATTTCAACGAGGCGGCTGAAACGGTTGCTGACCAGGAAGTTCTTATCCACGTATGAGTCATGCGGGCCGGAATAGATATATTCCACAACCGGGTATTTTTTCTTTGAATCAAAGTTGGCGGGACGGAAAATCGTTCCCCAGATGTCGGTCTTTCCGTCGCGTCCCTTGGCATGGAATACCTCGGGCATGGTATAGCCGGATTCCAGCAGGGCGGAGGCATCGGACTCCTGGAGTTTAAGGATAACGGTACCGTCCGAAGTTCTGCGTACTACACTCTTGTAAGGCTGGTCGGGGCGTGACCAGTTGTCGACAAATGCAGTATGACGGCTGTTCATTATTATCTCGTGGTGTCCGTTCTCGGGAGTGAGGTCTTTCACCTTCCCGCTGTTAAGGTCCAGACGCAGGAGATGTTTGTTGTAAGGGTCTTCTCCCTTTGAGGCGTTGAAGCCGTTTGCATAGAACAGTATGAATCCGTCATTCTCATCTATGAACTGTATTTCACGCACGTTCCACTGTCCTTTGGTGAGTTGGCGTATGCTGCCGTCCGATGTGTCAATCATATAGAGATGACGCCAGTCATCACGCTCGGATATCCAGAGTATGTGGCGTCCGTCTTTCATCCAGTGACGGTAGAGGTCATTGTAATAGACGAATGTTGCAGATTTCTCCTGGGCAAGTATGCGTGGGGTTCCGTCGGTTTCTATGGCGACAAGCTGGTATAACTGATGTCCGCGCTGATTGTATTCGAACGTGAAGAATCTTGAGTCCGGTGACCACCTGCCGAGTGTCAGGTCAAACTGGTTCTGCCATGGGGTGGGGTCAACCGGTATCTGCTTTAACTGACCGATGCTGAACAGGGCGGGTAGTGCCTGTGGCAAAGGGTCGCCTGGCTTGTCATAGTCAAGCCAGCGGTATGTGGGCTGTACCTGGTCGTCGGGGTGGGAATTACGTAACAGTATCTGACGCTGCTCGTGCTCCTGCTTTCGCAAGGCCGATATATACCTGGAGTCCGGCGACCATTGGATCTGAGAGTAGCCGTCATGTTCATTGCCGTCAAAACTCAATTGTGTCAGTTCTCCGCTCTCCCTGTTCCTGACCCATACGTTGTGATCGCGGATAATGCACTCCCAAAGGTTGTCAGGAGACCTTAGCCCTGTATCGCTACGACCTCCGAAAGCTCCGTTCCAGCCTGTGAAATCACCCGTACCATACGCTGCTGGCGGGCTCGCATATAAGAATCGGCAGTGTCACGCGGAACTACGGTTTTTGTGACGGCATTTATGTCGACTCGGTAGTAGATAAAGTCCTTGCCATCCCATGCGTAGTAAAAGAACGTTGTTGAATCAGTCCAGGTGGGATTGACCGAACCGAATGTCACCAGATTGGTGTATGAAGCCACCCTATTGGAAGATTCCTCATACAGCCTGTCAAAATCACCGGCCCGAACGCTGACTGACAGGATTGATGCGGCAATCAGCAAAATGGCTTTTCTGTTCATCTCTCTGAAGTTTTTATCGTGTTTCAAAGGTAGTAATTTTTTTATAGATATAAAAGGTGTAGTTATTCTGACAAAATGATAGGTGTCGATGTGCTTTTTACTCATTTTTTCTGTGTTTTTCCTGAGTTTAGGGCTGGGGCAAATTGAATTAATATCAAAATGCTATTCAAAAAAGACGGGTAAGCCGGTACAATGTAAAAAAAATAGTTTTACCTTCGCTTCAGTAACCAATTAATGCATCACATATGAATATCAATAACATTATGGCTGACCTTGAGCGTCGGCATCC
>Ga0247610_10005614_pt1 | contig 13185 bp, 15 predicted proteins | sample 174DNAGHGhighgp2_FD_193483 | JGI IMG/M metagenome (GOLD analysis project Ga0247610, IMG submission 193483) | Sheep rumen microbial communities from Palmerston North, Manawatu-Wanganui, New Zealand - 1742 DNA GHGhigh gp2 | ecosystem: Host-associated > Mammals > Digestive system > Stomach > Rumen...
GAGAACGGAAACAGTCTTTCCGATTTCTGCGTATTCTCTCTGCTCATTCGTCAGCAGGACACGTCCCTGAGAATCGAGCTCTGCCTTGCATGCTGCGGAATAAATGAATCTTCTTACTTTTCTGGCTTGAACCTGTGGAAATTCCTCTATTCTTGCAGTGTATTTTTCCCACTCTGAAAGGGGATATACACATAAGCACTTGTCTATTCCGCGTGTGACAATAAATTCTTTGCCAAGTTCATCCCTGAATTTGGCAGGCATGAATACACGCCCTTTTGGATCGGTAGCGTGTGAAAATTCACCCAGAAACATATTGTCACCTCCTTGCTTGTGGAAACTCTGTGGAAATTGTGGAAAATCACCACTTTCAACCACTTTGCACCACTTATGTGACAATTATATAATACTTTTTATAAAATAGCAATAGAGAAAACGATAGAAAATGATGCATGTTAAAAATCTTTTTCGTGTGCCTTATGTCTCTTCTTTCATGTGAGCAGGACAAAAGAAAAGGACCGTCCGTTCTGAACAGTCCTTTGTGTATTCTATTGAGGCAGGAGTTCGTACACTCCGTCGGGCAGAAGATGCCTGTATTTCTGTCCGCTCCTTATTTTTTCCCTTACCAGAGTTGAGCTTATATCTTTGTATTCATCTTCGGATTTTATAAACTCAGTTTCAACTCCGCCCCTGTAATAGTTGTACAGCGCCTGAAGCTTTTCGTATTCAAGATCCTTTTCGTCCCGGTATCCCTTTACTATCAGGTCTATATCAGAGTGGTGGACGAAATCCGCAAGCAGTCCTTTTCCGTTTACCACCTTTACGTTTTTCAGATCTTTAGCCGCAGTCTGAACAGCTTTTATTCTTGTCTTTTTGTCAAACATCGGCGTTTTTTCCGTGTTGTCAAAAACGCCTATTATGACTTCCGAATATGTTTCGCTGAGTTTTTTGAACAGAGACAGGTGACCTTTGGTGACAGGGTCAAAAACACCTGCAGTCAGTACTTTTTTGTCAATCATTTTGAGCCTTCTTTTTTAAGTAGAAAATGTGAAGTCTTCCGTATGATGCCTCTTTGATGAGGTCATAATAATCAAGAATCTGCGGTTCTCTTGTCGTGAGTCCGGCAAATCCATCTTCACAAACAATTATTCCCGTATCTGACAGAATGTCGCATTTGGCAATTGTCTTCAGAGTTGACGGGATTATTTTCTTTTCATAGGGCGGATCAACGAATATAAGGTCAAACTTTGTTTTTCCCGCAACGCTTTTGACATATCTCATCGCATCCATGAATCTGACTTCGGCACGATCGGACAGTTTGGTCTTTTCGCAGTTGCGTCTGACCACTTCTATGGCTTCTTTTGACGAATCAGTGAATACGCAGTGCTTTGCGCCCCTGGACAGAGTCTCAAGCCCCATCTGGCCTGAACCGGCAAACAGATCGAGTACATTTCTTCCTTCAATGTCAGAAGAGATTGTATTGAATATAGCTTCTTTTGCAAATTCCGTAGTCGGCCTTGTGGTGTCACCGGGGAGAGTGAACAGCTTTGTTCCCCGTGCCGTTCCGGTAATGATTCGCATCATCTGGTTTTTCCTTTCTTTGCGGCAAAATATTCAACAATTGCTTTTGCCGTTTCTTCATTGATTCCTTTTATTTTCATCAGGTCTTCTTCACCGGCATTTTTGACTTCTGCCAGTCCTCCGAATTCGTGAAGGATGCTTCTGGCTTTTGCCGGACCTATTCCTTTTATGTTTTCAAGTACGGAAGTCTTTTCCGTTTTTCTCTTTGCTCTCGACATGCTTCCGACAGTGTACCTGTGCACCTCTTCCTGAATCCTGTATATGAGGGCGAACACGTCGCGCTCAGACAGTATGTCTATTTCTCCGTCTTCGGATACGAGTGCTCTTGTCCTGTGCTTGTCGTCTTTTACCATGCCCAGAAGAGGAATGGAACAGTTTTCTTCCGCAAACAGTTCGGATATGGTGCTCAGGTGCCCTCTGCCTCCGTCGAGAAGAATGAGGTCTGGCATCACGGAAGTTCCATCTGCAAGATGAGCCAGATGTCGTTTCAATGCTTCCCGCATTGATGCGTAGTCGTCCTGAACTTCCACGTTCTTCATTCTGAACAGCCTGTAGTCGGATTTTGAAGGTTTTCCGTTGACGAATACAACCATGCCTGCAACGATGTTTTCGTTGCCTATGTTGGATATATCGAAAGCTTCTATTCGTTCGGGCAGCACTTCAAGGCCTGCAATTTTGGCAAGTCTGTACAGAGTGTTTTCGTTGCGGGAAGTGCTGGATTTGTACTCCCTGCATTTCTGCTCAGCATTCTCTTCAGCCATTCTGACGAGTTTCGCCTTGTCGCCCCTTGAGGGGATGTTGACTCTCACTTTGTATTCGGCTTTGCTGCTCAGCCAGCCGGACAGAAGTTCAGCGTCCTCTTTTGACAATACGTCAGTAGATTCTATTTCTTTAGGTATATATCCTCTTTTTTCGTACAGTTCGCACAGGAATGTGACAAGGGCAGAGGAGTCTATGATCTCTCCTCCTGAATAGTATTCGGTTTCTGAGTCCATGAGTTTTCCGTCACGTACATACAGTACCGTGACGGCGGAGATTTCACCTTCCGAGTGAACGGCGACGACGTCTCTCTCAAGACCTACCTGAGCCACGACTTTCTGCTTGTCGCTGAGCTTCTCAATCGCGCGGATTCTGTCCCTGAACAGGGCGGCGAGTTCATACTGTTCCTTTTCGGACGCCTGCATCATTTTGCTTTTCAGGTCCTGAACGAGAAGAGAAGAGCCGTTTGTCAGAAAGTCCAGCGCCATATTGAGTCTCAGTTTGTAGTCGTCTTCTGAAACGGATTCAAGGCAAGGCGCGACGCACCCCATCTGCCTGTATATGCAGTGACGTATTTTCCCTTTGTCTTTGGGGAAGGAGTGGCGGCAGGACGGAAGTCCGAATGCCTTGTCCATTGCTGCAATTACGCCATAAACGACGGCTGTGCTTGTGTAGGGGCCGTAGTATCTGACTTTTTTGTCTTTTCTTGATCTTGTCATGAAGAATTTCGGATATTCTTCTGTGAGATCGATTGCAATGTACGGGTAGGATTTGTCGTCCTTCAGCTTGATGTTGTATTTAGGTTTGTGCAGCTTGATCAGACTGTTTTCAAGCGACAGAGCTTCGATTTCCGAGTCGCAGACGATGTACTCAAAGTCTGCTATTTTGCTCGTCATGTTGTCCGTCTTGACGCTCTTGAAGTCAGTATTGTTGAAATACTGCGAAACCCTGTTTTTCAGTTTTCTGGATTTGCCGACATAAATAATCTTTCCGGAGGCGTCATGCATGATGTACACGCCCGGACAGAGAGGCAGCATTGCCGCTTTTTCTTTCAGCGAATCAGAATATTTCGAATTTACCATAGTAGTCCCTGAGAAAAAAACGGCAGATGGAAATAAAGACATCTGCCGCACATTTTTTGCTTTTCAATTATTGCTGGTTTGCGAGTGTTGTGTTTACAAGTTCTTCGAGTCCGTTCAAAGCCTCAGCCTCGTCGGGGCCGTCAGCGACCAGAGTTATTGTCATTCCGCCGGTGATTCCCATGGAGAGAACACCGAGAAGACTCTTCGCACTTATGCGGCGGTCGTCCTTCTGAATCCATATTGAACTGGTATATGAATTGGCTTTCTGAATGAAAAACGTTGCAGGTCTTGCGTGAAGTCCAACACTGTTCTTTATTGTAATATCGCGTGATATCATAACAAAATCTCCTGAGTATATATAAAATATATAACTATTTCCGACTAATACTCGACTATTATAACATAATCCTAATAAAAATCAACACATTTTTGCAATTGTGTGTTAATTTTTGTCAGTCGGTGCGGATATTGAAGTCAATGTCATTTCAAATTGGACTCTGGAAGTGAACACATTTACCACACTGTTTATTTCTGCCCTCATTGTTCCGTTGACGTAAAAACCGAGATCTCCTGCGGTTCCGTAAAGGACGGCTGTTCCGTAAACGTTCCAGTTTGTCGGGTGATACACTTCAATCTGGTTTCCGTCTTCGTCTTCAGCAAACACTGTTGAGCGCTCAGCTTTTATGTCGGTTACGTACCCGATCACTTCTTCATTTGAAGAGAGGTAGAGAACTGTTCCGTTCTGGATGCTCTCGAGCATCTCTTCGGAAGTTGACTGCATGACATTGTTGACTGAGAATTTCACTTCAGCTTTCTTTGTCAGCGCTTCATTGTTGAATACATAAAGCCTCAGGATAAGGGCTGCTATGCATGCCACGACTATGAGGATAATCAGGATGTCAAAGACATTGAATCTTGTCTTTTCAACGGGTTTGATTCTTGCCATCTTACTTCACCCCCTCAACTGTGAAAGCGGTGCAGAAAACAGTAGCTGCATAGTTGCCTTCGGCATAATACAGCGGAGCTCCCACAAGTATCCTGTTTCCGGCTACGTGGGCAACGTCGTGCTTGTCTATTGTGGCAACTCCGTTGACTGTCACGTAAACAACGTAGAGGTCCTCGTATTCGCCGTATTTGGCCACTTTTGAACCGTCTTCAAGTGTCTCGTAGGAACTGGTCACATTGATAACCTTTTCAGTGCGAACCTCTTTTACCTTGCCGAGAGTCTTTCCGGTTGCAGAATCAAGAACATTGTCTCCCACTTTGAACAGCGCCAGATTGTCGCCGCTGACCGGAGTTATCTTAACCGTAAAATCAATCGTATACTGCTTTTCGTTTGACAGGGAATTGCTTCTGGATACAGCGAAGAATACCACGGCTGCAATAATGACCAGAATTGTCAGCAGAACAAGCATATCTATCAGATTAAATTTGGTTTTTCCGTTTACTTTGTCCATATGTTTCGCAGAAAAAACTGCTCCTCCTTGGAAATGTGTTGTATTTTACATACCGGGCGAATATGTGCCCTCGAAGCTGTAATCTATTGATTCTTTTCTTGATGTAACGAGTCCCGACGCTATGCCTGCAGTCATCCAGAACAGCAGGAGGATCCTGTAGTTGAACCAGATGTGATCGGTGAATCCCATTATAAGAAGTCCTATTATGCCTGTCATCAGAGCAACGCAGACCATCTTGTCTCCCTTTTCGTATTCGGAGGAAGAGAAGGTGCAGCAGAGCTGAATGAAGACAAATGCGAAAACTGCGAATGTAAGAATTCCGCCGATTCCCATCTCAGCTATGAGCTGCAGATAGAAATTGTGGGAATGTGCTATCGTTGAAGTGCCGCTCAGTGCGTACTGCGGAAATACCATCTGGAATGCTTCCTGGCCGATTCCGATTCCGAAAAGGAAGATGTCATTGAGCATGTCGAGAACGCTCTTCCAGATGTTGAGTCTGTATACAGAGGACGAGTCTGCAAGAGTGAAAATGCTCTTCAGTCTGTCCATTACATTGCCGCTTGCAAATCCCAGAACAGTAACTGCAACAGGAGTGACCAGAATTCCTGCCGTGAGGAAATACTTGCTCTGGTAAAGAAGGAATATGACTGCGCTTATGGCGAGTCCTATCCATGCGCCTCTGGACCATGTCAGCACAAGACAGCCGAGGTCTGTCAGAAGAGCGACCACTGAAAGGAATCTTCTTCTGCCCGACTGCGATGTTATGATGAGCACGGCTGTAACCGGGATTGTAACGAGAAGATATTCTCCCAGAACGTTTGAGTTACCGAATGTGGAGACGGCTCTTCCTGTGATGTCAGAGAACATCGACGAGTCCAGGGTGACTGTTGACGTGTTGCCCGTGAGATATCCGTATATTCCGTATATTGAGACGAAAAAACTGGATATTGCGAGGCAGTTCAGGCACTTTCTTCCGAGCTTTCCTGATCTGACGAGGTTCTTGACTATGAAATATCCCCCGATCATACAGATCATCAGCAGGGATTTGGATATACTTGTTGTTGAGACGGAGAAGACTCCTCCGAAAACAACTGATACAATGAACAGGAATACTGCGAAATCAATCAGGTGGAACTTCATTGATCTCTTTCCGCAGACCCATTTCAGTGCGACGGAAAGGAAGGTGAGTATCACCAGTGCCGCAAGGAACATTGTCGGAAGGAAAGGCAGGAAGGAGATTGTAATCGTGACGCCCGTCTCAGGTGTTGTGAATATAAGGACCACAACAAGTATTGCACCGATTACGAAGAACAGGTATTTGGGATCAAACAGCAGAGAAGACATTGCAAGCATGATTCCCAGAATGTACGGGACTGCAGCGTTTTGTTTCAGAGGTTCCTTGCTTGAGTCATAGTCTCTGTTCGGTCTGATTCCGAGTGCCTTGTATAAAAGAAAATACAGTATTTTGCTCTCGTGAACTTCGACTTCAAGGGATCTTTTTGCAAACATCGGAATAATCGAAACCATCATTACCGCTATTCCTATTATCATGTTTGAACCAGGTGCCTCAAGTCCGAACGCCAGTGTCCTGAAAAGATATGTTATAAGGACGAAAAGTCCGTATGTAAAAGCGAATATTCCGTAAGAGGAAAGAGGAAGGGAAACGAGGTATCTTCCGAGTTTGTGAAGAAGGTTTGAAGTGATGCTGTGCTCGACTCCGTATGCAATGGAGTATTTTACCTTCTTCAGAACTCCTATTCCGGTCCTGTTGTTTTTTGCAACCCACGCACCTATTTTATTCTTCGTGAATTTGTCCGATACGGTGTCATAGGAAGTCATTACCTTGCTGAACACGCTCTGTTTCAGGAGGCGGGTTATAAATGTTGCAAATGTATTGAGTCCGTGAATTATGGAGCAATTTACGAATTTGTTCCGCAACTGTGCCCAGAATTTGTTTTCTTTCTTTCCGAGTTCACTTGCCACTTCTGCCTCCTTTCTCAAGGCACATTATCTTCTTTCTGAAAGTAATTATGCCGAGCGCGTATAAGATTACTATTATTAGAGTCAATATAGCACAATAACATATTTTTGTCAACAAACCGCCGTCCGGAAGAGCGTCTGAAATGACCCCGGCCAGAACGGCTGCAGCAGCTGAAGGTATTATTGCTGCAGAAGTGATGAAGAGCATCTGAACCGCGGATTTTTCTGCAAACAGTTCATTTCTTTTCTTTATGCTCATAATTGCAATGAAAGCCAGGGAAGCATACTGCGACACGCAGAAAGAAAGTGCAACTCCGCTTATTCCCGTTCTGAAAAAGATATTTGTGAACAGTCCGCAGACTGCAAACGAGCCGACACCTATTACAGATGATATGGCAGGAATCTTTGCATTCTTTTTGGAGAACATGACTTTTGAAAGCGCTTCCCTTACAGAAAAAGCGGGTATTGATATTGCCAGTATTTTCAGGGCTGCTGAACATTCTGACGCGAGTTCTGCATCAAAAGAGCCCCTCATGTACAGTATTTCGATTATTCTGCCTGAACAGAAAAACACTGCAATTGCAACAGGCAGCGAAAAAATGTATGACCACTGAACTGTTCTGGAAGAAGTCTCCCTGAAAGAATCCGGATTATAGTCTGCAGAAGAAGACAGCTTCGGAAATACGTAATTGAGTATGCCGAACGTCACAAGTCCCGATGCAATCGTGAACACTGACAATGAATACTCAAAAGCTGCAACAGTCATGTCCGAAACAAAACTGGAATAGAAAGTTGCAAGAAGGGAAGACGCAGGTGCGAGCCACGAGCTCAGCATTACCAGCCAGACCATGGATTTCAGTTCGCTCAGCACGTGAAGATCCATTCTTATGACAGGCTTTGGCATGAGGCGCTTGGAGAGCAGCGGTATCATAACCGTCACAAACTGAATCACCCACGATGCCGTGTAGACAATTGAAAGGATAATGACCTGTTTTTCCGTGTTTATTTCATTCTGAGTCGAAAGGTATATGATCAGGGCAATGTTTGAAATGCAGCTGACCGCCGAAGGCAGAATAAAACTGTCGTGAGACTGGAGTATTCCGGCAAGCGTGAATGTTCCTGCGGCAAATACCATGGAAGGAAACATTATTGAAAGCATTTTTGAAGCGAGATTCAGCGCCTCTTCGGAAATGCTGGGCGCATAAAGGAAAATAATCCATCGGGAACACAGTGCGCCTATGATGGAAACAATGAGCGTGACTGCGAATGCGGCAGACAAAAAAACAGAAGAAAAACGCGAAGCTTCTTCGGGTGAATCGTTTTTCTTCCTGTTGTAAAAGGGTATGAAGCATGAAACTATTGCTGCTGCAAAAAACATGTCATATATGGCAAGAGGGAGTTTTGAGGCGACAGAAAACGCGGTGGCATAAACACTGCCGCCAAGACTTGATGCTATTAACATTTGTCTTATGAGCCCGAGCACTTTTGACAGCAGGGCAGCTGCAGTCATTGCGACTATAGTGAGTGTGGGCTTTTTTGCGTTCGCCATATTATCCTCATTTTCCAGATTTTCCGACTAAATCATCCTGACACGCAGATCAGTACCAATTATTCCTAAACTTCGGCTCATATCCATCGTCATCACCATCGCCTTCAAACGATACATATTCGAACCCATTTTCTTTGCTCCATTTGGGCAGATCATATTCCAGGTTAGTACCATAATCCTCTACAACCGGCTCGTAGTAGTCTTCGCATGTGCAATAGTCTTCAAAATCTTCATCAAGATATTTCCGCAGACGTTTGGCAAAGAGATCGTGAATCGCCTCTTTTGTCATATATGGATTCTTTTTCAGCTGCTTTGCCAACTCTTTATCTTCCGCTATTGCTTCTGTTGGCACAAGAACTATGCTGGCTTCGTAATGACAGTCTACTGTCCCATTACCCGCATCCCAGACGGCAAATCCTTTCCATGAACAGGTGAAGCCTTCTTTCAGAAACTGCCTTAGCCCTTCCCGTTCTTTCCTTCTCCACTCTTTTCTATTAGCGCCCGAATAAAGAGAGGTCAGGATAAGCGCCATTCTGTCAGCCATTCTTTTGTTAAGACTGCATTCTTTCCGTATGCTCCCGGATACTGTTTCCGCATCACAAGAGGGATCTACACTCTCCATAACCCCAGATGTCAAAAGGTGCAGAATGGAGGCTGCTGTTCTCCTGTCCGCCGCACCGGAATGAAGCAGTTCGAGATAAACCTTGTATGGTTCATCTGTCAAGTAAGACGGGCCGTTCCTATCGATAAGTTTCTTGAGTTCCGCAACTATATTTTCAATTCTTATTGCTGCCATAATGCTTCCTCTTCCGTATCTCCTGTGTCAAGAAATGCAAGCACTTCTTCATACGTCCGGTCACTCTTCATGATCGTTTCACCAGTTCGTCCCTTTGCAGAGCATCTCGTTTATCCAACAAGTCGCTGAGCGCGGCAACGGCAGCATCATACTGCTTCTTCGTTTTGCTGACCTGCTCCTGTGCTTTTTCTATCTTGCGTTCTAACGCTTCCATTGATGCTATTCTTGCCATCTGTATTCTCCCTTTAGATACCTGTTTCGAGCTTTTTCCCGATTTCTTCCGCGCGGTATTTAATGTTGGCGTCCGTTAAGCCGAAGAGTTTCAGGATTATCCTCTTATTTAAGCAGATCGGGTCTTTTCAGTTTTGTTCTTATTGCAGATTGTTCTTTTCTCCACTTTTCTATGTTTGCATGGTGGCCTGAAAGAAGAATGTCCGGAACCTTTCTTCCGTTCCATTCATAAGGCTTTGTGTACTGCGGATATTCCAGGAGTCCGTCGGTCAGACTCTCATATTCGTAGCATTCTTCGGAAGAAAGAACGCCGTCAACCATTCTGGACACTGCATCCACAAGAATGCATGCAGGAATCTCTCCGCCTGTCAGCACATAGTCGCCTATGGATATTTCCTCGTCTACTATTTCTTCTATTATCCTTTCGTCAACACCTTCGTAGTGGCCGCACAGAATTACAATATTGTCATAATTTTCAGCAAGCTTGGATGCGCGTTCCTGAGTCAGTATCTTCCCCTGCGGAGACATGTATACCACGTGCCTTCTGGTGCAGTTGTTTGTCTCGGGTGAAGTTATTGAAGAAAAGCATGAATAGATCGGAACGGGACTCATGACCATTCCCATTCCGCCTCCGTATGGTGTGTCGTCAACTCTTCTGTGCTTGTCTTCGGAGTAGTCGCGTATGTTGTGGACCCTTATGTCCAGGTGTCCCGCTTTTACTGCTCTCCCTATTATGCTCTCTCCAAGAACAGTCGAGACGAGGTCGGGGAAGAGCGTCATAATATCGAATCTCATCATGAAAAAAATCCCTCGATCGGCGTCACATATATTCCGGTTGAGTCAACTTTTTTGACGTATTCCTTGACTTCTGGCAGAAGCACTTCGGTTCCGTCGTTGGAAGTTATGGAATAAATCTTGTTCGGCGAGTAGTCGAGTACATCTTTCAGTACGCCAAGTTTCTTCCCGGTGTCGTAATCTATCACGTCCAGACCAATCATGTCACAGATGAGCATTTTCCCTTCGGGAACCTTGATGTCGCTTCTGTATACGTAAATTGTTTTTTCCTTCAGTTTTGCTGCATCTTCAGGAGTGTCTATTCCTTTGAGTTTGACAATGGGAAACCTTCCTCCTGTCATAGAGGACTCTTTTTCATATTCCACATCGTCAACTACGAATCTCTTCATCTGTGAAAAGATTGTGGAGTCGTCGCTCCAGGCGTCTATCTTGACTGCGCCGTGAACGCCGTGGGTGTTGATTATCTTACCTGTTTCAATCAGTTTGTCCTTTGCCATAATGCACCGCCAAAAAAATGAAATGCGCCCCAGAAGTGTCTGCTTCGAGGGGCGACGGATTGATGAGCTCAATCAGCTCTTGTATTTGCGCTTTCTAGCGTTCTCAGATTTCTTTTTGCGCTTTACGCTTGGTTTTTCGTAATGTTCTTTTTTCTTAACCTCAGCGATTTTACCGTCGCGTGCGACTTGTCTTTTGAATCTGCGAAGAGCACTGTCTAGCGATTCATTATCTTTAACTCTAACTTCAGCCATCTGTGTATCCCTCCCTCCGCGTTCAAAGATTAATGATTGTGTGCTAAATCACATGAGGGAATTATATCACAATATTTGCAACTGTCAAGAGATTTTTTGCGCAACAGACTGACAAAAACGCGAAAAAGCATCATTTTGGAGCGCAAATGAGCCAAATCATTTGAAATTGTATTGTACAAGTGATAGAATAGCAATGTTAAGAAAGTCTATTTACACCGAAAGGTAAAATATTATGCGTAAAAGATTCACAAAAATCCTCTGCCTGGCACTGAGCTTCATAATGCTCGCGGTTGCATTTTCATCATGCACGAAAAAACCGGGGCTGTACAACTGGCTCGGAATAAGAATGGATGTCGACTACCTGCTCAAGCTGACGCTGAACGTCGGTGACGGGGATGTGGTTTATGATGTTCCGTTCGACGAATACAGGAATCTTTTTGCTTATTACAAGTCCATCATTTCAAATGTAACCGTCAACGAAAACTCTGTTGCAGTCGTTGCGACGAATCAGCAGAAGACTGCAGTCCTGAAGGAGCGCACGGAAGACGAACTTGCCAAATTCTACGCCCTTCAGTCGATAGCAAACAAGTACGGAGTAGGGCTGACAAAAGAAGATGAAGGCGCATATGAGAGAGCTTTTGAAAGGCAGGCAAAAACACTTGCAGACACCCTGACTGAGGAAGATCTGAAGGGTTACAATGGAACAGCTCTCGAGTACGCAAAAGAAAAGTACAATGAAGTCATAGTCAACAAGCTCAGAATGACCCCTGAATATTTCGAATATCTGTTCTACAAGAACATGCTGCTCAAGAGGGTAAAACAGGCAATTGTTCCAAATCTTGCAGCAAGCATCAAGCAGTGTTATTACCACTACGAGGAAGTTTACATTGAATATGTAAAGGGAGACGGACAGAGTGAGAGCACAGCTTATGAGAATATACAGAAAGCATACGAAGAGCTCGAAAACGGTGCAGATCCGAAAGACGTGGTAAAAAAGTATTCAAACAACAGCCTTTATACTTCAGATATGTACTTTGACTCGTACGGCAGACTGGTAGGCGACTCACAGGGCTCTGCACTCGGAACTACAATTGTTGAGACGGTATTCTCACTCGAAGAGGGCGAATACAGCGGCATCGTAACCGGTGAGAGCAGCGACAACCAGACCGCATATTTTGCAATTGTAATAAGACTGGATTTCTCGGAAGATGCTCTCTACAGCGAGAACGCAATAGCAACGCAGATGTTCCAGTATGCTTATGTCGGAGCAAAGTCCGAAACAACATACTATACAGATTACAACGATGTCCTGAATGCATATATCCAGAACATAAGGATCGAACCTTATGACGAAGGCATATATGACAAAGTTGCATACAACACGATGTATTAACGGAGGCCGAACTTGAAAATATCTCTGGTAATTCCGATGTATAACGAGTCATCAATCGTAAAGGATGCGCTCGAAACATATTCAACATACATGGAAAAAACGTTTGAAGACTGGGAACTTATTTTTGTCGACGACGGATCAAAAGACGGCTGCGGTGACGTAATCAGGGAAGCGTCGGAAAAAGACCCAAGGATACGTCTTGAAGGATACGAAGTCAACAGAGGCAAGGGATTTGCCGTCAGAACGGGAGTCCTTGCTTCTAAAGGCGATCTTGTCATATTCACCGACTGCGACAACGCATACGGCGAAGAGACGATAGGCAGGGCGGTTGAACAGCTGAAGTCGTCCGGTGCAGACATGCTCATCGGTTCAAGAAACCTGACAAAGGACGGATACAAGCAGTACACTTTCATGAGAAGGGTTGCATCCAAGACATATATAAAGATCATTTGCCTTGTTGCAGGATTCAAGCTTTCCGATTCACAGTGCGGATTCAAAGGATTCAAAGGGGAAGTCGGCAGAAAACTGTTTTCATACAGTGAAGTTGAAAGATTTGCATTTGATCTTGAGATAATACTTCTTGCTCAGAAGGCGGGATATACAATAACAGAGATGCCCGTGAAGATAATAAACCACAGGGAATCCAAAGTGAGTCTCGCAAGAGATGCAGTAAAAGTTCTCAGCGACCTGAGAAAAATGAAGAAGAGAATAAAAAAACTCGACATCCGAAAATAGACCTGTACGGTCGAATTGAGGGTTGAGAAGAAATATATAATTATCAAATTTGGGAGGTCAGTTATGACAGAACTCAGAGAA
>Ga0247610_10005616_pt1 | contig 13183 bp, 16 predicted proteins | sample 174DNAGHGhighgp2_FD_193483 | JGI IMG/M metagenome (GOLD analysis project Ga0247610, IMG submission 193483) | Sheep rumen microbial communities from Palmerston North, Manawatu-Wanganui, New Zealand - 1742 DNA GHGhigh gp2 | ecosystem: Host-associated > Mammals > Digestive system > Stomach > Rumen...
TTCTTCAAAATCTTTAATAATATTGCTCATCGCATCTTCTCGAATACTAGGAGTTAGGGCGCCATTGACCATTCCTATCATCATATCAATAGTTTGTTCTGTAATACTACTATCGGGCAAACTCATAATTTGTTCTACTAAATCATTGAATGGGGACATTTGTTCATTTTCCATAATATTTAAAGACATATTTCATTACCTCTTAATCATTAAAAGTTTTCTCAACAGTTACTACTGCCCAGGAATCAATAACTTCACCCTTAGATTTTTTTGTTTTTAGTACATAACCAGACTTGCTTAGGGTGTATCCTTCTGTAAGTTGGCGGTCTTTATAGTCGTTAATCATCTGGACGGCTTCTTCTTCGTTATCTACGCGGTATACATCAGTTGTCTTCAATAGCATCTTCATAATTTTCATTCTCCTTTTTCTTATTAAGTTCTCTTAAATCTTGAATTAATTGAGTGTAGTTTAGTTTTAGTGCGGTATCATTTATAGTAGACATTTGTTTGCGGCCAGCCTTGCCAGCCTTTTTCATAAGACGACGACGCTGCTCTCTATTCATGGGACGAGAGTTTTCTATTCGTCGTTGCATATCTTTATTTATTTGTTCTTGTATTTTATTTAAATGTTCTGGGTCGTTTAGCGCTTCGGTAAGTTGTCTTTCAGCTTCTTCTTCACTAATATTTGTCTTAGCAGCAAGTTGTTTAATAAGTGTATTATCTAATGTCTCTGTCATAATATACTCTCCATTATATGAACTATATCGTCATAGCTTTCTTTATGATTTAGTTTCATAAGATGATATAAAGAATAGTTATTGTCATCATCAGGAATTAAGTTAATTCTTATATGCATACGAATATCGTCGATAAAACGTCTTTCGTTTTCCCTCATACATGTAAAATGTTCATTTTCCGTATTTATTTGTAAGGGCTCTGTATAAGCATATAATAAAAAGTAATTATCATCTTGCTCCATAAGTGCGGTAAAAAATCTATCATTACCTTGATATTTAATTACGTTCATTCCAAAACTCCATAACCCAGTTAATTGGGTCTCCTTTATAGCTTACTTCATAAGAAATTTTAAAATTAGTAAATACTCTGACAGGAGATTCAATCTCTTCATCTTCACCGGTTTGGATGTTTCTCCAAATCATTGTAGATTCTAATATATATTTATCATATTTTTTAGAAAGTAATACTGCAAAATCTGTTGGATTCATTACAGCAAAAGTAATTTTAATTCTTTCTTTATTCGTATTACAATTATGGTAAAAATACTTTACACCATCATTTTCAAAAGAATAAATTATTTTATCATTATCCATTAAAGAAATTTTAAGATATGGAACTTCTTTACTGCCATATAATATATGCTCCATTAGCCGCCACCACCTACATTTTTATTATAGCCAAATTCCTGACTTTTGAAAAAATCTATATAATATTTTTCTAAATCATTTAGTTCATCCTTGTCACAATAAATAATTGGTTCTATCGTCCAGTTCCAGAATCCAGTTTTCCATATCTCATGATGAACTGCCTAATCTGCAATAGTCTTTATGCCGATTGAACTTTTGAAATGGTCTGTCAATCTTTTCTTTATATTTGTGCTTTTACCTATGTAGCATTTACCGGTTTCTAAATTAGTGATTTTATAAATACCTGCTTTATCTTCGATACCGACTCTTTTGAAGGTTTCATCTATATAAGGCTTAACATATTCTGCCCAAACTAATTTATTTATAATATCTGGATGCTAAACCTTCTATGATACGGTAGTTATAAGGAAATTTATATCTTCTTTATATTCATCAGGAACCTAAATTGTATAAAATAGGCGTTCCTGCTATTCTTTTTCGTATTGCCGCAACGGCGCTAATAATGCTTCAAATCTTTCTTCCTAGAAAAATGTATCGTTTGCGATGTCCTATTGCGCTTTCTATAATTTCTCTATTTCCGCGCGCGCATCTGCCTCTGCTTTATTTACACGTTCTTGCGCCTGCTATGTAAAATTCTACATACGCAAATTTAGACTTTCTTGACGTTCACGTTCTTGCCGTTCAAATTCAGTATCCATTTCTGATTGCCGTAAAGATTTTTGATTCTCAAAGAACTAATCTAAATCTTCACTTTTGCGGCGCATAGCATTATTATAACTATAATTTGCTGCTTCAATCTAAGATTGAATATCTAATAATTGCTCTTTTTTATTACGAATATCGCTATCTAGCGACGCACGAGTTGATGCTAATTGTTTTAATTCACTAGCATAGCTATCTCGCTCGTTCATATTTATAGTCTATTTTTTATTTAGTTTTATACTAAGTATAATAATAATTACAAGCAATATACCACTTATAACCCATTCCATTTACATCACCTATTCACTCCTTTCTTTATATCTTATTATATCACGATTTTTGAAAAAAGTCAAATATAAAAGAAAAGAGAGGACGAACATTATTGTTCGTCCTCAGCATGTTCTAAATAGATAATTCTTTGATTAGATGAGCCACGAAGTGGCAAAGTAATATCGCGCTTATCCAATTCAAAGCGTCCATCAATTATACAAGTGGTCTTATCTAAAATATTAGTTAGCAATTGCGCAGAGAAATTACTTGCTTGTTGCCGCTCTTGCAGTTCTTCCATAGTATATCCTGTCCAAATATATATTTCTAACTCAGGGAATTGATATTTACAAACATCAATTAGTTGTGATACGGCTAATAAGTTTTCATCTGTTAGTGGCTCTCCGCCAAGAATACTTAGTCGCCGCATAACATTATTTTTATTTAGTTTGAAGCATATTTCATATGCTTTCTCCATATTGAATTCTTCACCGTATTCAAAGTCTTGTGCTTCTGGATTGTGACAACCGGGGCAATGGAAGTGGCATCCAGAAAAATATACTGAGAGGGAGATACCGGGTGCTGCCGCGGTATCATCCCAATAGATTCCAGCAATTTTACTCATTCATCATTTACCTCCTTATATTTCCATTTGAAGCCACCTGTTGTTTTTAATTTACCACGACATACTTTGGAGATAGTTGATGAATCACAACCCGTCTATCTAGCGGCTTCATTAACACTTTTATATTCATTTAATATATTATCATCTTTATCTAATTGTAATACTGTATATGCTCCACCTTGTTTAGAATTATAAGGAGCAATTTTTTTAGGAAAATCATCAGATTCTTTACGCTTAATTTGATAGTTCTTAACTGATTTTCTCTTACTTTGAATTACTTGATATACAGTGCCATAATGAACGCCTAATTCACGTGCGGTAGAAGCAATATTACATATCTCTTTTACAAAGTTTCCATCTAAATCATATAATAATAATGGTTGTCCATCTGAGCGTTCTCCACAATTATCACCACCGGGAGAAGCATTATATCCATGATGATATGAATCGTAGTATTCAATCCAATATTTTTCTCGTTCATTTAATAGTTCTTTTGAGCATTCTTCAAGTATTTCAAAATCAAATCCATCTTCACCATATTTAATTATGGCTTGATGGAATGGACAATTACTATCTTTCCCATGACCATAAGCATCATTAATATGAGTTCTTTTTCGAGCGCTAATGTCTATTGATTGCCCTATATAGATATTACCATTAAATTTATTTGTAAATTTATAAATGCCACATTTTGGCATATTAAACACCTCTTAATAATTTTACTGGGAGCATAATTACTTCCATAGTTTGAGTAATGATGCTGCCCAATAAAATTATCAATTTATTCCATGCTTTGACTAAAAAATTTTTTTGGGGATAGATTATGATTCATCGCCTATGGAGAAGTTCATCTACCAGCTCATCTCCCTAGCCCCAATTTTTTTAGTGAATATGTTGAACACGTTGTTCAGTTTCTTTTTGTTTACCGTAATTAAACGCGGTTTTATAATCGCCCGTTAAATATCCAGTAACGCGGCGTAAGTGCTGTATGTTATGGCTACCGCATTCTGGACAAACGTCATTTATCTCATCCTAATATCCACAATCTTGACACATATCTAATTTTACATTAACCGCAAAATACGGGATGTCTTTATCCATTGCATAATTTACGATTGTTTCAAGTGCATCAATATTATTTTTAACTCCACTTGGGACCTCAACATATGTTATACATCCCGCGCTGGAATAACCAGTCAATTGCGCTTCAATATCAATTTTATCAAATATAGAAATATCTTTCCATACTGGAACGTGAATACTATTTGTAAAATATTCGCGGTCGGAAACATTAGGAATTTTTCCATATTTTTTCTGGAATTTTTTCATAGCAGTATAACATAAATTTTCTGCTGGTGTATAATACACACCAAAGTTTAATTTATACTCTTGTTTAAATTCGGCACAGCGCGTTTTAAATAGTTGTTCAATACGTTTAGCTAATTCCATACCTTCTTCTGTTGTATGGTCTTTGCCAATTAGAATTTGAAGCGTTTCTGCTAAGCCTAGTTGGCCAATAACAATGGTGCCATGCTTCAAAGCAGAACGAATACCTTCTTCTGGATGATAGCCTAACATTGTATTATTTTCATACATAAATTTAGCTGATGAAGGAGATTGAGAGCAAATCCATTCAAAACGTTCAAGAAGCATATCTTTTGCTTCGTGGATTTTTTTATCCAATAAATTCATAAAAATATCAGTAATTTCTGGAACCAATAGCCCTTCATCACTTTTTATAGTTATTGTCTCTTTATCAGTTAAAATTTCAGCAGATACTTTAAGTTGTTTATTTTTTGCTTTATCAACTAATTCTTTTGCTTCCATGGCAATAGTTGGCATAATAATAGTTACTGGACAAATATTGCCGCGGCCATCTTTTGTTTGTGGATTAGTTCCTTCTTCGGCATTTATGTCTGCACCATTCGCTGTTCTACAACCCATTGTGGAGAAGTAAGTCTTGGGGTCATTTACATCATATCCAGCATTACCGCTCCAATCTACATTTGCATAGTTTGGATAAATGCGCTTTGCAGTAGATTCAAGTGCTAATCTAAATAAATCATAATTTGGGTCGCCAGGCGCGCGATTTACACCTTTCATACATTGGAAAATACCGCATGGGAAGATAGGGGTTTTATGGAATTTACCTACACCCTTTATTGAACCTTCCAGTAGCGCTTTTATTACCATACGGCCTTCGGGAAGGGTGCAAGTTCCATAGTTAATTGAAGTAAATGGTAATTGATTTCCACTACGAGATTGTAAAGTATTAAGGTTATGATACATGCCTTCTACTGCTTGATTAAGTTCTCGCGCAGTCATACCAATAGCATAATGATAAGCTAAATCCTCTGGGTCAATTTCTTTAGGATGATATAATTTATCATTAATTGATAAAGAATCATTTAATTTCTTATCATGCTCATTAACTTTATCAAATAGTTCCATTTCTTTTTCATTATTAGAATGGAAGCTACCATGAATCCAATACATGCCATCTAAATAATGTTTATAAAAACTCTTTCTCACATAAGGCACCATAGTCCAATCCAAATGAGTCGCGGAAACTCCACCGAACTGCATTAGTGATTGAAGTTGAAAGATAACTGCTACAAGCTGAAAAGCAGTATTAATTGAGTTAGCTGGCCGCACATCTGTTTGACGTGTATTGAAACCTTCTGCCAATAATTTATCAAATGGAATAGATAAACAATTGTGCATACCAACTGCATATGCGCTTAAATCATGAATATAAATTTCATTATTCAAATGATTATTACGCGCCATATCTGACATACAAAAATCCAAAGCATATTGCTTCATCATTTCATCAGATGCTTCTCCAACACGGCCTCCAAATGAATGTTCATCCACATTGGCATTTTGATTTTGAACATTCTTGGCTTGTAACTTCTCACTAATCGCTCTAATAAATTCATCAGAGCACGCGCGCATAACACCATGTTTATAGCGATATTTTATATATGCTTTTGCTACCAGCCTATCATAATCAGTAAGATAATCTTCTACTAGTTCTTGAATTTGTTCTACTGTTAGCGGTTCATCAAATTGCAACGCAACTTCATATACCAAGTCAGCTATTTCTTCTGCATACTCTGGCGGTGTATCTACAAAATTAACTTCTTTATTTGCTTTTGTGATAGCAGTTATAATTCTTTGTTTATCAAAATCTACAATATTTCCATTGCGCTTGATAATTTTTATCATTTTAATTCCTCCCTATTTTTTTCCCGCAATAAGGACAATAATCATCTATTTGAACAAAATTTAATGTAGCACTAAAATGCGGGCACATATTCTAATTTTCTATTATTTTTTTTCTAATTTCAAAAATAGTGTCCTTTTTTTCCATTGAAGAAAGGGCATGTCGTAGTTCTCTATCAAAAATTTCATGGTTATGAACAATTTCTTCTATATTCATAATTTCCAATACCCCCTTTGTAAAATTGTATCATATGTTTGAATAAATAAATTTTTTGCTGAGGGATGTAATTTAATTAGAACATCTTTTTCAGCGCGTTCGGGAGAAATTTCCTTTTTTGATTTAAAAGTCATTTTATCTGTTAAGGTCTTATCTTTTTTAGTTTTACCATTCACCCATTTTTCAGTCAATAGAGATAAATGCTATACTGGGTCTGTAACCCCTACACGCGGCCATTCATATCTAATTTTCATAGGAATGCCGCAACTCCAAAATGAGTATAATAAATTTAGCTTATATATATAATCTCTATAATAATGAGCATGACTTTTTAGCGTACCTCCTAGTGTAATAAAAACACTAGAAGTGGGTACAATGTCTGCTAAAAATAAAGACTTATAATGTCGTAGCATATAGGGAACTTCTTCTAATGGAATGTTCAAATCTAATATAATATTATTAGCTCTGGCAATTTTTGGTTGGCTTCGTAATTCAAAATACTAACTCAGTTTTTTACATACGATTGGATGAATACGTAAAATAGAAGATGGCCTTCTCGCACTTATAGTTTCAATCATTTGCTGCCAATCTGGATAAAAGAAATCTTTATCAAATAAAAAAATTCGTTTCCGCGGATAAATTGGTGATAGCGGTAATTTGTTATCACCAGCATAGGCACGATAATAGCTATCATCTAATACGCGTTCAATTACTTTTGCTTTTACCCCTGCATTATATTTTTGTTTTAGAAACTCTTTATAAATAGAAGGTTTTGGAATTGTATAATCAATCAATGAATTTTCAAAAGGTATGTAGTTATTAGTGAAGCCGGTCCCGCCATATATTACATTATTCGCTCGTAAAAATGCTTCTGGAATAATGGGAGGCCGCGTGCTTTCACTAAAAAAATAAATTTTATCGTAGCTACTTAGTTCTTTTTCTTCTAAGGATACTAATCGACAAAATGTATTTTCTTCTACACGATAATAAGTGGCTAATTTCATTATTTCTATATTGGGCGGAGTAAGATTTACAGACGTTGTAGTCTGTAAATCATAATCTACTAATCCTATCATTCTTCTACCTCCGCGCGCTCATATTGAAAATCTAAGTCACCATTATCATGAACGTTTATAATTTTTGAAATTATTGGATATACAGATTTTTTAAGTTTCTTAGGGATAAAATTATCTCCGCGACGAATGCCCTGAATCATTAGCTTATTGCCGCGCTTGAACCAACTTGCTTCAATAACATGTTTTTTACCATCTGCTCCTTTTTGTGAAAGTTGCTTATCATACATCGCAAATTGATTTTTATAAATCTTTACTAATACTACACCAGTAGGAGTAAGTAATGTAATAGTATTATGCATCTTGTCCTTATCAATAACGGTTCCAATAATTTTATGTAGCTTATAAACTTTTATTTCTTGACCATTATTTCCAGTAAATGAATATTCGATTTCTGGTTCATCTGGCAATTTGAAGAAATCATCATAATCTACTGCCGCACGAGCTAATTCATGTTCATGAGAATAGAAACTAATACTATCCATTTCCCATTTACTAATATTGCCCGCGCCATATTTATTCGCCACTTCATCATATAATGCTTGATTCAATTTATTCAACATTTCGTCTGTATGTTGTTTTAAATAATTTCGCATTGGGTCCATAGCTTTTGTATATACCTTATCCCAAACTTTTTGACTAATCAGGGTGCCATTATCAATTAGATCTACATCAAAATGAGTAGAAATAAAGTTAATAGCCGCCTCGTTTAACTCATAACATTCATCTACCTTTCTAGTCTTTAAAAACTTATTGAAAGAGAATAGTTTTGAGAAAAATATCATATCTTCTGGAATAAGATTTTTTGTTATTAGCATCTGCATATTTTGTAAAGTTAATCTTTGCTTTTTATCAGCAATAGAATCCAGATAGTCATGCATGATTTCTTCACGCGGTTTGTTTTCAATCGCGTCAAATGCGCCTGATTTGATTAAGTTTGAGATTTGAATTTTATTCAAACTTTTATTTTTGAATAAAAAGTCATTCAAAGATAAGTAAGGACGCGACTCCATAATTTGGGTAATTTTCTCACTAGATATACGAGCAATTCCTCTAAGTCCATACAAGATGATGTTATCCTGTGGAATTGGAGTAAAAGTAAATGAAGACTTATTTATATCTGGTGGTGAAACCTTTATGCCATAATTACCTAATTTACCTATTATGGATGCTACACGACCATAATCAATATTTTTTTGCTTTTTCTTTTTCTTATCTTCTTCGTTATTTACAACAACCTGATGAGCTTCTTCCCATTCTTCAAGCTCTTCTTCATCATCTTCTGTATTCTCTTCTATATCGTCATCAGGAGCTAATTCTACCTCTAATACATTTTCTTCATCATTTTCAGAATCCACATATTGAATACCGCCACTATCCACTATAAGATTTGCTGTATTCCAATATACAATTGGATACTTATATGCCAAGTTCATTTCTTGAAGAGCGATAATAGAATAGGCAAGTGTATGGGATGCATTGAAACCATATCCGCGGCTTAACGCAATTTGAATATCCCACACATAATGACAAAATCGTTCATCACAATTTTTTTCTTTTATTCCTTTGAAGAATTTTTCTGTCAATTCTTCATATTCTTTTGGATTCTTTTTAGCGATAGATTTACGAAGTTTATCAGCAAACTGTAAGTCCCAGCCACCACATTCTGGCAACTGAACTAATTTCATAAATTGTTCTTGTGTAATAGATAATCCATTGGAAATATCTAATTCATGATGTAATAACTTCATTTGCTCATCTGTTAATCCGTAATCACGCATTTCCTTGTCCCACATCCAAGGATTGGCACGAAAACGCGCATATTTATCCAATGGTGCTTCCGCTCCTTTTTCGGTTGCCATTAAACGAATAACGGAGTTCAAGGTTGCTAAGTCATCTACATTTTGTGGATGAGTCAATGAAATTCCCCTAATACCACTAGCTTGTTCCATTTGAAACAAACTAATAATTTTATGAGCATTGACCATTTTCCACATTTCAGGATTATCTCTATCTATATCATAAACATTTAAAACATGTTCATAAGTTTCTCTTAGCGTTGGATATTCTTTTACATATCCATCTTTTATCAATAACTCTAAACAAGTTTGAATTTTATCTGCGGCTTCAACTGAAAGTAAGTCCATTTTAATTTCTGAAACATCCTCTAAGTCATGAAGCTCAAATTGAGTAACAACTGTACCATCTGGCGCGCGCATCAAAGCAGATGATTCTGTAAAATCTTTATCCTTAAATACTACACCACCAGCGTGAATACCCATGCCGCAAATCAATCCTTCAATACGATTTGCAACTTCCCATAATTGCGGATATTTATTTATTTCTTCTATAAAAGTAAGATTTGGTTTGATGTCATTTTCTTCATCGCCATAATACATTTGTTTCAATGTATATGCTTGACCACGTTCAGCAGTAATCAATGAAGAAATATATTGAGCATTATCTACGTCAATACCTAAGCCGCGGCACGCAGTCAAAATTGCCGATTTTGACTTTTCAAGTTTGAAGGTCGCAACATTTGATACACGATTTTCACCATAAAATTTTCTCAAATGTTCCAATACTTGCGCGCGCTTAATACCAGAAATATCTACGTCGATATCCAATACTGATACACGAGCAGGATTCAGGAAACGCCATGGATAGGTTGCAGTTTTCTCTCTTAAACAATTAATTTGAATAATGTCTAATGCATATAATAATAAGAAACCCCCACCTGAACCACGCGCCGGCATAACCAAAGTTCCCGCGTTCCAGCACTCATCAATAATTTTTTGAAGATTCAAAAAATACGCAGACCAACGAGCATTGTTTACTTCACTTGAAGTCCATGTCATTTCAAGACATTCATTTAGTGCGTCATATGCTTTTTGATTTTGTAAATCTTCATGTTCATGAATGCCTTCAATAAGTGCTAATACTAATTGGTTATCGGCATAATATGGTGATTTGATAAATTTCTCTAATGCAGGTATCAGTCTTGTAAAAGCGAAAACTTCATCTGGTTGTCTTTGTCTAAATTCTCGCCAAGGAAGTTGAGGAATTTCCAATGGCTTTAAAATACTAAAATCTTCACATTTATCCTTTATCTCTCTAATAGTTTTATATGCGGCTTCAATTTGCTCTTCTGTTAAATATGGAAAAAATGAACGCACTTCTTCATCTGTCATCATGTAAGTTGTTTCATAGAAACTTCTTACTTCACGTTCACCATCTTGCGCGTTTAGAAACGTTTCATGAATAAAAGCATCTTCTGGCCGTAAATAATGACTATCGGTTGTTATAATATAAGGAATATTTAGTTCTTGACTAATTTGTAATAATTGTTTATTTACAAATACTTGTTCTTTTCCATGGGAAGGTTGCATTTCTAAATAAAAATTGCCAACACCAAAAATATTCTGTATATATAAACACCAATTCTTTGCGGTTTCATAAAATTGAACGTCATTGGTATCCATATATTGTAATAAAAATTTATCTAATTGTGAACCTAAACAAGCAGAAGACGCTATCAAATGCCCAGGATTAGTTCCTACGATTTCTTTTAAATCTCTATAATAAGTTGGACGTCGCCGCAATCTACGACTAATATATGAACGCTTCCAGGCTCTCGTTGATAGTTCACAAATTTGATGATAACCTTCTAAATCCTTACATAATAAAATAAAGTGAAAATATTTATCACGAGTCTTATCAAAGTTCTTCGCATTCAAATCATTTCGTGTAAGATAAATTTCATTACCGCGAATTAGTTTAAAGTCGGGATTTTTTTCCTTTATTTTTTTATAATATTTTTCTGCCTTGATATAACTTGAAATAGTTTCGTGGTCAGTTATAGCAACACATTCATGCCCTAACTGAAATGCTGTATCAATTAGGGCATTCACTTTATTTATACAATCTCGTAAAGTTTCATTACTATAATCAGTGTGATTATGAAGGCTGCCTGGATATCTACTCATGTCCTCACGTCCTCATCATATTTATGGATATAAAATTCGCAGGGAGTACAATAACGAAACATGTTATTAATAGGATGCTTAGTACATAATGCACAATGTGCTAAGGCATAACATAACTGTTTACTACCAATTTTCCCTGTTTTCTGATTGGTAGCGTATTTAATACACTGTTCTTCGGTTATGTCATCTACAGTACCATTTATAATAGATAACATTTCATTATACAGTGAAAACCACGTCATATCTTTATCTAATTTAAATTCACATTGAGTAAATCTTTTATTAAATTCTTCATCCTCACTACCTAAAAATATATAACCTTGTGACATTTATATTACTTTCCTTTTATTATTCTATAATTATTATAGCATGAATTTGATTATTTGTCAAATGGTAATTCTATTTCTGAAATTATATCATATAGTTTATATTCTTTTCGGCATAGTCGTAAGCAATAATTATATTCGCGCGGATAATGACATAGTTCATTGCTATGGAAACGATATTCATGATCAAATGGACAAGAATAAATATCTTGATCGTCATTAGGATCTGTATAAGCAAAAATACAATCAGTGCAAATCATTCATTATTCTCCTTATTCTTAGGCTTTTGAATAGTAATACAAGCCGCATTTAGATATGACCACATAACAGGACAATCTTTTTCATATTTACACTATTTACAAGTAAGAAAACTTGTTTGATTATATTCAGAACATACTTGCCGTGCGTCTACTTTTACATTATATAATGTACATAAATCATAATACCATTTATAATGATTACATGTATCACAACTTTTCTTAGAATTCATATTTGCTCTAATCCTCTTCAAAATCATAATCATCAATAAATACTTGAATTGAGGTACGGCCCATAAAAGTGTTAAGATTCGCGCGCCCATAGACAGTAAGTAATTTGAGACGATTTTTACTAATCTCTTCTACAAAGTCCATATCCTTAAAACGTACATAATCTATACCATTATATGAGATTTTCATACTATCTTTATTTGTACCCATAGCCATAATAGAGGCTAATGAAATATTTTTTATAATAAGCTTGATTTCATCAATATGATTTCCAAAAAATTCTGGATGACTAGCGAGTGATTCCAGTAGAGCAACATTATTTTGTCTCGCATCAAGTGCATAATCTACTGTATAGCAATTCTCAAAAGCATCTTGCGGTAAATCTTTATTGGCAAATTCAAGGAATTTATCTAATTTATTAGCATCAATGCCATAGCCGGCGGCATTATCATGCCCCGCGACATAATTGAAATAATTACTTTCTTCCAAATATTTTTTTAGACTTGGTAGAGCAGAGAAATTTCCATCACTACGTAATGAGCCTTGTAATTCGTTTTTACTATTTCTACGAGCAATTAAGCAAGGTCTATGATATTTTGATACAATTGCCATTGCTACAAGACCGCCTAATTCTTGTGGAATATTATCACTTGGTTCAATTTCAACTACAATAATATTGTTTTGTAATAAATCTTCTTTTTGAATTTTAAAATCTACTAAATCAATAGCTTTTTCTTTCAATTTATTTTGACGGCTCTTAGCATTAGCGCCAACGCGCGCTGTCTGCTCTGCCGCGGTTTCAGTTTCTCCTAATTTAGCTCCCCGCTTAGTGCTTTGAACTTCTTTATCCGGTTCAATAAAACAATAATACATTGTTTCTTTTTCT
>Ga0247610_10005618_pt1 | contig 13180 bp, 10 predicted proteins | sample 174DNAGHGhighgp2_FD_193483 | JGI IMG/M metagenome (GOLD analysis project Ga0247610, IMG submission 193483) | Sheep rumen microbial communities from Palmerston North, Manawatu-Wanganui, New Zealand - 1742 DNA GHGhigh gp2 | ecosystem: Host-associated > Mammals > Digestive system > Stomach > Rumen...
CGGCGGTAGACCAGAACTGAAAAGTAACAGGGCTGGCCAAAGGCCAGGCGGATATTGAAATCCAGGCAACGGACGGGAGCAGGAAAGCCAAGACATACCGTGTGACGATCCTCAAGAAGGTGGAGGGCATCGACCAGCTTGCAGACCAGATGTTCGCCCCGATCGGACGTGTGAAGAATTTCTCCACGAAAGTATATCCGAATGACGCAAGCAACCAGCGGATTACATGGAGCGGAAGCGACGACAATATTGCTACAGTCAGCAATTCCGGCGAGAGAAGCGCGAGGGTCTTCGGCAGGCAGCAGGGCTGGCTGACACTGACCGCGACAACGGAGGACGGCGGATTCTCCACCTCGACAACACTGGTTGTGGACGATTTTGACCACATGATCATGATCGAAAACCAGGATACCTATATAGATTGGAATAACCGGATCATGCTGGGGTTCTACAACAGAAGCTGGAACTACACGGTCAATGTTGTTGATTTCCGGGTCGACTGCTACGATACACAGGGTTATCCCATGGTCTGCAACACCGACGGCGTAAGCACATCCTTCAACGGCAGTTATAGGCTGCAGCTGATGCCGGGCGGGAAGACAACGCACGGACGTTTCAGCTACTATGATTACGAACCGACCGGTATGCTGGGTTATGTAGTCATAACCATCACGGGGTATGAATTCGAAAACGGCCAGAAGTGGACAATCCCGGACGAAATCCAGGAGATGGACGGCTTCAGATCGAGGTATTCCGACCACTGGGGAGAACCGACGCCAACACCGGTTCCGACACCTACTCCGGAACCGACACCCATTCCGACAGAAGAACCTGAGGCGGGCAATGGCTGACCTGATTGTAATCGGCGCAGGGCATGCCGGCTGTGAGGCAGCCCTGGCCGCTGCCCGCATGGGCATTGACACACTCCTGCTGACGCTGAATATGGACGGAATTGCGCTGATGGCCTGCAATCCGGTGATCGGCGGATCAGCCAAGGGGCACCTTGTCAGGGAACTGGACGCACTGGGCGGAGAGATGGGCCTGGCGATTGACGACACATTCCTGCAGAGCCGTATGCTGAATATGGGGAAGGGCCCGGCGGTGCATTCGCTGCGGGCGCAGGCAGACAAGCAGGCTTACCAGAACCGGATGCGCAAGGCGCTGATGACCTGTAACCGTCTGACTGTGCGCCAGGGGGAAGCGGTTTCCATTGAAACAGAAAACAACAGAGTTATTGCTGTGACCACCGCGACCGGGGCACGGATACCCTGCCGCGCCGTGGTGGCAGCCACCGGCGTATACCTGAAAGGCAGCATCATTATCGGCGAACACCGCCATGACGGCGGTCCGCAGGGTCTGATGAATGCAACAGGACTCTCAGGCAGCCTGGCGGAGCTTGGCTTCAGCCTGCGAAGATTCAAAACAGGAACGCCTGCACGGGTGGATGTCAGAACAATTGATTTTGACGAGATGCAGGAACAGAAGGGCGATGAGCCGGTCGTACCGTTTTCTTTCCTGACAGACAGGAAACTGGAAAACACTTTCAGCTGCTACCTGACATGGACAACGCCGGAGACACACCGGATCATTCTGGACAACCTTGACCGGGCGCCTCTTTACAGCGGGAAAATCCACGGTATCGGCCCACGCTACTGCCCGAGCATAGAGGACAAAGTCGTCCGGTTCGCAGACAAAGACAGGCACCAGATTTTTCTCGAACCTGAAGGCAGGGAAAGCCGGGAGTGGTATGTTCAGGGAATGTCCACATCCATGCCGGAGGATGTTCAGTGGGAGATGTACCGTACGATTCCGGGACTGCGCAGGTGCGAATTTACGCGCCTTGGATATGCCATCGAGTATGATTGCATTGACAGCCTGGAGCTGCGGCCGACTTTGGAAAGCCTTCGCATCAGCGGCCTGTTTTTTGCCGGCCAGATCAACGGAACAAGCGGATATGAGGAGGCAGCCTGCCAGGGCCTGCTTGCAGGCATGAACGCAGCGCTGCAGATACAGCAAAAGGAACAGGTGCTGCTGACGCGCGACATGGCGTACATCGGTGTGCTGACTGATGACCTGACCACCAAGGGGACGGACGAGCCTTACCGTATGATGACTTCGCGTGCTGAACACCGGCTTTTCCTGCGCCAGGACAATGCGGACCTGCGGCTGACAGAAATCGGATTCCGGGCAGGGCTGGCATCCGGAGAACGGCTGGAGAGGATGCACCGGAAACGGGAAGAAACGGAAAAACTGTGCCAGGAACTGCACAACACAAGATTTGCACCCGGGGAGAAGCTGAACGCTTTACTGCGCAGGAAAGGCCAGCCGGAAACAGAAGCGTCCCTGAACGCCGAGGAGCTGCTTCGCCGGCCGGAAATCCACCTGGAGGACCTACAGGAAATACACCCCGCATGGCAGGCCGCCTCTGCCGCTGCTGCGGAACAGGCGGAAATCGCCGTGAAATACGCCGGATACCTGGAGAAACAGCAGCATATGATCGAACAGGCGCGCCGCATGGAAGAAACGCGGCTCCCTGACGATATTCCATACGGCGAAATAGAACACCTGAGACTGGAGGCCCGGCAAAAGCTTGCCCGGCAGAAACCTGTTTCACTGGCAGCGGCGGGACGTATCCCGGGTGTAAACCCCGCGGATGTGGCTGTCCTGACTGTATGGCTGGAAAAGCAGCGCAGGATAAGCGGGAAAACTTGACAGCCGTTCGAAAAGGCTCCTATAATCACCACAGAAAAGCCCGGGCAATCCCGGATGAAGACCGGCCGGGTACGACACGGAGGAAGAGAATGAGAAGTATCTGCAGGATCATCGCCTTTTTACTTGTGCTGTTTCTTGCTGTGCCCTGTGCAGCCGAAACACTGACGTTTACGAACGGGAAGGAAACATTCAGCGCTGATTCCGGGGAAGAATACCTGAATATTCCTTTCCGGGAAGACATTAAAAACTGGTCGCTCTTCCTTGTTTTCCTCGGAAAGTTCCCGAACCTGAAACAAGTTGACATGTACGATGTCCCAAAGATGTATTATAAACGTGTGGAGGAAATCCATTCACGTTTTCCCGATGTCGAATTCGGCATCACAATGCTGATCGGATCACCGAGCTACGAATGCAAAGTCCATTCAGTCCGGACAGACGCCACAGCTTTTTCGACGCTTCACGGGTATCACTATACAGCACACTCATGCAAGGAGCTGTCCATCCTCAGATACTGCAAAAAACTGTATGCGCTTGATATCGGGCATAATTACCTGAATGACCTTTCTTTCCTTTATGAGATGCCGCAGCTGCGCGTGCTGATTATTGCAGCTGCCGGCGGCTCCCTGAAGGACATTACCCCTGTCGGAAGCCTGAAGCACCTGGAATACCTGGAGATTTTCGTGAACAGCATCCGTGATATTTCCTGCCTGAAGGATATGCCGTACCTGATGGACCTCAACATGCAGAGTAACCTGATTGAGGATATTTCACCGGTGAAAAACCTCAAATCCCTGAAGCGGCTGTGGATCAACCAGTATACACGCAAGAACAAGAAGGCGGTGAGCGCTTCGATCATTGCCGACCTGCAGGAAGCACTTCCGGACTGCTATATCGACGGCCATTCCTCTTCGACGGACGGCGGATGGCGGGAAGACAAGGACGGTAATTACCATCCCCATTACGAAATCATCCGCAGGATGTTCCGCAGCCAGGTGTATGAACCTTTTGCGGACTCCCCCGCGGAGAATATCCCTGAGGGTTTTGCCCCGCAGGCAGGAAAAACGGATACAGCCGAAACAGGCACGAACAAGTGAGAAAGAAACTGACTGAAGAGACGCAGGAAAAAGCCTGCGCCTCTTTTGGCGCAGGCGAAAAAAGAAACAGGATCAATCAGGCGTTGCTGTCTTCGTCATTCGTGTGCTTGATTGCGCTGACTGTGCCGGCTACACTGCCGAATATGCATACCAGCACTGCGAAGATTGCGATGAAGATGACGGCCGCGATGGCAACGACAACTCCGGTTTCCATACACAGGACGCTCCTTTCAAAAAGTATTGATCAATCGTAGTTCCTGCGGGGAAGCTCGATTCCGAATTCCTGGGCAGTGGCTTCGAGGATATCAAGCGCACGTTCGATCTGCTCGGGCTTGTGTTCGCTGATTACACAGAAACGAAGGCGCGCTTTTCCTTTGGGAACGGCGGGATACATTGCCGGCGGAACACTGACGCCGCGCTTTTTCAGTTCATTGGACAGCAGCCAGGCGTCCTCATCCTTGCCGACAAGGACAGGAAGCACAGCCGTTTCGCCTGCCAGGCAGATATCCAGGTGGCGCCGCTTTGCGCTTTCGGTGAATGAACGGATCGCTGTCCGCAGGTGCTCCATGATTTCCGGATGGCTGCGCAGGGTTCTGATTGCGGCGAGCGAACCGGCGGCAAGGGCCGGGGAAATGCCGACGGAAAAGACGAAGCCGGGCATATTGTAACGCAGGTAATCAATCAGGCACTTTTTGCCGGCCAGGTAACCGCCGCAGGTACCAAGGCCCTTGGACAGCGTTCCGTATTTGATGTCAATATCATTGCCGTCCAGATGGAAATATTCATCCACACCGCCGCCGGTTTCCCCGATGACGCATGCGCTGTGGGCTTCATCGACCATCAGGAAGCAGCCGTATTCCTTTTTTACCCGGACGAAGTCCGGCACAGGCGCGATATCGCCGTCCATGCTGTACGCGCCTTCGATGACGATGAGTACTTTTTCATAGTATGCGCGCTGGCTTTTCAGGATGCCTTCCAGCGCAGCCACATCACTGTGAGGGAAGGGGCGGGATGTCGCGTCACTCAGCTTGCAGCCCTGCTCGATCGAGTTGTGCGCCAGGGCGTCGTAAAGGATCAGGTCATTCTTGCCGCAGAAGTTGCCGACAAAAGTGACGTTCGTGGAATGGCCGCCGACGCATACGATCGCGTCTTCGGTATGCTTCCAGTTCGCGATTTCCTGTTCCAGTTCCTTATGGACCATTTTTTCACCGGCCAGGAGGCGGCTGCCGCTGGCGCTTGTACCATACTTGTCGATGGCGGCTTTGGCGGCGTCCTTGACTTCCTTCCGGCCGCTCATGCCGATATAATTGTAGCTGCCGAACTCAAGGATTTCCTTGCCGTCCACAATTCCGGTGTCGAGCAGGGGAGATTCGTGCGCGACGAAATAGGGATTATCCCCATTCCCGACAAGGGCTTTCTGGCGTTCCAGGAAATGCAGGTATTCCGGGGAATCTTCAAAGCGGGTGATCGGCCGGACAGGAACGCGCTCGCGCGGCTTGCCTGTATCCGCGGTACCGTTCAGCAGGTTTTCCACAACACGGGACATGCTTTCGACAGTGGCGCATTGGCCGTACTCCTCGGCAGGGATTGTGATGCCCCATTCCTCTTCCGCTTTCAGCGCAATGCTGAGCACCTGCAGGCTGTCGCCCTGGAGATCTTCAATAAAGTTGGCATTGTCCGCAATTTCCTTCTCGGGAATGTCCAGCGCTTCGGCGTACATTGCACGGACTTTGCGGCGGATCTCATCCTGTACGGCAGATTTTGTGCGCGCTTTTTCAGAGACGGCGACTTCCGCGCCTGCACTCTGTGCTTTCAGGTCAAGCTCGCGGTAGATCAGCTCTTTTTCCTCATACAGCCGTTTCAGTTCAATACGCTTTACCTTGATTCCGCTGACAAGCGGCAGGGACATCGGCGTGACGATTGCCCGGTCAAGCTGCGCGTAAAGGGGCAAGCGGGTATTAATCGCGGCGACCCGCCCGGCCAGGGTATTCAGATAATCCTTGTCCGTGTAATTGTCGCCGACGTTAAGGACGAGGACAACATCCTCGTTGTGGTCGCGTTTGTTGCGCGGGAAGCCGACGACGCAGATCTGCTCAGCACCCGGAAGCGCAGCAAACGAATCCTCCAGGTCGTCAGGATAGACGTTTTCACCGGATTCGTTGATGATAACGTCTTTCAGGCGGCCTTTAATGAACACACGGCCGTTATCGTCCATCTTTGCCACGTCACCTGTGGGGAACCAGCCGCCGTCGATCGTGTCCGGCGGAAGGATTTCACCTTTGACAACACGCCCGGAATGGATACCGGCGCCCCGGATCTGCAGTTCACCGGTTTTCGAGCCGTCCTCGCCGGCAATGCGGTATTCCGCTGAACCGAGTGTGGCGCCGACAGATCCGTTCAGGCGGCGGCGAAGGCTCATGGAAGTTTCGAAACCGTCGATGGCGGTTTCAGTCATTCCGAAGCCGTTCACGGTATAGTATCCGAGGGCATTGAGCGCACGGAGTGTTTCGGAAGGCGTGTGGCTGCCGCCCAGGATCACGACGTCGACTTCAGTCCCCAGCATCTTTGCGTCGATCGCCGTGAACAGCCTCTTCTGCGCGAAACGAAGGCCGAGGGTAGGCGCAACGCCCTGGACGGCAAGGGATAAGGTTGTGGAGGCGTTAAACAGCCAGCGTTTGAAAGGCTTTTCCTTCTTGACCGATTTTTTCAGGGATTTGACAAGGTTGTTGCCGACCAGCGGCACCACAATCAGCAGATTGGGCGGGAAATGGCGGCAGACATTCATAATGGAATTGGGCGTACGATCCGGGAGGAATACGTTTGTCGCACCGCAGAAAGGAACAAGCACCACGTTGGCCATGAAGCCAAGTACATGATGGAAAGGGAGGAAAGCCAGGGCACGGCGCCCGCGGTTGTCATCCCGGATGATCCTGCGGTTTTCCTGATGAATTTGCACAGCAGCCAGCGCCTGCTCGCAGACTGCCTGGCCGGAATAGGCGAAGATACGGCTGCGGCCGGTCGTTCCGCTTGTGCACATGGCCACATATTGGCCCCAAACCGGTTTAAAGCCGATGGTACGGGATGCGTTGGCCACTGCCTTGTAATCGATCTGGCGTATATCGCCGGAAAGCCCGCGGGGCTTCCGTGAAATGATTACTTTGCATCCGGCTTCCTCCAGTAGCCCCTGAATCATGCTGTCAGCGGCAGAGGCGTCCAGGAGAAGCGCATTGTGTCCTGAACGGATAACGCCCCAGAACAGGGCGGGCCAGTTGGGGCAGGTGTCCACCGCAATGGAAATCCACCCGCCTTCGGGAGTGTTCTCCGCCAGGTAAGCGGCAAAATCATCCGCCCGGCGGGTCATCTCGGCGAAAGAAAGGGACCGTTCCTGTTCATCCTTCAGCCAGACTGCCGAGGGTGTATCCCCGTAGTCCCGCAGAATGTCAAAAAGGGTGCCAAAAGACTTGTCACCTTCCAGCCGGGCGCTGACCTGCAGAATATCCATATTGCTCATACGTGCCTCCTTCCGATTGTTGGCTTGAGCTTTTTTCTGCGGAGGCGGGAAGATGATAATGACGTATAAAACAAAAAAATAAGCCCCGACGCATCCGCATCATCTCATTATATCATAATTCATACAATACAGATATGAAATGTTTCTGACAAATAAATGACCGGATCTTCCGGGACGGAAGATCCGGCAGTGAACGATTCTGCACCTGCGGCTTGCCTTTATTCCGCGGGGATATCCTCTCCGGGAATCCATGGCATCAGAAAGGAAAAGATGTACAGGCCCGGATTGTTATAAGTGTAGCTGTAGGTAAACAGCGCGCTTTCCTCCTGGGTCCTTTCTTCTTCGGGAACCAGGGTCAGGTTCTTTGACAGCTTTTCCGCGTTCATGTCATAGTCACGCACATACATACGGACGGTATATCCTGCTTTGGGGTGGGTTGCGTCCCCGGGGGAATCGACGGCGCCTTCGATGGTGGTAATCCTGTATTTGCCGTCGGAAAGCTTTTCAACGTCGTATACCAGGCCGACATGGTAGGCTTTTGTGGCGCCGGTTCCGTTGAACGATTTCGCGTTTCCGAATACAACGATGAAACCCTTCTGGGGAACCATCGTGAGCCGGTTCATATGCTCATAGCCGTCATATAGCTTTCCGACGCCTGCTTCTTTCACATGCACAATGCCCGGAACCTCTTCCCTTGGGGTGTCGTTTTTTCCTTTCTGGGGAATTTCCAGCTGCAGCATGAGGTACGTGACAAAAGCGCCGCACCAGCCGATATCGGTGTTCGTACGCCACTTGGAGTATTTATTTGACCTTTTCAGGTTGGCACCGTCCGTCTCCAGCCATTCCGCGTAAGCCAGGTCCAGGAGTTCCTGTATTTTTCCGGGGACTTCCTGCACGACCTCCGTTGTGATGTCCCGCGGGCCGTTTTTCTCATTCTTTTTTTTCTTGGAAGCCGCAAAAGCAGAGGAAGTACAGCAAACAACAGCAAGCAGCAGTGCGGCCAGGCGCTTCAGCATTTTCATGGTTATCCCGTCCTTTCCCGGCAGGATCGGCTCCCGCATCGGTCAAAAATATTGTATTCCAGGCTGTGCTGTACTGTCAAGATTCGCGAAGGACGGCACAGTTCTCCTGTGCAGGTAACGGAGGCAGGTTTTTCCAGAAAGATCGGCCCGGAAAGCAGGGAAAATGATATTGGGAATCTAATAATATAAAGATATGGATGGAAATATCCGGTCCTTAGGATCAATGTCAGGAAGTGGTTTGATTGGGTATGCTGAAACGGTGGGCGGCTGTAATGACTGCGGTTTTTCTTGCATTTGCCTGCTTATGGCCTGCAGCGGCGGACACGGAAGCGAAAACCGGCCTGGAGTACTTCAGGGTCCGCCACGGACCTGACGGAACCAAAAAGATCGCCATTACCATGGATGACTGCAACGAGCTGGAATACGTCTGGAAAACGGTTGAACTCTGTGAGCAGTACGGCATTACCATGACCTTTTTCCCCTGCGGAGTAAACCTGCATGAAGAGGACAGGGAAAACTGGCAAAAACTGCTCGACGCCGGATGCGAGATCGGAAGCCATTCCATGTGGCATGTCAACCTGAATACAACAGAAAGAATCAAGGACGGGCTGAACAAATTCCAGGAAGCCCTGGACCAGACGCTCGGCTACCATTATGCAACAAGATGGATGCGTCCCCCGGGAGGCGGCGGCGCCCTTGAGGACAAGAACGGCTCTGAGCGGAATGCTGTCACAAGGATCAAGCAATGCGGCTACGACCATGCGCTGCTCTGGGATGTCAGTTATATGAAAGACGCAAAAGGCGCGCTGGAGAAAACGCTGGCCCAGACGAAGACACATGGGGCCATCCTGCTGTTCCACGCAAGGAGCGCCGATTACAAATGCCTGGTGGACCTGATCCCGATGCTCCTGGAGGCAGGGCTTGAACCGGTGACAGCAAGCGAACTCTTCGGATTTGATCCGCCGGAAACGAGTGAGGAACTCTTCGTATACGACTACAAAACGTACCAATACCCCAGACCAGACGCAAGATGAGGGAGAAACACATGAAAAGACGAATCCTTATGCTGCTCCGTTCCATCGCGGCCCTCTTTGCGGCCATGACACTGCTGGCGCCTGCTGCTGCCGCCCTGGAAGAGGAAGAAGTATATACGCTTCCGATTGAGCTGCGCAGGGACGATCTCGTCAACAAACAGAAAAACCCTTTCGGCCTGGTTCGCGGGTATGCTTACAAAGCAACGTATAACAGGGAGTACCACGACGTTTATGAGGATCCGACGATCCGCGTGGAGTACCAGAGAGTGGACCACAAGGACAAGGCAACCGGCGAATACAACAAGTATAACCTTACTTATTTCTATGCTTTTGTGACCATCGGACATGCATCACAGCTGCGCACCGCACCCGCCGATCCGTCAAAGGGCTTTACCGGCAACAGTGTGAAGCAGGTTAAGCAGATGGCGCAGATGTTCGACGCTGTGCTGGCGATCAACGGCGATTTTTTCAGCAGAGGCGGACTGAAAGAGGCAAAGTACTGCCTCCGGCAGGGTGTTGTTTACCGGGATTCCATTACAGACTACCTGGACATGCTCCTGATTGACGAGGAAGGTGACTTCCATATCTATAAGGCGGGACCGGAACTCGCAGAGCTGAACAAGGAAGAGATCGACGGAAAAAAGATTATCAATGCCTTCCAGTTCGGCCCGGCGCTTGTGATCGACGGGGAACCCGTGGATGATGCGTACATCCTGGACCGGGCGCACGCGCCTTCCATGTCAGAGCCTGACCTGAAGAACCCCCGGATGTGCATCGCCCAGATAGATAAGCTGCACTATTTTGTGCTGGCGTGCTGGCATGGCATTGACCTGGCCCAGCTGCGCGACCTGGTGCTGAGCATTACGCCATGCCAGACGCTGTACGTTCTCGACGGCGGAAACTCATCACAGATGATCTTCCTGAAGTCCCATATTAACCTTAATCCGGGCCAGAATGACCGTACGATTTCAGATATGATCTGGTTTGCCAGTGCTTATAAGGACTGAGAAACAAAACGGCGGTCGGCACGGTGTTCAGCAACAGCGATCGCGACCAGGCCGGCAGCCATCGCGGTATAGGTGATCCAGCGGGGAACCACATCGCCGCCCACCAGGATTTTTCCTTCCAGCATGAATTCTTCCACAACTGTGAAGCCGCAGACAACGAGGCCTGTGACAGCGGGAATCCAGGAGGAAAAACGGTGCCTGCCGTTTGCGAAGGCATACCAGACCAGGACACCCTGGACAAACAAATAACAGACCAGCTGTTCCGCGTGAAGCAGGAGGATATCGATCGTATCAGTCCTCAGGCTTTCCAGAATAATCTGCGGCAGGCAGAGATAGAAAAGCGTACGGATAAACCGATGCGGTTCCTTCCGGTGCACCAGTGAAAGCACGAAGGCGGCAAGTGAAAAAAAGCCTTCAAACATATAGACAGCAAGGATGGATTCGGAGTAGTCTTCGCTGTAAACAACGTTGACGGCCAGGGGGAACGGCAACGGGTTTTCAAGGTATGTGCCGAGCCCTGTCGGGAAGAGGCAGCATTCCGCAAACCGGGCAGCTGCAGCCAGCAACGCACCGGCAGCCGCAAAAGAATTCAGGGTTTGCTTCGGGGAAAGGCGAAAAACCGCCGCTGCCAGGGAAACGGAAAGGGTGACACCCGCGATTCCGCCGTAATAGGATAATTCCTCTGTGCGCAGCGAGAGCCAGTATTCACCGGCGCCCATTTCAATCAGATAAAAGAGCCGGAAGATAAAGTAAAACAGCTTAGCGCCCAGAATTCCAAATACAGGAGCGAGGACCAGGACACACATTCCAAGGGGAAAAGCCTTCCCGGCGGGCAGTACCTGCCTTTTGCGCACGGAAAACGCAAAAAGCAGGCAGGCACACACCAGGCTGAATCCCATGATAATCAGATAAGCAGTCAGGTTGTATTCGGTCATACGAATGCCTCCGATGCTGCCGCCGGACTTGACGGAAAGATATTCGCCGCGGCGCTGCGGCTATTTTAGCACAGTGCCGGGCGGGATTGCAATGCGGCCGCATCTCCGGGGTGCGGTTGTTCTTTCATGGAATCCGTGGTAGAATCAACCCGGATCACACTATGGACAACGCGGAGGAAACATATGAAAATACTGGTTACCGGAGGCGCCGGATATATCGGAAGCCACACATGCGTGGAACTGCTGGAAGCAGGACATGAGGTCGTTATCGTCGATAATTTATACAATTCCAGCCCGAAGGCAGTGGACCGGATCGGGGAGATTACGGGAAAGATGCCGGCGTTCTACCAGGCTGACATCTGTGACCGCGCGGCCCTGGAACGGGTCTTTGCAGCCCACCGGTTTGACGCGGTCATCCATTTTGCCGGTTACAAGGCGGTCGGCGAGTCCGTGCAGAAGCCTATCGAATACTATACGAACAATCTGTACGGCACATTGACGCTGACAGACCTGATGCGGGAACACGGTGTGAAAAAGATCATTTTCAGTTCGTCTGCCACCGTATACGGGGATCCGGCTTTCGTGCCGATCACCGAAGAATGCCCGAAGGGCGTGTGCACGAATCCTTACGGATGGACCAAGTGGATGCTGGAGCAGATCCTGACCGACCTGCGGACGAGCGACCCGGAATGGAGCATTATCCTGTTGCGCTATTTCAATCCTATCGGCGCGCACCGGAGCGGAAAGATCGGCGAAGACCCGAAGGGAATTCCGAACAACCTGGTGCCTTATGTGGCGCAGGTGGCAGTCGGGAAGCTGCCGGAACTGGGCGTTTTCGGCGATGATTATGACACACCGGACGGAACAGGAGTGAGGGATTACATCCACGTGGTGGACCTGGCCCGCGGCCATGTACAGGCACTGGCAAAGTTCAAAGAGGAAAACGATGTCCGGGTTTACAATCTCGGAACAGGACACGGATACAGCGTGCTGGACGTGGTGCATGCCTTTGAGCGCGCCTGCGGGCACACGATTCCTTACAGAATAAAACCGCGGAGGCCCGGCGATATCGCGGAATGCTACTGCGATCCGGGGAAAGCAAAGCGGGAACTCGGCTGGGAAGCCACATACGGGATTGATGAGATGTGCGAGGATTCATGGAGATGGCAGCGCATGAATCCGGACGGTTACAAGACGGGAGACGGGACGGAAAACGCCTGACCGGGAAGGAGAAGAGACGATGACAACTTATGTCTGCGGTCACCGCAATCCGGATACAGACTCCATTGTGGCGGCAATCTCCTATGCCGCGCTGTACAATATGCTCGGGGAAAACGACTATGTGCCGGCACGGCTGGGGCACCTGAACGATGAAACGAAATTCCTGATGGAACGGTTTGGTTTTGAACCGCCGATGATGATCTCTTCTGTCCGGACCCAGATCCGGGACGTCGAATTTGACACACCGCCCCGCCTGGCAGCCAGTGTTCCGGTGAGTTATGCCTGGAACCTGCTGCTGGAGCATCCGAACCTGGGCGTGCTGCCTATTACGAATGAGGATGAGACGCTGCTCGGACTGATTTCAGGCACGACGATCGCTCAGAACGATATGCAGACAATCCAGACGCCTATCCTGCAGGATGCGCCGATCCTGAATATCCTCTCCGCACTAGAAGGACGGATCCTGAACAGCGACGAGGACACCTTTGAAAGCATATCCGGCGAAGTGGTGATCGCGCTGCCCGGCGGCGGCGATTACCTGTCCGGCATCGGGCCGGACAGCGTGATCCTGTGCGGCAGCCAGCCGGATACGGTGGACCTGGCGCTGGAAAAGAAGGCAAAGTGCATCATTCTTTGCCAAAGCG
>Ga0247610_10005622_pt1 | contig 13173 bp, 10 predicted proteins | sample 174DNAGHGhighgp2_FD_193483 | JGI IMG/M metagenome (GOLD analysis project Ga0247610, IMG submission 193483) | Sheep rumen microbial communities from Palmerston North, Manawatu-Wanganui, New Zealand - 1742 DNA GHGhigh gp2 | ecosystem: Host-associated > Mammals > Digestive system > Stomach > Rumen...
TCATAAATAACATCATTAACATAATAAATGCCATAATTAATTGAGTACCTAGCATTGTAGATGCAGTAACACCTGCATAATCAATTGTACCTGCGTTTATTAAATTTGAACCTATTATATATATAGTTAATGTTAAACCATTCATTATTAACATCATAATAGGACTCAAAAGTGCTAAAACTCTACCTGTAAATAATTGCGTTTTTGTAAATTTTAAATTAGCTTTTTCAAATTTATTCTCTTGATAATCTTCAGCATTAAATGCTCTAACAATTCTAATACCTGTTAAATTATCTCTCATAACACCATTTAAATTATCAGTTAATTTTTGCATAATTTTAAATTTAGGTAAGGCAACAACCATTATAGTTATAATAATAATTAATAAAATAGCTAATGTAATAATTGTCGCAATTGTAAGTTCAGAAGCTGCAGAATGGAATTTACATAAAGCCCAAATAGCTGTAACAGGAGCTTGGAATATCATTCTCATTGTAAACAAATTTGCCATTTGAATTTGTTGAATATCATTAGTAGTTCTTGTTATTAAAGATGCAGTAGAAAATTTATCAATTTCTTCTAAAGAAAATTCTTCTACTTTTCTATATAAATCAGATCTAATTTTTGTAGATAAATCTGCCGCAACAAAGCTTGCTAAAATTGAAATAACACCTTGTACAAGCATTGAGCATACTGCAACTAATAGCATCATTCCACCATTAAACCAAATATCATTTGTTGATGCATTTTTAATGCTCATAACTTGTTCAATCATATTTTCTGGTATTCCTGCTAAAACTAAAACATTCTCATTTACATTATCCCAGCCACCAACTGAATTAACAAATGATTCAACCATAGGTGAAATATCTGATGGATTATTATGATAATTAACTAATGTAATAGCTTTAATAATACCTTGAACATAATCAACTAATGTCATAGTTAAATAAACTTGTAATATAGTTAATCCTATAATCAAAATAACAAAAAGAAAATCCTTTTTGCTTAATTTTTTATATAATTTAAACATTATTAATCATTCCTTTCTTTTAAATTATTAGCCATCTTTTCAACAATATTTAAAAACATTATTCTTTCTTCATCGCTAATATTATTTAATAATTTATCCATGTAAGAAATAAACATATTACGGTGATTTATAGCTAATTCTTTTCCTTTTTCTGTTAAAACAACAATAGTTTTTCTTTTATCATTTTCACTTTTAATTCTTGAAATTAATTCTTTTTCTTGTAATTGATTTAAAACTCTTGCAGTTCTTGCTGACGAAATACATAATTCATCTTCTATATCTTTAGGTGTTATTTCTTTTTTACTATCATATAAAATCTTTAAAACAGGAATCATCCCTCTAATTCCTTCTTCATAATGAACATTTGATTTAATATTTTTAACACTTAAAAATATATCTTTTAATCTCATTGTGAATTCTTTATTATCCATAAATTCCTCCTTTATTCCTAACATTGTTAGCTTTTTTGCTAACACTGTTAGTATTTTAAAGAAACTTAATTAAAATGTCAATAGATTTTATACAATTTAAATAAAAAAAAGAAGAATCATATCTTCTTAATAAAACATCTTCTTCTTTTATTAGTTTTTGCATCAAAATATTTCCATTGAGCTAAAACTTCTTCATTTGTTTCTAAATTTAGGTTTGTTTCAGCATATAAAACAGATTTATTATTTAACATTTTCATTATTTCAGCTAAAACAATAACATTTACTCCCTTCATTTGATATGTTGGTTTTACACCTATTAATGCAAAATCAATTATCTTAGGATTCTTTTTAGCTTTTAAAATTCTTATTATTGCTGGAATTGTTAAATGACCATTTGATTTTTTTACTGCTTCAGCAATTGAAGGTAAACATAAACCCATACAAACTGGTTCTTCATTTTCATTTAAGACTACACATACAAATCTTAAATCAATTAATAAATTAAAATTAGATATTAATAATTTTTTCATACCGTCTGTAAATGGAACAGTTCCATAAACATTTTCATATGATTCATCTAATATATCAAAAAATTTATCAGCATATTTATTTAAAAAATCTTTAACATTTTTAGCTTTACCTATATGTAATTTATTTCTTTTTAAAACAGTATCAGCAAGCTTAATAATCTTTTCTTGAATTTTTTTATCTTCTTGGTTTTTAATTATTGATTCTGTCCAATCAACTTCTTTTGAAAATCCATAATTTTCAATTAATTTTTGATAATATGAATAATTATATTGTTCTTCAAATGTTTGTTTTTGATCAAAACCTTCAATAAGTAATCCTTCACGCTCTAAATCTGAAAAGCCTAAAGGACCAACAATTTCATCCATATTATTTTCTTTAGCATAATCTTTTATTTTATCAAATAAAGCATTTGATACTTCAAGATCATCGATTGAATCAAATCTTGTAAATCTAATTCTTTTTTGATTATATTTATCATTTGCAGCCTTTTGAATTATAGCTTGAATTCTACCAACTGTTTTTCCATCCTTTTTAGCAATAAAGCATTTAGCTATACTTTGATCATAATATACATAATTAGATTTAAACATTTTTAATTCATCCATATATAATGCAGGTACATAATATGGATCATTTTTATATAATTTTATAGGAAAATTTATAAATTCTTTAATATCCTTTTTTGTTTTTACTTCTATTATTTCTACCATAATTACCTCTTAGTGCTATGGAATGCCACACCCATAGCGTCAGGACCACAATGGCTTCCAGCTGTAGGATTAACAACTACAAATTCAATTTTTAATCCTTCACCAAATTCTTTAATTAATTCTGCTTCTAATTTTTTAGCAATTTCTAAATTATCAGAATGACCTATGATTATTCTATAATCTTTAACATTATCTCCTAATGTTTTTACATATTCAATAAGCTTTAAAATAGCTCCCATTCTACCTTTAGTCTTATCAATATTACACATCATACCATCTGATGTCATATTTAATATTGGTCTTATACCAAACATATCACCCATAAAGCCCTTTAAATTAGTTACTCTTCCACTTTTTCTAAAGAAGATTAAATTATCAGCAAAGAAATATGTTGCATAATGTAATACTTCTGTTTCGCTCCATTTTAATATTTCTTCAACTGTTTTTCCTGCTAAAATCATATCACCAATTTCTTTAACAATTATATTAGACATAATTGTAATACCTTTAGTATCAATATGATAAAATTTTCTTTCAGGATATTTTTCTTTTAATTCATCTAATGCAATATTCATAGCATTAAAAGTACCACTCATCGCAACAGAAAATGAAACATAACAAATATCATTTCCTTTTTCAAATTCAGGTTCAAAATATTTAATATATTTTTCAGGTGAAATACCAAATGTTTTTGGTAAAGTACCTTTTCTTAATAAATCATAAAAAGCATGTGAATCAAATTCCTTAAAATCTTCATATGGTCTAATTTCCTTATCATCAATGCTATAAGGCATTGAAATTAATTTATAACCATATTTTAAAGCTTCCTCTGGTGTAATATCAGTATCTGTATCAGTAAAATAAGTAATCATATATAATTCTCCTAACTCTTCTTTTATTAATATTTTACCAAAAATGAATTAATAATAAAAGAAAAAAGCATAAATTAATATGCCTTAATCTAAATCTTTTAATTTGTTTTTAATCCATTCATTAGATAAATCTAACCATTTATTAATATATGGAATATTTTTAGAATCATTTCCTTCTGCTGAATAATTATCAGATGTACCTAAGCCATGTCCACCCATAGGAAATAGATGATATTCAACATTAATATTATTCTTTTGACAAGCTTCTAATAATAATATTGAATTCATAACATTTACAGATTCATCAGTAATTGTTCCCCATAAAAATAATGGTGGAATAGAATTTTCTTTTATTTATCGTTCTAAAGACATCTTATTATATAAATTAATATCATTAATTTTATCTTTTAATAAATATTCAAAAGAACCTTTATGAATATATAATTCATTATTAGTTATAACAGGATATCCTAACATTAATAAATCACATTTTTTAGTATTATAATCCTCATTATGAACATTCATTTCTAAAATATTATGGCCACCAGCTGAAAAGCCTAAGCCAATAATATAAGAAACTCTCTTATCTTTTCTTAATAAATTATTAACATATGCTAAATATGTTGCTGGCATAGGATAAGCCTCATCTGTCATTTTATAATTAACAACTACGACATGATATCCAAAATTATTATAATATGAAGCAATATTACCTGCTTCTCTTGGACTACAATGATGATATCCTCCACCTGGAGAAACTAATATAGTAGGTCTTTTTAAATCATCTAAAAAATAAGTTCTATAATAATTTTTGGTTCCTAAAATATTATATGTTAAAACAGTACCCTTACATAATAATCTAATTAATAATCTATAATAATGTAATTTTTCATCTAATTTATTTTGATCATTAATATTTTTAATTATTTTTTCAACATTTTTTAATTCTTTTTCATAATGATTTATATACTCATTATTTTTATTTCTTCTTAAAATAGGACCAAATTCAATATCAAATTCATCTAATATTTCATTACCATTTTCTACAACTATTATTTCATAATATTTATTTTGATCATTTAAAGCTATTTCATTAATAATTTTAAAATTATTTTCATTTAAAAATTTTCTCAAATAAGCTCTATCAGAATTAGGCTGTAATATTAATCTTTTATTTTTTAATTTATTAATTCCATTTAATATAATATCTTTAATTAATATTCCACCCATTCCAGCAATAATTGCACAATCAAAATCATCATTTATTTTTTCAAAACCATTAGATAAAACAAATTCGATTCTATTCTCTAATCCTTTTGAATTAATTTTTGCTTGATTAAGTGGTCCTTCATTTATATCGGCGGCTATAGCATATTTAACATTATAATTTTTTAATGCTTCTATTATTACATAGCCATGGTCACAGCCAATGTCACATATTTTATTAAATCCTTTTGTAAGGCTTGCAAGTGTTTTAATTCTTTCCATATTATTTCCTATAAGATTCTATTAATTCCATTGTTTCTTTTAAATTTTTTAATTTTCTAATTGCTTTAACTTCAATTTGTCTAATACGCTCTTTAGATACATTGCCCATAATTTTACCAATTTCTTCTAATGTTTTAGGGCTACCATCTTCAAATCCATATCTTAATTTTAAGATAGTTGCTTCTCTTTCAGTTAATTTTTCATCTAATAATTTATTTAAATCCTGATTTATCGCAATTCTTTCACAATATTCTAATGGATTTAATGAAGATTTATCAGGTACAACATCAGAAATTGTTCCATCTTCATCATCACCAATAGGCTTTTCTAATGAAATAGGAGTTTGATAATAAGACATAATTATAGATAATTTATCAGCAGGTATTTTTGCTTCTTTAGCAATTTCATCATATGTTGGTTTTCTTTTTAATTCATGTTCTAATTTATCTTCTGCTTTTTTAATTTTAGAAATTGTTTCAAGCATATGAGATGGAATTCTTATTGTTCTTGATTTATCATTTAAAGAACGCGTAATAGCTTGTCTAATCCAAGGAGTTGCGCAAGTTGAAAATTTATTTCCTCTTTTATAATCAAATTTAGAAATAGCTTTTGTTAAGCCTATATTTCCTTCTTGAATTAAATCCATTAAAGATAATCCTCTTTTAACATATCTTTTCGCAATTGAAGCAACTAATTTTAAATTAGAATAAACAATTTTTTCATAAGCTTTATCAGCCTTTTCAACTAAATTATATAATTTAATATATTCATCTTGAGAAATTGTATTTAAATCATTTGAATCAGCTTCTTTTATTTTTTCTTTAGCTATTAATCCTTCATTATATATTTTAAATAATTCAGTTTCTTCTTCATATGATAATAATTTATAATTACCAATTTCATTAAAATAAATTTTAACAATATCATTAGCATTAATTATTTTTTCATAATCATTTTCTAATTTTGTTTGGCTTAAATCCTCATCAGTTGCTAAAATTTCTATTCCTTCTTTATCTAAAAAATCAATTGCAGCATCAAAATCAAATTCTGATATATATTTAGAAATTAAAGCCTCATCAATTGTATTATTATTTTTTAATGCTATCTTTTTTAATTCTTCTAAAGCCTTTTCAAGTTCCATTAAAAGCATCCCCTTTATACTTTAAATTTAAAAAAAAGCTATACTACATATTTTATTATAAATTATTTTAAAAAAGAAAACAATTAAAAAGAAAACACCTGATTTAGGTGTTTTTAAAATTAATGCTTAATTATAAAATCTTTTAATTTTTTACTTCTAGCAGGGCTTCTTAATTTTCTTAAAGCTTTTGCTTCAATTTGTCTAATACGCTCTCTTGTAACATTAAATTCTTTACCAACTTCCTCTAATGTTCTTTGTCTTCCATCGATTAGACCAAATCTTAATCTTAAAACTCTTTCTTCTCTTTCAGTTAAAGTAGATAAAACATCATCAAGTTCTTCTCTTAATTTCATCTTAGCAGTATATTCATATGGATCAAGTGCATGTGGATCTGAAATGAAATCGCCAAGTGATGAATCTTCCTCTTCACCTACAGGTTGTTCTAAAGAGATTGGTTCTTGAGCAATCTTTTGAATTTGTTGAACCTTTTCAACTGAAATACCCATTCTTTCAGCAATTTCAGCTTGGCTTGGTTCTCTTGATAATTCTTGAACTAATTGACGTTGAGTTCTAACAAGCTTATTAATTGTTTCAACCATATGAACTGGAATTCTGATTGTTCTTGCTTGGTCTGCAACAGCTCTTGTTATAGCTTGTCTAATCCACCAAGTAGCATATGTTGAAAATTTATATCCTTTATTATAATCAAATTTATCAACAGCTTTAATTAAGCCCATATTACCTTCTTGAATTAAATCTAAGAATTGTAATCCTCTTCCTAAATATCTTTTAGCAATAGAAACTACTAATCTTAAGTTAGCATCTACAAGCTTATTTTTAGCTAAATCAGCTTTAAATACAATTGTTTCTAAATTATCATATTCTTCTTTAGAAACTGAAGAATCAGGATCTTCATCAATTTTAGCTAATTTTTCTTTTGCTGCTCTACCTTCTACAACTCTTTGAGCATATTCTGTTTCTTCTTCAATTGTTAATAATTGAATATTACCAATTTCTTTTAAATACATTCTTACAGGGTCATCAACTCTAACAGATGAAGGTAATTGGTCATAATCAGAAATATCTACTTCCTCTTCTTCAATTATAACTGGTTCAATTTCATCAATATCAGCATCTGCTTCATCTGATGCAGTTATTTCAATTTCAGCATCAGTTAAGGCCTTTTCTATTTTATCATATTCATCCTTATCTTCTGTGAAATATTTAGCAATATCATTAGTAGTAACACTACCACCATTTTTCTTGCCTAATTCAATTAATTCATTAATTGCTTGTTGTAATTCCATTTATTTACCTCTCCTTTTCAAGGTTTCTTTTTTCTTTCTATTTGCGAATTTTGCCGCAAGTAGATTTGCTTGATAATTAATATCAGTTGTTCTTTCAATATCCTTACTAATTTTTTGTCTTTGAACATCTAAATGTTCTAAATGTATTTTTTCAATACATTGTTCTAAATCTTCTTCATCATATTTATCAGGATTATTTCTCAATAATTCTAATATTTTAAAATAATAAGCTCTCTTATCATCATCTAATCCTTTAATGAATAAATCTTCTGTGAATAATTCATTAGTTTGATAATAATCAAAAACTAAAGACATCCATAAATTTCTATTTTCTTCACTTAAAGCATCTAGGTAAGGAGTTATCATATTATCTATATATAAAGCTTTTTCTTTAGATGATTTAGCATACATAAATAATCTAATTTGAGCCCTTGATATATTATTTTTTATATCAACTGGCTTTAAGGTTACTATATCATCATCACTTGAAATAAATTCTTGTGGGATTAATTTAGATTTATATAACCTATAATCATTTTTTAAAGCTTCAATACTTGAATTTATATAACCTGCAAATAAAGTTAAATATTTTTCTTCAATTATATTTGAATTTGAATTTATTAAAGAATTAAATATAACCTCTTTAGCATCCTTTAAGCCTAAAGCATCATTTAAATCATAAATTAATAATGCTTGATTTAAAGTATATGAATATTCATCTACAATATGATTTTCAAAATATTTAACATATTCTTCACTACCATATTTTAATACATATTCATCCGGATCCATCTTATCAGGTAAGAGCACTAAATGAATATTAAATCCTGCATCCTTAAAAACCTTTATAGCTTTTAATGAAGCATTTATACCTGCTTTATCGCCATCATAACAAATAACAACATTTGATGTATATTTTTTTATGATATTTGCAGCATTAATTGTTAAGGCAGTCCCCATTGTACAAACTGCTTCTTTTAAGCCTGATTTATAAGATGCGATAACATCCATTTGACCTTCATGAAGAATAATTCTATTTTTTCTTCTTATTTCTGATTTAGCTAAATGGATATTATATAAAACTTCTCTTTTATGATAAAGATTAGTTTCTCTTGTATTAATATATTTAGGTTGATTCTTATCAGGATTATTAAATATTCTAGCTGAATATCCAATTACATCTCCATTCTCATCAGCAATCGGAAACATGATTCTTTTAACAAATAGGTCATGATAATTATTATTGATTCCTTTATCAACTAAACCACAATCTAGCATATCTAATTCTAAATAATTAGATTCTTTTAAAACTTTATATAATGTATCAGGTTCTTTAGGAGATAAACCAATATTGAAATCATTTATTAATTCTTCAGTAATACCTCTTTTTTTAAGATAAGCTTTCGCTTCCTCTCCAAATTCAGTATTTCCTAAAACCTTTTTATAAAATTCTTTTGATAAATTCATCATTTCCTTTTGCTTAGCATAAGGATCTATCTTTTCAATTTTTTTATATCCTGAAATTTTTATACCATTTTTTTCTGCTAAGATATTTAATGCTTCACCAAATCCAATATTTTTTATTTGCATTAAAAATTGAATTGGTCCACCTCCACCTTTACAGCTAAAGCAATGGGCAAGCTTTTTTTCAGGATTAACACTAAATGAAGGAGTTTTTTCATTATGAAATGGACATAATCCTACATAATTTTTGCCACGCTTTTCAAGACTTACATATTCAGATACTAATTCAACTATATCAGTTGAATCAACAACTCTTTTTATTTCTTCATCTGTTGCCATGGCTTCTCCTTCATAATTTTTATAATAAAAATTTCTTTTCAACATAAGGAACAATTTCTTCAATCTTTAATGTAATTTGTTCCATTGTATCTCTATCTCTTAATGTAACTGTACCATCTGATAATGTATTATCATCAATTGTAATTGAATATGGTGTACCAATTGCATCTTCTCTTCTATATCTCTTACCGATATTGGCTGTTTCATCATAAACACATGAAAAATGCTTAACTAATTCATCATATATTTCAGTTGCCTTTTCAGCATGATTTTTCTTAATTAAAGGAAGTACTGCAACCTTGTATGGAGCAAGTGCTGGATGTAATCTTAATACAGTTCTTACATCACCCTTTTCATTTGTTTCTTCATCATATGCTGAGAATAAAACAGAAAGTAACATTCTTTCAACACCAACTGATGGTTCAACAACATAAGGAATATATTTAGAATTATCTTCAGGATCTAAATATTCTAAATTAGCTCCTGAATGCTTCATATGAGCATTTAAATCATAATTTGTACGAGATGCGATACCCCATAATTCACCAAATCCCCAAGGGAATTCAAATTCAATATCAGTTGTCGCATTTGAATAGAATGATAATTCTTCTTTTTCATGATCTCTATATCTTAATTTGTTTCCATCAACACCAATTAATTTTAAGAAATCCATACAGTAGCCTCTCCAGTAATTGAACCATTCAATTTCTGTTCCTGGCTTACAGAAGAATTCTAATTCCATTTGTTCAAATTCTCTTGTTCTAAAAATGAAATTACCTGGAGTTATTTCATTTCTAAATGATTTACCAATTTGACCAATACCAAATGGTAATTTCTTTCTTGTAGTTCTTTGAACATTTTTGAAATTTACAAAAATACCTTGAGCAGTTTCAGGTCTTAAATAAATTTCATTTGCTGAATCTTCAATAACACCTTGATGTGTTTTAAACATTAAATTAAATCTTCTAATGTCTGTATAATCTAAAGCACCACATTTAGGACAAACGATGTTATGTTCTTTAATGAATGATGTTAACTGTTCATTAGTCATACCATCACCTGAAATTTCACCTTTAGAATAATCTTCAATTAATTTATCAGCTCTATATCTAGCATGACATTTTTTACAATCAATTAATGGATCTGAAAAAGATGAAATATGTCCTGATGCAACCCATGTTTCTCTATTCATTAAAATGGCAGCATCTAAACCGACATTTAATTTATTTTGTTTAACAAATTTATTCCACCAAGCTTGTTTAATATTATTCTTTAATTCTACTCCTAAAGGACCATAATCCCATGCGTTAGCAAGACCTCCATAAATCTCACTACCTTGGAAAACAAAACCTTGTTCTTTAAGATAAGCTACTAAACCTTCTAATGTTATTTTTTGCATTTTAAATACCTCCGGGCAATAAACACCATTAAAACATATTATGCAATGAAAAAAATAAAAAGTCAAGAACTAACCCCCTAAAGGGGTTAAATTTCTTGACAAAACTTTTAAAAAAATTAAAAATTACCTTTTTATTTCAAATTTTATTTCTAAATTTTCAATTTGAGTATTAATTTTTAATAATCCCTTATCACTTTTTCCATTGGATTTTACATAAACACCTGAATATCCACCTTTAAATGATAAAATATTAGGTCCTATAATATCTATTCCACCTTCTGCTTCTATAGAATATCCTTCACCATAATAAGATAAAATATTATTATTTTGATCTAATGCACTTAATCTTATTAATGAAACATCATATGTATTATCTTCTTTTAAAATATTTGATGATACATTAGCTTCAATATGCGTCTTTCTTACCTTTTCTAAATTAATTGTTTTAAATACTTTATTATCTTTTATTGCATCAAAAGTATAAATAGTTTCTTTAGAACCCCAGTTACCAATATATTTACCATAAAGTTCATATCCTTTTTCAAAAGTAATATGATTAAATAACATTAATTTTAAATACATCCATTTATATTTAAATGGCATTTTATTTCCAAATTTTAATGTAGCATATAAAACCTGCTTCATCATTTCTGATGCTTTTTTAGAATATCCTTCTTTAACTTCTAAAATATTTCCAACAAAATCATCTATTAATATTGGACTATTTTTTATATTTTTATATGCTTTATTATTTGAATCAAATGTTTTAATAAATTCACCATTTCGATATAAATTAATTTTATCAGCATTTGTAAATGCATATATACCATGAATTACAGATGCATTATGATCTCCTATATTTAATTCACTTGATAAATTAAAATATGGCTTATTACCTAAAGATGAATATAGGTAGCTTGCGATTTTAGGATTTCTAAACATATCTAAAACACCATGATAACATATTCTATCACCACTTCCAAAATCCTTATGGGTATTATAATCATTCATACACCAAACAAAAAAGCCACATATGTTATCATCACCATAAAATTCATTCATACCTTTAGCAATTCTTAAAGCTTGTTCTTGCCTTAATTCTTCTTTATCAAACATTTTAGTTGGGAACATATGACCATTAAATTCAGAAACTAAATAAGGTATATCTTTCGAACAAATATCTTCTTTTTTAGATAATCCTCTTATATCATTTGGATCATAAAAATCATTATATGTATAAACATCTTCTAATTCTTCGCCTTTAGCATAACATCTAACACCCCCTGTTTGACGTGTTGAATCTAAGCTATGAGCAATTTCATTTGCTTTTAAATATAAGTCATGATCATCTTTAGATTCATTTATTCTTACACCCCATAAAATAATAGATGGATGATTTCTATAATCTAAAATCATATTTTTAACATTTTCTAAATGTTGAGCTTTCCATTCATCATCTCCTATATGTTGCCAACCAGGTGCTTCAGTAAATACTAATAATCCTAATTTATCGCACATAGAAATAAAATCATGGCTTTGCATATAATGAGATGTTCTTACTGCATTAACACATAATTCTTCTTTTAATATTTTAGCATCTAATTCCTGCATACTTTTAGGCATTGCATAACCAACATAAGGATATGATTGATGACGATTTAAACCTATAATTTTTATTTTTTTATTATTTAAATAAAAACCATCTTTTTTAAATATACAAGTTCTTAATCCAAAATATGTTTCATATTTATCATTTGAAATACTAACAATTAATTTATATAAATTTGGATTATCTAAATCCCATAATTTAGGTTCTTTAAAATCAATTGTTATATTATCTTCTAAATTATTAAAAATATAATCTTTATCATAAATTAATTCATCTTTAAATAAAATTTTTATATTATAATTTGATTTATTATTTAAATAAATATCTAAATCAATTTTCCAATCATTTCCTATAGAATAAGGTTTTACAAAAACATCCTTTACGTAATTTTCATTACAAATATCTAAATAAACATCTCTATATATTCCACTATAAGTTAAATAATCTATAACATTTCCAAAAGGTGGAATATTTAAATTTTCATTTGAATCAGCAATAACTTTTATTATATTTTTTTCATTATATTTAACATAATCTTTTATATCAAATTTAAATTTATTATAACCACATAAATTTGTATAAACATGCTTATCATTAATATAAACATCTGATTTATGTAAAACACCTTCAAATGTTAAAAAAAGATGATTATTTTTATATTTATCATCTATAAATATTTCTTTTTCATAAATAGATATAAATTGATAATCATCTTCATTACAATAATTATAATTTAAATCTTTTCCATTATGAGGTAAATTTATTCTTTCTTTACCATTAAAAATCCAATCCCTATTTAAATAAATTCTTTCTATCATATAAAACACCTTCAATTAAATCGTTAATTCT
>Ga0247610_10005623_pt1 | contig 13171 bp, 16 predicted proteins | sample 174DNAGHGhighgp2_FD_193483 | JGI IMG/M metagenome (GOLD analysis project Ga0247610, IMG submission 193483) | Sheep rumen microbial communities from Palmerston North, Manawatu-Wanganui, New Zealand - 1742 DNA GHGhigh gp2 | ecosystem: Host-associated > Mammals > Digestive system > Stomach > Rumen...
CCAAGCCCGGAAGAAGATGGACAGGGAGGTCGAGCGTAAGTTCCCTCAGTATTGGGAAGCTGAGAGGTACTACAAGCCTGCCTATCAGAAGATATGGGACAGTCGTGGTTCGTATGATGGGAAGGATGATGAAATCGTCCATGAGGCTGTCGGTAAGTTTGCCGAGAAGCTCGGACTGAAGTGGGATTGGATAAGGGACCCGTACTACCTGTTCGGTTTCTATCCTGCCAATGCCAATAAGAACGACATGCAGATTAAGGTACCCTACGACTTCAAGTTCACCAACGTCCATACGAAATGCATACAGTGGTTCCGTAACCAAGTGAAGAAGTACTCCAAGGAGACCGTTCAGAAGAAGGGAATCAGGCTCTGTGAGTCCCGCCGTCCTACAGTTCCAAAGTATCCTCAGGATGACAACGGTCTCTATGATTGGTTGATGGGTCTGTACGATGATACCATGAAGAGGGACAATAACTTCAAGCGCGGTCTGTGGGCATCCAACAAATTCCTTAGGGAGATGTTCAACGGGGACATTCCCGTCAGGATAGTCATCGCGGAACTGTACAACCATCAGGCGGACTCCGAGGCGATTGTCAACAACACACAGTTCAATCCCTATGACCCGGAGTTCAGGGAGGAAGCCTTACGCTATATCTCTATGTCGGAGTACAGGAAGCCATTGGTGTACTCCGTCCACTTACAGGTCAGCCGTTACGAGGTCGAAGAGGAGCCCGAGAAACTGTTTTTCCTGAAAGACAAGAAGAGCGGTTTCATCCACAGGATAGTTCCCATCGATGACAGCGATACTGTCTACGATGCTTCAGAGTATCAGCCTTATGTACGCTCGCTCATGGAGGAGTTTGTGGATTACGTAGTGAAGTCCACCCACGGACACGATGAAGTCAGGGACTATCTGTTCGGCGGGGAGTTTTTCCAAAGGGTGTCCTATATAGGTACCTGTTGGTATGACGGTTAGATGATTCCTTGCTTTATGAGCGAATAAAGGCTTCTCGCCAAGAACTCGACCATAGGCTCGTCGTTGTTCGTGTTGATGTACTGACCCGTCCTCAGGATTGAGTGTATGAGTTCGTGTAGGATTGAAATCTCTATCTCGTTACTTGGGAGGTCGTTTCCCTTCTTGTTCTTGACGGATACGCCTATCACACGGTTCTCGCCGTCTGTGATACCGTAGTCGAAATACTCATCCTTTCGGTCTTCCTCGGTGATAGCATCGCAGACGATGAGCTTCCACTTAGAGCCGAAGATGTCGAAGGTTGTCTGCTTTCCTTGGAATTTGAGTATCCTGTCGCTTTTATTTGCGGTCTTGCTTTTCTTCGTTCTTGCCATAAATACGGAGATATTGATTCATAGTTTGGCTATTTATGGAGGTAGTTGTTAAGTTATCATTGGGAGACAGGTATCCGTACTTTGACAAGGTTGAGTTCAAGTATGGGGACTTCGAGGATTTGAAGAAGATGGGAAGGCCGGGCTTCAATGCTCAGTTCCTGATTTCCTTCTTCAACGGCGACCGTCCGAATGCTATGAAGCTTGATACCGAGGCAGTCAGGAAAGCCGTCATATGGAGGATGTCCCCTTACTTCCGTGTGTTCATTGCGACGTGGGGATTCGCGAGGGATGCAGAGACCGAATCCCTCTATAAAGTGTCGGGTGAAATCCTGATGGACATCAAGAATAAGTTCATCAAGGAAAAGGATTTGTATCCCAATATCAAACGAGACTGAACCTGTGGTTGTGTTTCTTCAATACGAAGAAACCCGTGTTCTCAAACAAGTCCGTTACATACTCCGTCAGGATGTTGTTGTTCTCCGCTCCGTAAGGTGAAACAGAAATAGCTCCTCTATCCATAGAGGATTTCTTGTGGTTCATGTTGAGGAATATCCTCATCTCAGGAACGCCCTTCCATATATCATTCTTGATGGGGTCTTTCAGTCGGAAATTGTATCCCTTGGAAGATGAACCGAAATCGACGGACTGAGCGATGAAACTCGAGGCATAAACTTCGAACCTGTTGCTCATGTTGATGGGACGGATATCGAAGTAGAACACGTCCGTCAGCCTTCCCTTGGATATCACGCATCCGTATCCCGATGGGAACGATGTCCTGTAATAGTTGCTATCTGAGTAGTTTCCTTCGGTTACATGGAGCAATACGTCGTTGGTGAGGGATTCGTTTATTGGACGTGAGGGTTTCTTCTGACCTTCCACACCGCCGATTTCCATACCCGGCGTATAGGTCAGTTCATGGCTTAACAGTCGTTCAACGGTCTCCTGTATTTCCTTGAAGGTATTCTTGCTCATGTGAGGTCCCTCGGGATACACGTATTGGTATATCGTCAGGGTGTTCCTTACGCCTTGGAGGTTTTGAAGTTCTTTGAACTGATGGTTGGGTTTCTGAGGGATGACGATGTCGATGCCGTGGTCTATCTTCGTCTTCTCGCACCATGTTTTCTCAGAGAGAGGATGGTCGCTTATTCTGATGATACCGACATTGCCGTGGATATCCTCGTAGTTGGAAGATATACTGTACCAACTCTTGCCTTCGGAGTTTTCTATTTGGAAGTTGGACAGCCTTACGATACCTGTCTCGTTCGCGAGCTTGGAATGAGTATTACTTGGTTTGGACTTCTGTTTCTGTGAGTATTTGCTCTGCTTGTGCCTTTCTTTCCGACCTTCGTATACGAACACGTTATCGGGGTCGGCGGATGACATCATCTTGTATAGCCTATGATAGAGACTATCAACGCCCGCTTCGGTTACTTTGAGAACTCTCTTGTATATTCCAAGAGTCTCGTCGTATTTCCATGTGGATGCGTTGATTAGTAAGGGCATAAAGATAACGGATGTGAAAGATTTCCGTATTTATCGGTGTTTAGTCAGTTTCGGAAATCCAACACATACACACCATCTTCCTTCTTCGTGAACTCGTTCAGAATTTCAAAAGGGAAATCGGACGTATCATCGTCGTGAAACCATACGTAATCGCATTTATGTATAAGCCTGTGATGGATGAAGGAGTTGAGGAAATCGGATATTTCCCCATTCGGATTGGTTTTTCGGAGCATCCTGATGTCAACATATACTCCAATTAATTCATATCCTGTCCCATTGTTGTTTTTGAGATTAGAAGGAAATCCGTATGCCATATAAGCAATACGGTTATCGGAGTTAAATCGTCCTTCTACAAATGCTCCTTCAACGGACAATGATATATTCAGTGTCTTTTCTATTTGTTTCCAAAACTTCTTGGTGATTGGTGATATTACACGCTCTACAGATTTCCTGAACTCGCCTTTGCTCAGGAAGTCATCGGGTTGTCTTTGGATGTAATGTATCAGTCTCATGATGCAAAGATAAGAAATTCCGTGGAAACTTTTGGTATCCACGGAATTTTATTTCATATTTTTAACATTTCTTAGTCTTCGAGGGTCACGTCCTCATCATCATCTCCTTCAGAGACAATCTTGTAAATCCTCTCGGTGAGTTTGTCGTCGTCGAGGACTTCCGGGTGATTGTCGTACAGCCATGAGACCAACTTGAAGATGTCGTGGCGGTCCTCATCGTCACAGTTGTCCGTGTACTCCTTGGCGATGTCATCGGTCTCGGGACTGTCAAACTCGTTCTGAGCTTCGAGGTCGTTGTTCTCCTCGTCTTTCTCGCTGATGTCGGAGTCTATTCCTCCCATCAGTCGTTCGGCTTCGGATACGAATCTGTCGAACACACCCGCATTGGCTATGGCGTTGGGGTACTTTCCCTTGACCCAATCATGGAGGGAGGCTATGTCTGTGCCGTCATTGCCTTCGTCGATGAACTGCTGAACGATGGTCCTGATGACGTTGTCGCTGAGAGACTCATTCAGGCTCTTGCGACCCTTAGGTGTCCTTACGCTTTCGTTGGCGGTTATAGGGCTGAGTCCCCATCATCTGAACCGTCGTCATCGCTTTCCTGACGGCTGCTCTTAGGGGACGTGTTGTTTTTTTGGGAAGGACTCTGTGAACCCGTGTTGGCGTTGGATGGGTTGCTCAGGTTCTTGAAGCCGATGTTGGACATCGTGGCGGGCTTGAAGGGGTTCACGGGAGTGACCTCCACTCCGTTGTCCCTCGGGGTCGCCGTGGTGTACTGAGCATCGTAGCTACTGTCGTACTTGATGGTGTTGTCGTCGAGGAACGGATTGTCCTTGGCGGTCTCGTTTCCGGGCTTCTCGTTCTGATTGGCTACCTTGCTGCCGTCCGTGTCGCCTCCCTTGTTCACCTCTGAGTTGTCCCTGTCGTAGGCTTGGTCGTAGTGAACGTTCTTGTCGTCTTTTTGGTCGGCTTCATTGGGCTTCTTACCGGGAACGTTGGTGTCCACCTTCTCGTTGCCCTTGGGGTCGAGGTTCTTTTCCTCTTCCTCGTTAAGGCGACGTGCATCACGGCTTGTGAAGAAACTCCTCTCGGAGATGTTGTTCTTCCGTCCGGGCTTCGGTGCGGAGACTGAGTTGTTCTGAGCGGTGGGTTGTTGTGGAGCAACCTGTGCCTGTTGAGCGGGCTGCTGAGGCTGTGCGGGCTGAGGAGCTGCATTAGGCTGCTGAGGCTGCTGTTGGTTGGCCTGAATGGTAGCAGTGTAAGCCGCAAACTCCTTGATGAACTCGGCGAGGTTCTGTGTGGAACTTGCCTTCATGAAGTTCAGGAAAGCCGTATGTGCCTTCTGAGCGGAAGGGTCCTGCTCGAAGTTAGGTAGCATGGCGAGGATGTTCTGAGAGAACATCTTCACGTCATCCTGAGGTATCATCGTCTGACCCGGAGCGGCGGCGGGCTGCTGTCCTTGTTGCTGATTAGCCTGTGGCTGCTGACCCTGTTGGGGAGCGGTCGGCTGCTGAGGCTGTTGGGGTGCCGTGTTCTGTTGTGCTCCCTGTTGAATGTCCTCGTATATGCGGTCGATGGCGGAGAAGTCGAGATGCTCGGTCTCGGTGATGGGGGTCATCATACCGAAGCCGTTCCGCTGTTCGCCTTTGAACATGTTGAAATTAGCCATATTCTTTGTCGGTGTTTCTCGGGTGTTGTTGGTTTACTTGTGCCTGTTGTAGAAGGCTATGGAGTACTTCACGGCGGACAGACTCTCGTTAAGTGCCTTCCTCCGGGACTGTGTGATGGTCATGAAGTTCCTGACGATGCCGAAGGAGTATCCCTTGGACTCGAGCAAGTCCATCCTCTTCTGCACTTCGTTGAGTTTGGTGTTCAGGTCGTAGTACTTGGAGATGCTCTCCTGTATCTTGGAAGGACGGCGGAAGGTCTTCCCATTGACCGTGACGCTCTCGTTGAGGGCGTTGCGACCATTGTCGAATACGGTCTTCTGATAGCCGTTTCTGACGGATTCCGCGAGGTTGTTGACATCGATACCGTTTTCCTTCAGCTTGGAGAGGATGTCCTGAGCGAATGCATACTGCTTTGAACGGAGGTACAGGACGAGAACCTGAATACCGCGTTTGCCCGACTGAACGGCGTTCTTGGAGTTAAGGGCAAAGGTAATGGTCTGAAGGACATCGTTGTCGGGGATGTTCTTTGACTGCATGAGGGACGTGACTTCATCGGGCTTCATCGTTGTGTTCAGCTTGGACTTCGGGTTCTTGATTGCCGTAGCAAGCATGTTGATGTTCTGCTGAGAGTTGGAGGGTTGGTTTCCCTGAGGTTGTTTGTCCTTGTTCTCGGGAGCCTGCGGGTTCGCTGTGTGCATGGGTTGCTGAGGCTGTTGCTGTTGACCTTGGTTGGGTTGCGGTGCAGGTGCGGGAGCCCCTTCGGAGAGGAGTGATGCCATCTGTTCGTTGGTCAGGTTCTCAGCAAGCCACTGTATGTTCTCTGTAGTTAGTTGCATAGAGAGGAAAAGAGGGTATTAATGACTTTTCCTATTTATTAAATTAGGTAACGTTTGAATAATATGAGAGCCTATGTTAATCCCATTGTCAATACCGTTAAAATCGAAGTCATCGACATCTCATCCCGGACTTCATACATGGTCGCGTCCCTGTCGATACCGTGAAAATCGAAGTTATCGACATCGGTCAACTCCTGTCACTACTCATAAAATTGCCTGTCGATACCGTGAAAATCGAAGTTATTGACATTAAGGAGTACTTGTGGTGGACGTGTGTCGCCCCTGTCGATACCGTGAAAATCGAAGTTATCGACATCCGATATGCCGTCGTACAATCTCCCTCATCTCCTGTCGATACCGTGAAAATCGAAGTCATCGACATCTGTTGTGGGCGATGAAGGTGTAATAGCCGACCTGTCGATACCGTGAAAATCGAAGTCATCGACATCCGATAATGTCTATATGTCTATTATTCAGATAGTTATATATAAAAAATGAAGACTAAAAATGATAAATCTCCATCTCCATGACTTCCATTTTCAAGGTTTTTATAGATAAGGACATTAAAATATAATGTCGTCATCGTTTTTACATTTTTATGTGCTTGACAACAGCACATTTTTGAATAATAGAGTATGAAAACTACTCAAAGAACGTTTGTTTATTTGTGGGTGCAAAGATAAGGACTTTTCCTGAAGATAACAAATCTTTTTGGTTAAAAGATGTTATTTCTTGAAATATTCCTTCGTGTGCCATATGTAGCTGTCACTTCTGAACACTTTTCTGATTTCTCGGCGGGACATGTCTTCTTTGATATTGTCATTTATATATTGCAATATTAATGTGTTCATCGACCGTACATATCTCATTTCAATGTCCATCTTCCTAACGAACTCGGAGAACGTTTCTCTGAGCAGTTCATCATCATGCTCTCCTGTAAAGAGGTCCCGTTTGTCCGTCGAGGATTCGTTCGTGAGTCCTTTTTTCTCCTTGATGCGACGTAGATTTCTCAAGTGGACCAACTGATTGGCAGAGAAGAGGTCTCGTTGAACCAATATACCGTTTCGGGTATACAAACGAACTTTCACCGAAGAACCATCCTTTTCAGTCACTTCGTCATTGAAAGGATTGTGTGACGTGCAGGCGGTCTTTGTTGATACGTAGTAATAGTGTCCGCCATTTTTCTTTATCAGGTCTGTCAGGATATTGAAGAACATGCCCGGTGAGAAGAGTTGCACCGACCTGCCGTGATTGTGTTTGCTTTGACACTCCCCTTCTGTGTTATAAAGTGTTCCTACAATGTCTTTTTTCTGTTTCTCCTTATCGTATTTGATGTCCTCAATGAGGAACGTGTCACCCATGGCTAATGCTTCATAGGCGAGTTCCCTTAGAAAAATTCTCTTCTTAACCGTGATTTTTCGGTTCAGTTCCTTGATTATCCGGGACATCTTTTTGTATTTCTTATCAATTACAAACTTCAGTCCCTTGCGGGGGATTCTTTTTCCTTCCTCGTTGAAAAACATGGGGTTCAATTTTATGAGGTAGTTTGACCTTTCCATTTCGAGGTCTTCTTTCTTGATAGCGAGAATCAATAAAGGGACAACCTTCTCCGCGCTAAGACGTTCAAAACATAGAAGTTTACACTCGCCTGTCCATGAGACAGCGGCTGCACCAAGAAAACTTGGGTCGATGCCGACGAGACCTTTACCTATTTTCTTCCTGATGGTCGGGTTGGGCTTATACTCATTTTCACAAGCATAGTCTTGTTTCTCAGTAAATACGGACGGGTCATCCACTGTTATGCACAGATAGAACTTCTCTTTTCCTCGGATGGTTTCTCTTTGGATGGTTTTCTCACATGGCTTCTCACATGCCCAATCAAGAACCCGGGTGTCAAGGGTTTCAGGAAGGTGTTCACGGCGACTTTTATTACGGCTGTCAGGAGTAATCTCGAACTTAAAATATTCCTTGTCCTTTCCGATTTTCTTCTGAAGGAGGTAGTAGTGACCATTATCTTTAATCAACTTGTAGAGTTTGTTATTCCTCTTGTCGGTGGTAACCGTTTCGAAATCCTCGTAATTGGGGAGTCGGTGCTTTCTCTCCTTGGGAAATTCTTTCATGGAGGCATATACGCGGTTTCCTATGAATGCCAAGCATCTCTCAGTGAAGCCATAGTCTTTGATGCATAAATCCGTATCCTGATAGCCTAAGTCCACAAGGGTGAGTTTCTCGCCGTTCTTTTTCTTTCTTTCGACTTTCTCGGCCGTTCCGACCCTTATGGACTTTTTGTTGGAGTGAAGAACTTCGTTGGCATAGGTACCTATCAGACCGTTTACGAGAAATCGGTCGGGGTTATCAAGACGTAATGCGTTCTTTGGTGAAATATAGGTCACGGTATGAGCAGGAACCCATTCCTCTTTCTTCTCGTTCCATTTCATATCCTTGTAGCTGTCTTTGACGATAACTCCGTTTCCTTCATAGACACCATCCTCGAATAGGGTGTGGTTGTCTTCATGAACTTTGATTGTTCCGTTCTGACGGGCTTCTACGATTTGAGCACGATAGCCTGATGGGGTCTTTGTGAGAGACTCATGTACTAAAAGATAAACATTATTCGACATCTGATAGTAGTGAGTACCGGGAACTTCGCCTTCCAATGTTTCAAAGCCTTCCGTCGTAATGGTATAACCGTCCTCAGCGATGTCTACCCATTGATATATCTTTTTCATGGGGATATACAGGTAGCATTTGGGGGTAATACGGTAATATTCATAAATTAGGTGTTCATATTCCTTTATCTCTTTGTCAAGTGCCGTTATCTTTTTCTCAATTTCACTGAGTGATTTCTTCTTCTCAGACTCGGTGATGGACTTCTGAGTGAAAAGATTATTGATATCGGTCTTGTTCTGTTTTAGGTCATATATAGCCTTTTTTCTCTCTGAAATCGCATCCTCGTAAGATTTAAGAGTCTCGTCGGTATCTTTCAATGTCATGATGTGATTGTTTATATAGTACATAATCTGACGATGTACTTGACAGGCCATATCATGGGTACGACCTAAGGTGCGACGGTGTTTGCTACAAGTCGTCTTGATAGGGAACTTGATTATTCGACAAAATTCTTTTTTAGACATCTTTGTTTTTTTAATTGATTGGACATTAACTTGAACAAACTCGCCGTAGCGAGTTTGTTTTTATCTGTAAGCCTCCAAGATATTGCGTGGTAGTTCAATGAACTCCTTGGTGCCGTAGGTCGAGTACCAACCATAGGTGACCTCGCGGACGGTGTCGTCCTTGTAGGTGTATTCGATGTCATGAACACGGATGGAAGGATTGCCGTGGTAGTCGTACGTCAAGGCATCGTAGACATCCCGGATGTCGAAGGTGTACTTGCAGTATGGCTGATTGTAGACAGGCACCTCACGGAGATACACGTCCACGAAGTACTTTCTGCATTTCATACCGAAGCGCGTGATGTAGTAGTCCATGATGACACCTACCTTCAGCCTGTACAGGGGAATGTCCGTTCGGATGACAACGCGGTGGTCGATGAACTGAACGCCGAAGGTCTTGTAGCTGACTTCCATGTTGCTGTTCTCGTACTCCGTCCACACGGGGATTTCATATCCATGATGGTACTCTCCGTTATAAGGTCTCATGACGAACGGCATTTGATAGCCGTACTGACAACCGTCCTTCTCCACGGGAATGGTGTTCACGGGGGAGGATGAGTATGGGTTGTTACCCTTCTCATCGCTGTTCTGTCCATTTACTACAATTGGCGAGTTGATAACTGTCTCCTTGGAGCAGCTCGACATTAGCAGTAAGCCTGCTAAAACTGAAAATAAAAATTTCTTGGTCATAGCCTTTTTCTTTTTGTTAATTAAAAATGTTTGTTCGACGTGGCAAAGATAGGCATAAAAAACAAGACCGCCAAATAATCGGCGGTCTTTTAACTATTGGTTAACCATAATTAAAGTTTATTCACTAATCAGGCTTACTGTTCGATAGTATTTCATTCAGCATCTCCGTTAGTTCCTTGTGTTTTTGCTTGTTGACAGGGAAGAGGATATTCTCGTTTTTGTAAGAGCCCAATTCCTGTAGTGTGAGTTCTACGGCGTGGAGTTTGTTATAAGGATATTCCGCGAGATAGCGGTAATGGTCGCTCTTTAATTCGATGAGATGCTGATTGTACTCTTTACGTTGGTGTATATCACTACGAAGGAATCTGCGAAAATCCAACAGAGTAGTCTTCTTTTCGTCACTTACCATGAACATGTGATGGTCTCTTACCTTTTCCAAGCGGTCTTGTAATCTCTCCCATTCGTACACCTGTGTCCGGGTGTACTCCAATTCTTTCCGAAGAAGCTTCTCGGTCTCTCGGAGAAGGTAGTTCTCTTTATAGGTCTCCGTCATGGCTTCACGGAAAGCCTGACGGAAATTCGTCCATAGCTGTATTAACTTCATACCTGTTTATCTTTTGGCGGTTTGTCTTTCAGTCTTCCTCTGTATAGGTGCTTTCCTGACCTCGGTGTATTTGATGGTGCTGACTTTTCCTTGGTCTCCTTTGATTGTAAGGTCTCCTATTCTGACGCTCGGAAACACGGGGACTTCCAATTTCACGGGCTTCACTCCGAACGGCTCCAAAATCCACTGCACCAATGTACAGATACTGCTGTTGATTTCTTCTGATTTGGTCATGTATGATAGTCTCCTTATTGTTTTGTCAGCATTTCTCGGGAAGTTTGAAGTACTCCCCGGTGTATGTTATCTTGTCGTTGCTCGGATAGCTGTGCATCTGCGAGAGTTCATTTGTATCTTTCTTGAATGCCTTGAAGTCGTAGCTGAAACGGACTTCGTTCTCTCCGTAGATATGTGGCTTTACCTTTACGATGACCCCCTTCTTCTCTATGATTTTCTTGGAGAATCCTTTGGGAGGAATGTACTTACCCATATGGGATTCCGTCCATGTCACGATTTCCCCTCTTTTGTGAGGAGCATAAGCCTCCAACTCCTTTAACAGGCTGAGGTTCTCAACCCTCAGCCTTCTCAACTCGTTCTCGTTGGACTCGTACTTCCTGACGATTTCCTGCTGTGTCATTGTTTCTCTTCTGTTTGACTGTTTAACTGTTCTGCGGTAGAAGAGGGATTCGAACCCCCGGTGCGTGTTTGGCGCACATCCGCCTTCCAAACGGACTCCTTCGGCCACTCGGACATTCTACCGTTTATTTTCAAAGGCAAAGATAGCGTTTTTCCGCCAATCCGCCAAGTCTTTGTCGGACTATTTATGAAAGATTAACGTTTCGGGGTTTTCATCAATAAATACCCCAATGAGGAAATACAGGAACATATATCTTAGGTACGCATACGCGAAACCCGAGGGGGATGAACAGATACGCATATCCATCCTCATCGAAGGCGGTATCAGGGGAGGCTACAAGGACAGCCTCAACCTCATACAGGGACCCGATGCCGTTCTGCGGGCAGGGAAAACCCGCTGTTCCTTGGATGCCGGGGTTTCACGACCCGAGGTGGAGGTGACGTTCAGCTACCATCCGTACCTCCGTCCGTTGCAGACGGTCTACGGCAGCATGGAGGAGAGGAACACCCGCGAGGAGTACGCAAACGACATGTACCTGTATGAGGATTGGTTCAGGGAACACGTGTTCAAGGACGACTTCATAAGGAAAGAGACAATAACGAAGGAATATTAGATGGACGAGAAAGGACAGGCTGTGAACATCAACATACAGCAGAAGAAAGGTATAGTCGATAGGATATGGGACAACCGTTGGCTCATAGTGGGAATAGCCCTCTGTGTGATAAACGTGTGGATATTCTTCCACAACGCCAACAAGCCCGACAGACCCGTGCTTCCGATGTCGGACAGCACCGCCTATTGGAAGAACAGGACGGGTGAGGAGTACGCCCTCCGTATCCTCGCCGAGAATAATGCCGTGAGCATCCGCGAGAGGTTTGACAGCCTGTCGGCGGAGTACGAAAGGTTGGAGGAAGTCAAGCCCGCGGTCATCACCCGGACGGAGACGGAGATAAGGATAGACAGCGTCTTCGTGCCGACACAGGTGAACAGGGACAGCCTCGGAAACGTGGCGTTCAATTGGACCTATGAGGAGACTTACAATGACATGAACGGGTTCCATATCAAGGGAAGCACCGTTGCTGACAGCCTGCTGACCGAAGCCAAGACGACCATAGAGAACCTGAGTATGAAATCCGACCTTTACCTCAGCCTTGCCGACGGTCCCGAGGACAGGCTCCAAGTCCTCGTAAGGTCGGGTAATCCGAGGATGACCATATCCAACGTGGAGGGAAGCCTCATCGACGTTCAGGACTCCAAGGCCTTCAAGAAGTACTTCCCTGCAAAGAAGTGGAGTATCGGTGTCGGTATCGGATACGGTCTCGGTGTAGGCATCAACAACAAGTCATTCGTACACGGTCCGCAGATAACGGTTGGTGTTTATAGGAATCTGTACAGTTTCTGAGGATTATATGTCGGTTCACAGGGAGATATTGACGGACTTCCATCTTAGGCTTCCGATTGCCACGGATGAGAAAAGAGGTTATGAACGGTTCGACGACTTCATGAGGGGTAGTCTGTTCAAGGAATGCATCGATATCGACCCATATAGCCATGCGCCGCTGATATTCAGGCAATACCCGGTGCTTCGTCCGTTGTTCTTCCTTGATGTGTCATTGTATCTTGACAACATTCACAAGTTCGGAGTAGATTTCTATAAGACCGCCGTCAAGGTGATGAATGAGTACATAAAGGATAATTGGGAGGAACTTCATAGTCTATGATATACGAGAATACCCACGATTACGATAACCAACCGATGAAGGAAGGATTAAGGCTCGCCTTCTTCAAGTTCGTCGGGAACGGACACATGGTGGAGTCGGATATCGATTTCCAACGTCCGGGAAACATAGGGAACATCGTTCTCAGGACTGATTGGAACGTCTATGAGGGTTCCGAGGATGACGGATATGTCAGCATCGTGGAAGATGTTGATTACGAGGAATCCATGGATTGGCTGTGGGAAGCCTTCCCCGCGCTCCGTCCGTTTTCGGAGACGGTTTATGCGGAGAAAAGAAGGGATTGGCGTGTTCCTTTCATCATGGAGTTCGCCAAGGACATCCTCCACGGAAGGCTGAAGGTCGATGAGGATTTCGGACATTTCCACTTCGGATTCGGTGCGGACGTGGACATCGACAACATGAAGCACAATACGGAGCTCGTCGCCGATGCCCTGAACTTCGCACGTGCCAACTACATGAGAGA
>Ga0247610_10005625_pt1 | contig 13163 bp, 10 predicted proteins | sample 174DNAGHGhighgp2_FD_193483 | JGI IMG/M metagenome (GOLD analysis project Ga0247610, IMG submission 193483) | Sheep rumen microbial communities from Palmerston North, Manawatu-Wanganui, New Zealand - 1742 DNA GHGhigh gp2 | ecosystem: Host-associated > Mammals > Digestive system > Stomach > Rumen...
TCATCTCATCTTTTATCGTCTGACATACTGATGCGTAATCAGTCGTATATTCAACATCATCCTCGCGTGAAGCATCGGTCAGATCAGTATATAGAGTAGCATTTACAAAGAAATTCTGACCCTTTTCTCTCTCTGATTCATATACACCGTGATATGCAAAAACCTTTAGATTTTCGATTTTGATCTGATCCATATGACATCCTCCTTTGATTAATTATACTTTGTGACCTCTCTTATCATTCTTACAGCCTGAACATGTTCTTTAACATCATGAACACGTAAAAACATTGCATGATGCAGACATCCGTAAACGCCAAGTGCCAATGTACCTGAAATTCTTTCTTCTTTCGGAATATTAAGAACGTTTCCTATTACAGATTTTCTGCTTACACCGAGCAAAACCGGATATCCAAGCTCATAAATTTTGTCTAACGATGCCGTTATCTCAAGATTCTGTTCAGTATCCTTTGCAAATCCCACACCTGGATCTAGAATTATCTTATCGTCTTTGATGCCAGCATTGTGAGCAAGATTAATGCACTCCTTAAGATCTTCTATAGTATCTTCAACAAAGCTTTTATAATCTGTTTCTTTCCTGTTGTGCATCAAACAGCAAGAAACTTTACCATCAGATATTACACGAGCCATATCAGGGTCATATTTCAATCCCCATATGTCATTGATGAGGGAAACTCCCAATTTTATTCCTTCTTTTGCGACATCAGCTTTATATGTATCAAGACTTATAGGTAGATCAATCTCTTTCTTAACAGCCTCTATTACAGGCATTACTCTTTCAAGTTCTTTGTTAGCTGAGATCATTGTATAACCAGGTCTAGTTGATTCACCGCCTATATCGATAATGTCTGCTCCTTCTTCCTTGATCTGAACTGCTCTTCGCACAGCTGATTCTAAGACATCGTATCTGCTTCCATCATAAAACGAATCAGGAGTGACATTTAAAATCCCCATTATATATGTACGATCATTAAAGAATTCTTTGTTTCCGATGATCATACTACATCCTCATAAGCCTGAAGCAAGCTCTCTTCATCTTTTCGTCTTCAAAGGCACCTCTTGAAACACAAGTGACTGTTGTAGCTCCTGGCTTTTTTATTCCTCTCATTGTCATGCACATATGCTCTGCTTCAATGACAACCATAGCGCCCTTACAACCAAGTTCAGCCATTATCGCATCTGCTATCTGAGCTGTCATTCTTTCCTGAAGTTGTGGTCTTTTCGCGAAAACTTCTACAGTTCTTGCAAGCTTGCTCAAGCCAACAACTTCACCATCAGGTATATACGCTACATGAGCTTTACCATAAAAAGGTAAAAGATGATGTTCACACATTGAATAGAAAGTAATGTCTTTTTCTAATACTATCTCACTGTTATCGCAGGTAAATCTTTTCGAAAGATGATTCTTTGCATCCTCATCCATACCTGCAAATATTTCTTCATACATTCTCGCTATTCTCGAAGGTGTATCCTTTAACCCTTCCCTGGACGGATCTTCACCGATTCCCTCCAGGAGCATGGTAACAGCTTCTTCTATCTTCTTCTTGTCAACCATTTTTGATATATACTCCTTTTAGACAAGTATAACACATGCGTACAAATACAGGCAATTTTTGTATATTAGCTCTAAATCTTCAATTTACGTTTATTCTCGTACATCTCATGATCTGCTCTATCAAATACGTCATCGACATGTTTATCTTTACCTACAATAAAATCAGCGATACCTACTGCGATAACAGGTCCTATTTTCTTATCTCGATTAATTATAGACTCCTTATTAAGCATGGCTATTAATTTCTTTCTATCCGCATAATCCTGTCCGCTAAGGAATACTACAAATTCATCTCCTCCAATTCTGAACACCGGGCTATGATCAAATATATCACATATCATTTTGGCTGATTTTTTTATATACTCATCGCCCGCTTTATGTCCTTTGGAATCATTTATCTTCTTTAGATCATTGATATCACAAACTGCTAATGCAAAAGGCAGATAATCCATTCCTTTATCTAGATTTTCCTGAATTGATTTTTCAATTTCAGCAAAGGCTGTCTTGTTTCTTGTACCTGTCAGTTCATCTCTTCTTGCATTCTCTTTTTCAGTATTAAGAGCTAAAAGATGTTCTTTTTCTTTCTTTACTTCCTCATCAATATTCTCTACACCGATTATTAGATGTATTCCGTCTCTTGATTTTCTTGCAGATAATCTAGTGTGTTGCACTCTATCATCAATTATCAGTCTGTATTCGATACTAAACTGCTTCTTATCTTCTAATGCTGATATCATATAGTCATTATCAAAGATTCTAAGCAGTCTTTCTTGATCCTGTGGATGAACAAGGATTAATGCATTGTCTTTTGATGTTTTAAAGAAATCATCTCCTGATTGATTTACTTTTAATTCGCCGAATATGTTATTTGAGTCAAATCCTACATACTCACCTGTTTGAGAATCAACATAATAAATCGCATCATAATTGGAAGCCAGGCTTTCTGCAATCTGAGTAAATGTTATACTTGCCTTTTGCTTTTCGAGTAAAGCTGTTTCGGCAGTAATAGTATCATTTATGTCCTTTTCACATAAAACAAAGTGTTTTCCGTCTTCTGCAAGCATTACTACAAACCTAAAGTATCTAGGTTCATTTCCAAACATTATCCTGTATTTATATGCATAGGATTTCCTGTCTTTTAGATTTTTCAGCATAGTCTCCTTGTGATACATGCTAAGTGCAAAAGCCCTATCATCTGGGTGTGCATATTTAAGCAGATTATCGATAGTATCTGTATAGAAATCATTAAAAGAAGGATTAACGTTCAATGACATATATTCATCGCTAGCTGATATCTCTTTATATTCGCCTGTCTCGATATTGATATAATAAATAGCTTCATAATCTTCAGCCAGAGAATTTGAGATATGATTATATATTTCTTTTTCCTTTTCTGCTTTCTCCTTTTTTTGTACCTGTTCTATCTTTTCATCTTCATCAACAAAAATGTGCATTACACAGTTAGCAATAATACATCCAATTGTGTAAAAAGGTACTAACGGGTAAAACGATTGAAGTAAGATGAATACCGCCATTACACCGCATGTTTGAAATACAGCCCTGTAATGAATCCTAGCCCTACCTTCTGATCTGTAAGAAGCAAAAAGTGAATAGAGAGAACTTATGATATACATAATAAGCTGAGCTATCAAAAGAAAATATCTTCCAATGCCTGGAATATATTCCATGTCATAAGTAAACGTGAAAATTATCGGTTTAAAGAAATTAATGAATAGACTAAGTATAACAAAAGAAAAAATAAACCAGCCTGATATCAAAAGACTTATAGTATTAATACTTTTTGTTCCCAGGAAAGATGCAACAAACCTGGTCCAAAATAATACCGAAAAGGCCATGGATGCAAAGAACAACATAGTATCAGCATATGCTAATGTTCTATAATCAGATCCTGTAAAAAATCCCCATGACAGATCTGCCATATAGAATATAAGAATAGATATAAGAAACAGTCGATAGCGATATCGTGAATCGTCTTTCGATAGTTTTTTAGAGTTTTTCAAAATATCATGATTGATAATTAGATGATGGATTACTGCCAGTATTCCAAAACTTGAATAATACATTTGTTTTCTCCACGACTATCTTAGTATCATCAGAAAAATTGTATCATAATAGAGTAACAAAAGTATATCTATCATGTCATAGAATATGGGCCACACACATGTGTAGCCCAATATCAGAAAATATTAATTAAAACTTTTCGTAATGGTTAAAATATTGTGATCATTAATGTATTCGTAAGAAACATCATCCATAGTATTTTTAACCATATATATACCCAATCCCCCTATTGGTCTTTCTACAGCCTCAAGAGTCACATCTGGATCAGGTTTCTCAAGCGGATTAAACTGGTTTCCGCCATCATCAAATACAATGACACATTTTTTAGGCGAATTGCCTGTTATATCTATGCTTACCACAGCATCTCCTTCACCCGGAGTATATCCGTAGCTAGCAATATTAACAAATATCTCTTCGCATGCAATGCTTATCTGTGTTTGTTCTTCCAAAGGACAACCATTAGCTTCAAGTTCTCCTTCGATCATCGATATAACGGAATTTAAATTTTCCATTTTTGCTTGCAATGTTATTGTTTTCATATTTAGCCTATCTTACACTTTTTCTAAAGTCTCTTCATCCTTTAGGCCTGGCATATATAGTATTAAACCGCACATTACTGCACTTATGATAGCTATCATGAAAAGCCACATTCTTACTGATGCTCTGCTTCCGGCAAAATCTGTTAATCTGAATGTCTTATATGCACTGGTGTTATCAACACTTGTATCTTCACCTTCAAACGCATTATTTGATTTAGCTGTACCAACAGTCGTCATCTCTTCACCTCTGATAACAATCGAATAATCAGAGGCATGATTAAATTCAAATTCAGCATAGCCGGTTGATGAGATCTGTGTGGATTGCATAAGTTTCATCTCTTTTTCTTTAGTGTCATAATAATACAAATATGCATACAGTCCGGCATTTGATTTTCCTAGAGGAATACGTAATATACCGCTGAAGCCGAAGGTTCCGTTGTGTTTCAATTCTATCTCAGTATGTGGATACGCTCCAACAACCGGATTTAACATATCACTTGGTATGTTCTTAGCTCCGATTCGTACCCCCAGATCCAGATCAGTTCCGCTTGTGGATTTAATATTCTGACCATTTATTATCCACTCAACATCTTCCGGCATAAGGAATTTTACATTTAGATTTTTACCCATCATTGTTGAAAAAACCTTATCAGGTACAACGCTGAAACCGCTCATCTCAACATCCATGCTGATACCGGGAGATGCATTCTTAACTTCATTTGTAATCTTGTCCCATCCACCAGTGGCATCAATTCCTATCTTAGTGTCACCTGTAGCATCAGAAATATAAGGAATTCGATTTATCTCTCTATCCAAAGATGATACATTTACTTCTTGAGATGTCTTTTGAGGTATACCTGTAGTTCCTGTTTTTGGTGTTTTTTTATTCCCAGGTCCTGCAATACCATTGGGAGCAGGTGTTAGTCCTGATGAAGCCGTTGCAGAACTACTACTATCAGCTCCATAACTTTTTGAAGATCCTTTTCCTTTTGATTCAATAGTTTTGATTTCGCTTAGATTTCCAAGTTTATCTTTTGCAACAATATGAAATATATATGTTTTATCAGTTTCCAAGTCCGATAAGGTAAAGAATGCTCCAGCTTCATCCTTGTTTCTTGTATCAACTCCACTGTCCTTTCCATCTTTAACAACGTCTTCAGGTTTAGGTGTTTTAGAATCAGACTTTTTTTCCTCATATATCATATAGAATCTATCTATACCTATTAGATTATCTTTTCCAATAACAGCAAGAATATTGTCGTCCGACTCATCCTTGGCTGCAAGCACAGCATTTGTTATTTCAGGAGATGTGGAATCATGAATTATCTTAGAAGAAGAAATGTATAGATAATTACCTTTAGTGTCAGTTATACGTGCATACACATAAAACTCTTTGTTACTAGGTATGGATGGCTTACTACTATCCATATACTCCTTCCATTTTATTTTTCCATCAGTTACTGCACCTGAAATATCTGAAATAGTATAGTATATTTCCTCAGAAGTAGCATAATCTATACTCATAATGCCAACATCATCATTGCTGGCATCAATTGTAATTTTTTCAATGTCACGTGTAGAATATCCAATATTCTCAGATGCAGCAATCTCCTCAGAGCTGTAATTACCTATAGTAATCTTTCCTTTTGAAGTATTCTCACCATATGATTCATCTTTAATTATGGTAATACCTGTTATGGTCTGCCTGATCACATCTCCAGTATTATCATCCATAAAATATAAATTAAACGACTGATTCTCTCCTAGTGTTTTATATACATATGTCTTATTAAATGTTCCATCTGCCGTTGCACTCACAGTGTATCCAATAGCTGAAATTGAAACCTTTTCCTTATATGGTTCTGTCTTCTTTTCTCCCCCATCATATTTTATCTGTATAACAGTAGGCTCGACTTCTGCTTTTTTAATTGTAATGCCTTGTATAGATTGAGCTGTAACCTCCTGCTTTTCATTGTTCCAGAAATATAGAATAAATACTTGATTATCACCGATAGTTGTATGAGAATACTTATCCATAAACGGACCCGTTTCAGATATGCCTATCTTATATCCTTGAGCAGTAATATCAACCTTATCATAATACGGGTTGTTTATTGAATTTTCATTATTATACTTTATCGGAATAATATCAGGAGTTACAGTTCTAGATACTATAGTTAAATTCTCTATAGTCTTGGGAGTGATCGTTCCCGTAGTATTATCTCTAAAATAAAGTACAAACAGCTGATCTTCACCCAATTCTTTATGAATGTATTTATCAGTAAATGTACCTGACTCAGTTCTGGATATTTTATAGCCAGTAGCAGATATTTCCACTTTGTCATAGAAACATTTATCAATATTGTTAACTTTTTCTCCTTGATAATTAATTGTGATCTCTGGTTCAGGTTTGGGTAAAATTGTGATTCCTGAAATTGTTATAGGTATTACATCACCTTGAGAACTACGAAAATATAATGTAAACACCTGACCTTCGCCTAACGTATCATGAGTATATTTCGAAAAAAATGTTCCATTATTTGATTTACTAATAGTATATCCATCTGCGCTTATTTGAACTGAGCCATAATAGCTTTCTGCTTTATTGATATCATTATCATATTTTATAGGTATGTTATTAATATTTATAGTGACAGATTTTTTAATAACAGCATCTGGTACAGATTTATTCTTACAATATAATGTATAATCACCTGTATTGCTTATAACAGCTGTTTGAGCATATTCACCATCTTTAGATAATGAAATTGTATATCCTGTTGCTGATAAAACTACGTTATCATAATATTTCTCTACCTGTTCAACTCCATTAAATAAAACATTAACGTCTTCAACATTAACAGTTCCTTTAAGCGAACCTTTACAGTTATTTATTCCGGTAAGAGTAACTTCAAAACTACTTCCAGCTTCAGGAGGAAATGATTGCACTACAGAATATGTATAATTTGAAGTATCAATTCCATCTATTTTAAATCCGCCATTTTTCACATAATCTGAATATGAGACGGGATTAATGGTATATGATGAAATATCAAGAGGTGATATTGTGGCAAAAAAATTTTTTAATGTGGTATGTTCTAGACCATCATTATAAACAGCTGAAACCGACATAGCATATTCACCAGAATCTACCTGATATCTATAATTCTCATCATTTCCTATCAACTCAAAACGACTTCCATTCTTCTTATAGAATTTATAAACAGGTTTTGATATACTCCCATGAATTGCATTATTATTAACTGATCCTAAGGAGAAAATCTCTTTTTCTGTCCCATCGTACTCAGTTGCATCGCTACCTTTTGGCGGATTTCCTTCAAATATTTTATTAAATCCCCAATCATCATTTTCTTCTGGTAATCCATTAGTACTAACACCCTTAAGTAAAGGTGCAGACTTTTTATAACCATTAGATATCTTAGATACTAATAAATCATCAATAGTTGAATTATCAAACGATTGAGAAGATTCTGAATCAGAATCATTTTTCAACATAATGTTCTCGTATCCGCACAAACTACATACTCCGTCCACAAAAACGCATTCTTCAGCTTCATCACTTTCAATCACGTCATTGCAATCACATAATTCTACCTTTTTATGTGTACCATCATTATTTGAAATATATGTTGTTGTATATGAATGAATATGTGATTCTTCAGGTTCTTCATAACCGCAATTTGAACATACTCCGTCTTCATAGATACATTCTTGTGTTGCCTCTTCTTCAAATCCACATTCACATATGTTCTTTACTGTATGTGTACCATCATTATTTGACTCATACTCGGTTGTATTAAATATATGCTCATGTAATTCACTTCCTTCATCTGTCGGATCAGCATACGCAAATAGAGTAGCCACTCCGGTTGAAGTGAATACTATGCATATGGTAAGAAGGGTAACGAATAACGTTTTCGCCCATTTCTTTAATCTTTTATAGTTTCTGACGATCTTCATTTCTTTCAAATTCTTATCCTCATTAACAACAATTTAAGCCAGTCCAACATCCTCAGCATATGGTTCGAAATCGGACTTTGTAAATACTTTACCTACTTTTACGAACTCATACTTAATAGCATTTAGATAATGCTTCATGTGCACCTTTCCATCTGCATTAGGGTCAGCTGCAGCTAAGAAAGCTGCATTAAGAATACAGTTTTTGATATTACCACCAACAAACTCAAACTTCTCAGCAAGGAATCTTATATCAACATCATCTGCAAGAGGTGTGTCTTTAGGAATAGTCGTCTTCCATAACATCTCTCTGGTATCAACATCAGGAAACTGGAATTCAACTATATATTTCATTCTTCTAAAGAACGCAGGATCGATGTTGTGCTTATAGTTTGTAGCAAGTACACAGACCCCATCGTAAGCTTCCATTTCCTGAAGCAAAAGTGCTGTCTTATTGTTTGCAGATGCCTGGTTTGATCCACCGTCATCAGAACGTTTTGCAAAGATGGTATCACATTCATCGAAGAACAAAACGACATTACATTTTTTCGCTTCCCTGAATATCATGGAAAGTGATTTTTCTGTTTCACCGACGTATTTATCTACAACCTTTGATATATCTACTCTGTATAATTCGAGATTCAGTTCATGAGCTATAACCTGGGCCATCATGGATTTTCCGGTACCGGGTGCACCAAAAAGAAGTACGGTAAGTCCACGTCCATATGGATACTTCTTTGTATAGTTCCAGTTTTCATATACCTGTTTTCTGTAGGTCATCTGCTCTATCGCATGAGATATCGTCTCTCTCTGACTCTCATTCATAACGATGTCATCAAATCCGAATTTAGCTTCTACTCTTGTAGCTTTTTGCGACAGTTCCGAACTCATCTGAGCATAACATCCTTTAAAGAGGCTTGCTCTAGATATCTTTTCTTCTTTATCCATATTTGATAAAGATTTTGCTTTTACAAGAGCATCATGTATCTTGCCGGCTGTAAACAGAAACTTTGTTGACATCTCAAGAAGATCTACATCATCTGCAAGTGAGTAGCCTTGTGCAAAATACTGCCAGCATGTCTGGCGTTCTCCCGTATTGGGTGTGGGTAGTTCAAGGTCAGTAAATTCGCTCTTAGTTACTTCACGGAAATCTATATAGAGTTTACTCATAGCAAATACGAGTATTCCCTTTTCCGTTAATTTTGAGAATGCAAGATCCATGTATCCGAAGAATTTTTCTTTTTCCTCATCACGATATGTCAGTTCTGTAAGGCAACAACATGATTTAGTAAGGATACACTCTCTTGTTACAGACCATAATGCTTTTTCTACATAGTTATAGTCATATATAAAAAGTTTCTTACAGTTTATAGCAACAGCTCTTAATCCATTTTCTCTGCAGAAATGTTTAACAAAGAATCTTCTGCCGCTTCCATCATCACCATAATAATAAAATATACGCACACCATCTTCATATGATGTCTTCATAGCCTCTAAGCGGCCTTCATTTGCCATGACAGGATCAAGTTCCTTATCATCAGTGAGCATATATATGAATCTGTCATAGTTGGCATCAAGCGCAAGCGGGTTACGTCCAAACAGATAATCTATCATACGTTTATCAGGTGAAACTACAGTTGAGAAAGGCATACTGTCATAAACCTGAAGAGGAAGTACAGGCAAAAGCTGTTCAAGACATGCACTCATATCACCATAAGCTCCGTTAATTGAAAATCCAGCTCCGTAGAACACCTTTGCAGCTGATTCAATTGTAGGCGCCGAAAGCGATGCATTCTCATTTATGATATGGAATACTCCTGCATAGTCAGTCTGGGTAGACGATAGGATGCCGCATGCAAAACAAAACTGTGTAAAAGGTTCAAATTCGAGTCTTTTGCATAACTCATAAAATGGAAGTTCTATTCCATTTTCAACTGTAAGTCTTGCTCGTTCATCTATAGTCTTTAATCTTTCAACAATCGGAAGCTTTGCGTCCTTTTTTATCTCATCCCAGATATCAGAATCTTCATCATCTTCCGAATCATCTGAATTAACAGATGCAAAATCGCCTAAAAGACTCATTAATTCTTCATCTATATCATCTTCAGCATCTTCTTCTGAATCCTCATTAGTACTTATCTGTTCGCTAGAGTTTGATTCGGATTCTTCAGTACTTTTATTCTTGCCTTTATAGGATTCTGTAAGTCTCGAATGACACGTAGCTTCTGCCAGCTCGATATCAGGATACATGATATTTTTGTATCCGCCATCACCATTGGCATATATTACCTTAAGATGTGCGATATAGCTGTTTATACTGCTGTTTACACAGTCAAATATATACTGCATATATTCACTGTAATCTCTAAAAGGTTTATTGTTTAATTCTTCATTAAAGTTTGCCATAATGATCCTTTATCTTGTCTTAAAGTATGCACCTTTGTCAAAAACGCTCTTGGCTGTATTGATACCTGTCTGCTTTGTGATATCAAATACTCCGCCTTCACTCTCGTTTATGAATGCCATCGGTTTGCGGACATCATACATATATGTCTCTTCCTCTTCGTCATAATATCCGCTTCCGATCTTTATATCACGTTCGTTCTTTTGTTTGTTCTTTTTTGATAATTCGTCATTGATCATTCTTCTGATCCCGTATCCTGTGTATCATCATCAGGTACTTCAATAAACTTTAACTCAGTCAGTTCCTCCTGCGGAGCTTCAACAAGGTCTCTGAATCTTTCAGGATATTCTTCTTCTGTAAGTTCTTTCATGCCTAAAAACTCAGTAGCAAGATATCCTTCTCTTCCAGTAGTCATAACAACCTTGCACCATTCATTACCGGGCTGAGTAACATATCCGAGAGTACCAGTAAAGAGCTTTGTGATTATCTCTGCATCTTCAGAAGGGCCCTTTCTGAATCTTAAAGGCTCATCATTTGTAGTAGTAAATGATAAATATCTCTTTTCATATACTACAGGTTCTTCTACAGGCTCATCCTCAATCTCTATCTCTTCTTCGATCTCCGGTTCTGTTTCAACATCTTCGATGATCTCTTCTCCATCATCTTGTATCTCTTCGATCACTTCAGGTTCAGATACGACGACCGGGGCAGATTCTTCAACAACTCTGTTGTCTGAGTTTTCACCGATAACGGTCTGACTTAAAACCGCCGGTTCAGCGCCGTAAGTATTCTTTCCCTTGTTAAAGAATGAGTTTTTGCCACCCAGCATTATGAGGGCTAAAACAGCAACCAATATGTAAAATATGGCAAGTGCCATAAATATTCCCATGTTCTTTTTCATTTTTTGATCCCCTATGATGTCGGAAGCTGTATATATATGCCCATGCCGTTTCCTTGCGGGCTTCTTGCATATATCGTACCGCCGTAATGCTCAACGATTGCCTTTGCCTGAGTAAGACCGAGACCATTTCCACTTATCCTGTTTGATCCCTGATAATTCAGTTCAAATATATGTTTTGTCTCGTCTTCAGGAAGACCTTTTCCAGTATCCTTTAATACAATAAAGATATCATCCTCGATCGTCGAAATGGTTACTACAAGAGTTCCTTCCGTCTGCATATATTTGATAGAATTATCAATTATATTTCTGAACATTATAAGGAGTCTTTTGGCACTCGCATGAACCATGATCTTTTCAGATGCTGTAGAGATATTTATCCTTAATCCGGCGTCTCTTGCTGCATCCTTAAGCTCCGCTATCGCCTTTCTGGCTACATCAATGATATCTACCGTTACTGCCGGATCCTCATCGTCCGGAGGAAGAAGGCTCTCTATAGAAGGATCTGCTGATGACTGAACATTTTCATCTTCTTTGTTATCAGCATCTTCCTGCGCTGCAGCAAGATCTTCTTCAGCCTTTTTAAGTTTAGCCTCCATATCATCAATCTGAGTTTGCATCTTACGGATATCAGAATTCTTTTCTTCAACCGTTTTCTCACAATCAACTTTTAACTGTTCCTTCTCAGCACGCAGCATTCCAATTTCCTGCTGAAGATGATCTGCTCCCGTATAATCGTTATGAACATTAAAGCAAAGATATGCAAATCCTATGATAGATATTGTAAAAAGCACAAAGAATATGAGTATATATGGCAGGCTAAGGCAAAATCCTGCAAATACTGTCATCACATAGAAAAAGCTTGCCGCTGCTATCGCGAGTTTTTGTGATTTACTCATTGTTTGTCTGCCTCCAAATCCTTAGTTTCGTCTAGATTAAGTATTCGTCTGTTACTGTTATTTATCACTGTCTGATCATGCGTTGCCATGACTATTGTGATCTTTTGTCTGTGTATGATATCAAGAAGTCGCATTATCTCCGCACTCGATGTAGGATCAAGATTACCGGTAGGTTCATCAACCAACAGAATCCTTGGATGATTTATCACCGCTCTTGCCAGACATACCTTCTGCTGTTCTCCGCCGGATAACTCTTTTGGAAATCTTTTATGCAGATGATCTATACCAAGCATCGATAATACATATGAGATCTTGTTCTCAGCATCTTTTACCGATCCGCCTGTAGCCAGTATCGCAGCAAGCAGATTATCATATATGCTCACTTCCTGGATAAGCTTGAAATCCTGAAAAAGTACGCCTATGTTTCGTCTGTAATAAGGCTTTTTTCTGCGTGGCAGATCACGAAGGCTCTGACCGTCAACGATGATATCACCTGACAACGGAGTAATTTCACTTAGAATCATTTTGATAAGTGTAGTCTTTCCGCTTCCGCTCTTGCCCGTTAAGAAAACGAATTCCTCATCTTCGATCTGAGCGTTCAGGTCATTAAACACCTCTATGATTCCGTCTTCGGTCTCATATGAATGATTGATATGAGAAAGAGTTATCATTTTATTACCAATGCCTTATCAAGTCCCGTAACACGAAGTATGTCCTTAACAGGGTCTGTCACATTAATAATCGTAAAGTGACCTTTCTTTGAAGCTGCAGTCTTCTGACCGATGATAAG
>Ga0247610_10005626_pt1 | contig 13160 bp, 6 predicted proteins | sample 174DNAGHGhighgp2_FD_193483 | JGI IMG/M metagenome (GOLD analysis project Ga0247610, IMG submission 193483) | Sheep rumen microbial communities from Palmerston North, Manawatu-Wanganui, New Zealand - 1742 DNA GHGhigh gp2 | ecosystem: Host-associated > Mammals > Digestive system > Stomach > Rumen ...
ATCACGAAGAACTGATTAAGAGTGCAGAACTCACAGGCCTCTGGGAAAAGAAACTACGCCAAATAGAACGCCATGAGTACGAAGCAAAAACATTCCTTGATGAACTTAAACAAATGGTATCTGACATCGTTCTTGCCGTTCTCAAAGACAATAATAAGACAATCCAACAATAAACTACGCATCTATACGTTATTATATATAATGAAATAGAGCACATGAAGCCGCTATCACAATATCTTTTTCTAGCCCTTCTAATCGCAGCCTGTACCCCTGAGACCCATGTTAAGAAGGGCGACCAGTTCTATGCCATCGGCGAATACTTTGATGCTGCAGCCGAATACAAAAAGGCATACTCTCGCACACAATCCAAAGACAAAGAGAAACGAGGGCAGCGGGCTTGGAAGATGGCACAATGCTATCGACGCATAAACTACACAGCAAAAGCCATCGGAGCTTATCAGAACGCCATCCGGTATGGCTATCCTGATTCAATGGCACTATTCTATCTCGGCCAGCTTCATCAAAAAAACGGAGACTATAAAAGCGCCACGAAGTGCTATAACTCTTTTCTTGAAAAAGTTCCTCATGATACATTGTCTATCAACGGATTAAAAGGATGCCAACTGTCACCAAAGTGGAAAAGCACTTTCTCGTTATATAGCATAAAAAAAGAGCCAATCCTTGCTAGCAGACGAAGTGATTTCTCACCTGCTCTCCTTGGCGACGACAGCGATATGTTGTATTTCTCTAGCACAAGAAACGATGCTAAAGGCAATGAAATAAGCGGCATTACCGGAGCAAAAAGTGCCGACATCTTTTTTACAAAAAAAGACGACAAAGGGAAATGGGAACCTGTAGAACCTGCAGAAGGAGAACTCAATAGCGAATACGAAGAAGGAGCTTGTTGCTTCTCACCCGACGGTAAGACAATGTATCTGACCGTCTGCACCTACGATGTCGACTTTCCACGCTACGCCCAAATATATACCAGCGTCCGAAGCGATGCTTCATGGAGCAAACCACAACTTCTACAAATCTCGAAGGACACGCTCTCCAGCTATGCACATCCAGCTGTCTCACCTGACGGACAATGGCTCTATTTTACAAGCGATATGCCTGGCGGTCAAGGAGGCTTTGACATCTGGAAGATTGCCATCACAAGCTACGGACTAGGTGGTGTTGAAAATGTTGGCTATCCTATTAACACACCTGGCGACGAAATGTTTCCTGTGTTCCGCCCGAATGGTGATTTCTATTTTTCAAGCAATGGACATGTGGGCATGGGAGGTCTGGACATCATCAAAGCTACACAAGACAGCTTAGGCATTTGGACACTTGAGAACCTCAAATTCCCAATGAATTCCTGCGGAGACGATTTTGGCATGACTTTCGAAGGAGTGCATAATCGAGGCTATTTCTCAACCAACAGAGGGGACGCTCGCGGATGGGACCACATTATGCGATTCGAACATCCAGAGGTCATTCAGACAGTTAAAGGATGGGTGTACGAAAAAGATGGATACGAACTGCCAGATGGGCTCGTGTATATGGTTGGTGACGATGGCACTTACCTCAAGTTAAGCGTGCGCGGAGACGGCAGTTTTGAACAGGAAGTAAAACCACTGACCAAATATGTTTTCCTCGGAACATGCAAAGGATTTCTCAATCACAAGGAAGAACTAAAAGTCGATACTAGTAGTATAAGCAAGGAGTACATACTACAATTCCCTCTTGCAAGCATCGAAAACCCAGTTCTCATTCGCAATATCTTCTACGAATTTGACTCCGCTGCATTATTAGAAAGTTCTTGTCTGGCACTTGATAGCCTTGTTGACCTGCTTAACGAAAACCCGAATGTCACTATCGAACTTGCTGCACATTGTGATTTTCGTGGAGCAGACGAATACAATGAGAGACTTTCACAAAAGCGTGCAGAAAGTGTTGTAACCTATCTCGTGGAGCATGGCATTGATAGTCTCCGGCTCACCCCTGTAGGTTATGGAGAAAAACGACCAAAAGTTGTAACACGCAGGATAGCTAGTTCACATGAATTCCTCAACGAAGGCGATACGCTGACAGAAGCCTTTATCTTAGCTCTTGAGGACGAAGAGAAACAGGAGATTTGTCACGCGCTAAATCGTCGCACAGAATTCAGAGTGCTTCGTACCACTTACAAGCTTTTCGAAGAACCATCCGCACCACCTATTCCTTCAAAAGAAGAACTTAGCGAACAGGTGGCAGCAGAAAACAAGGACACTCAAACTATTGAAAACCAACCATGATTACGGCAAAAGAATACATAGCAGACCAACTACGCTATGACAATGGCATGCTATACGAACGATGCGGACAATCTGGCGTCCTGCTACCAAAAGTCAGTTTGGGATTATGGCAAAATTTTGGTGATGAAGCCCCGTATGAACGTAGTCGGGAGATTACACACTATGCTTTTGATCATGGCATCACACATTTCGACCTTGCCAATAATTACGGTCCGCCATATGGCACGGCTGAGGTAACCTTCGGACGACTAATGAAACAAGACTTCAATCCATATCGCGATGAGTTGTTCATCTCGACCAAAGCCGGATACGACATGTGGCCTGGCCCCTATGGCAATTGGGGCTCACGCAAGTACATGATAGCGTCACTTGACCAGAGTCTTAAGCGAATGCATCTAGATTATGTTGACCTTTTCTACAGCCATCGTTATGATCCTGAGACACCGCTTGAAGAAACGCTGCAAGCATTGGTAGATATTGTGCGAACGGGCAAAGCTCTTTATGTCGGCATCTCGCGCTGGCCAATAGAAGCCACGCGCACAGCCTTTCAGTACCTTCGGAAGCACGATGTCCCCTGCCTTATCTATCAGGGGAAACTAAATATGCTTAACCGCGAACCTATTGAAGAAGGCATTCTTGAACTCTGTCGCGAATCTGGTGTTGGCTTCATCTCCTTCTCTCCCTTGGCACAAGGTTTGCTAACCGACCGCTACTTAAATGGCATTCCCGATGATTCCCGTATGTCAAAAGGCAAATCCCTGCATCCAGAAATACTCACAAACGAGTTAAAAGCACAATTAAACAACTGGAACAAAGAAGCACAAGCCCATGGCGAAACTCTCGCCGAAATGGCCCTTAGATGGATTCTTAAACAATCTGGGGTTACCAGTGTTCTCGTCGGAGCAAGCTCAACATCTCAACTACAAAAAAATCTGAAATGCATTAATCACTAAAAGCCTCACCCAAAAATCAATCATCCAATCTAAGTTCCATGAAAAACTTCTGACGAATGATAGATTTCTGAGAGAGAGTAAAAACATGAAACAGATAGAAGTAGTAGCTGCAATAATCCGTAAAGCTGGCAAAGTTTTCGCTACTTTACGCGGATATAACGAATGTGGGAACACCACCGGTATACTAGAACCGAGCCAAACAAACCAAAGTTGTCCCGGGCAAGAACGGGCTCGATTGGAAGGCAAGGCTGGATGGGAATTCCCTGGCGGAAAGATAGAAGAGGGTGAAACGCCCGAAGAAGCATTGAGACGCGAGATTAGCGAAGAATTATCAACAGAAATCAGTGTAGATAAGTTTCTTTGTTCTATTGAATATGACTATCCTACCTTTCATTTGAAAATGCGCTGCTACATCTGTTCTTTATTAACAGAGAAACTACAACTAAATGAGCACATTGCAGCAAAATGGCTGTCTGAATACGAATTGGATAGCGTAGAATGGTTACCTGCAGATTTGGAGGTAATAAAATGGATGAAAGATAGAACTAATACATAAAAAGATGTAGTTTTATAGGCTTTTTGCATCTTTAATATGGGAAACCATTCTTTTTCGAAAATATTTAGTATCTTTGCACAGAAAAACATAGAAAAATATCTAACAAGCCAAATAACAAGGTATGAATCACGGATTTGTCAAGGTGGCTTCGGCCATTCCTTCGGTAAAGGTTGCTGACCCGCAGTATAATGTGGATCAAATTGAGTCACTCGTTATTCAAGCCGAGGGCAAAGGCGTTGAAATAATCTGTATGCCAGAGCTTTCGCTGACAGCTTATTCCTGCGGCGACCTTTTTGGACAGCAACTCTTACTCGATGAGGCAGAAATGGCACTCATCCATTTGATGAACACAACAAGAAGTCTCAATATCATAAGCATTGTGGGCTTGCCTGTTCCATACGGAGGTGCACTCATCAACTGTGCAGCTGTTGTTCAACGAGGCAAAATATTGGGCCTTGTGCCGAAAACTTTCCTACCTAATTACCGGGAGTTTTACGAAAAGCGTTGGTTTCAAAGTGGTGCTGACATACCTGAAGGCACAGTACTTATCTGTGGACAGCAAGTTACAGTTAGTACGAATTTAGTTTTCTCGACGCCCTCTTGCACATTTGGCATTGAAATATGCGAAGACCTTTGGGCTCCTGTTCCACCGAGTTCAACGCTTGCGCTCCAAGGAGCAGACATCATATTTAATCTAAGCGCTGACAACGACCTTGTAGGCAAGTACACATACCTTCAGAACCTCCTCGCTCAACAGAGTGCTCGGTGCATTTGCGGATATGTTTACAGTGCATGCGGCTTCGGTGAAAGTACACAGGATGTGGTCTTCTCGGGCAAAGGTCTCATCTATGAGAACGGAGTGCTACTAGCAGAAGCCAAACGCCACCTGTATGAGCCACAGATGCTCGAAGCGGAGATTGATGTGGAGAGGATTCGTGCAGAACGTAGGAGGAACACAACATTCGCTGCAACTGCAGCACAGACCATCTCTAACTCTACTATAAAGGGGGAGAACAAAAGTACATTCCCTTTCAGGGAGAGTAAGGGAGGGGCCTTCATTGTCGATACAGAACGTGTTCCTGCTCGTCCGTTCTCCATGACTCGAATTATTGACCCTCATCCCTTCGTACCCACAGGAGCTCGTCTTGACGAACGATGCAAAGAAATATTTGATATTCAAACTGAAGGTTTGGCTAAGCGCATACAACATACTGGCGCAGAAACCGTTGTCGTTGGCATAAGCGGAGGACTTGATTCAACGCTTGCCCTACTTGTATGCGTCAGTGCATTTGACAGATTAAACATGAGTCGTCGCGGAATTGTAGGTATTACGATGCCTGGCTTCGGCACAACAGACCGCACCTATACCAACGCTGTTAATCTCATGAAGCTGCTTGGCATTACCATTCGTGAGATAAGCATCAAGGAAGCTTGCATCCAGCATTTCAACGACATTGGTCACGACATAGAAAAACACGACACGACTTACGAGAATGGTCAGGCTCGCGAACGCACACAAATTCTCATGGACGCTGCCAACCAAATGAATGGCTTTGTGGTGGGCACAGGCGACCTTAGTGAATTGGCACTTGGATGGGCCACATATAATGGCGACCACATGAGTATGTATGGGGTAAATGCTTCTATTCCTAAGACATTGGTAAGGCATCTGGTCAACTGGGTGGCAGAGCGAACGAAAGACGAGAGTACTAAGCAGACACTCCTTGATATTGTTGACACGCCTATCTCTCCCGAACTCATTCCTGCCGATGAAGAGGGAAACATCACGCAAAAGACAGAGGACCTCGTCGGACCTTATGAGCTACACGATTTCTTCCTCTATTATATGCTCAGATGGGGCTTCCGTCCTTCCAAAATTTATCTCTTGGCTCGACAGGCATTCGGGCAGCAATACAACGATGCAACCATTCGCAAGTGGCTTAAGACCTTCTGCCGGCGTTTCTTCTCACAACAGTTTAAGCGGAGTTGCTTGCCCGACGGACCGAAAGTGGGCAGTTGCTCTCTCAGTCCACGAGGTGATTGGCGTATGCCATCAGATGCAAGTCCCGACGCATGGCTCAGGGAGTGCGACGAGTTGGGATAAAAGATAATATAATAAAGATGTAGCACCATAATGTAGTAACGAAACATAACTATAGTAAAATTAAATACCATGATTGTAGAGAAAATTATGCAAGGCTTGGAGCAGAAGCATCCGGGCGAAAGAGAATACCTGCAAGCTGTTCGCGAGGTGCTGGACAGCATAAAGGATGTGTATCATCAGCATCCCGAGTTCGAAAAGGCAAAGATTGTAGAACGCATTGTTGAGCCTGAACGCATCATCACTTTCCGTGTGCCTTGGGTGGACGACAAGGGCGAAGTGCAAGTCAACCTGGGCTATCGTGTGCAGTTCAACAGCGCGATTGGTCCGTACAAGGGCGGCCTTCGTTTCCACTCTTCTGTCAACCTCAGCATTCTGAAGTTCCTCGGCTTTGAGCAGACCTTCAAGAATGCACTCACCACTTTGCCTATGGGTGGTGGAAAAGGAGGCTCTGACTTCTCACCTCGAGGCAAGAGCGACGCTGAAATCATGCGTTTCTGCCAAGCCTTCATGTCGGAGCTCTTCAAGTACATCGGTCCGGATGTGGATGTTCCTGCAGGCGACATTGGCGTGGGCGGCCGCGAGATTGGTTACCTCTTTGGGATGTATAAGAAGCTCACCACACAGTTTCATGCTGCAACCCTTACCGGCAAAGGCTTGGAATGGGGCGGGAGCATCCTGCGACCTGAGGCAACAGGCTTCGGTGCACTTTACTTCGTCAACCAGATGATGCAGGCTCATGGGCTTGACATCAAGGGAAAAACTGTGGCACTCAGCGGTTTTGGAAATGTGGCTTGGGGCGCTGCCAAGAAAGCAACCGAGCTTGGGGCAAAGGTCATCACCATCAGTGGGCCTGATGGCTACATCTACGACCCTGCAGGTCTTGATGCCGAAAAGATTGACTTCTTACTCGAACTCCGTTCCAGCGGCAACGACATCTGCCAGCCCTATGCCGAGCAGTTCCCCGGCTCTCAGTTCTTCGAGGGCAAAAAGCCGTGGGAGCAGAAGGCCGACATCTATTTGCCATGCGCCACACAGAACGAACTGAATGGAGAGGATGCGGACAAGATTCTGGCCTATAAGCCTTTATGCATAGCCGAGGTCAGCAACATGGGTTGTACGGCTGAAGCTGCAGAGAAGTTCATCGCGGCCCGTCAACTCTTTGCCCCAGGCAAGGCAGTAAATGCAGGTGGAGTGGCAACCTCAGGTCTTGAGATGACGCAGAATTCTATGCGAATCTCTTGGACAGCCGAGGAGGTGGACATGCGCTTGCATCAAATTATGTCTGGCATCCACGAGCAATGCGTCAAGTATGGCAAGGAAGGCGAATACATCAACTACGTCAAAGGCGCTAACATCGCAGGCTTTATGAAGGTAGCCAAAGCCATGATGGCACAAGGTATTGTATAGACCGGACAGTTTTACAAACTAATAATCTTCAGCCACCTTAAACCTTCCTTTGCCTGTTGCACAGAGTATGGTCGGAAATGCCTTTCTGTGCAGCTTTTGGCAGTGGTGTCAACACAGGCAGTTGCGAAGGCCTTCGCAGCACGCTGCAAAAGGCTTTGCAGGCAGCTGCATTTGACGATGCAGGCTGGAGGCTCATTTTACTTCACCAATCTCTTGTGTCCGTCCACGATGTAAACACCTGGCGGACAAAGACTTTTAATCCATTTATCACTTGCTATCCTACGACCATGAAGATCATACACGGCACCTTGACGAACAGATCTGTTTACATCTTCTGACACACGAATCGGTTCGATAGCATCAGCTTCCTCCTCTATATCTTCAAGGATGAACTCGCCAGGTGATGTTTTGTCGGCATAAATGTAACTACCGACATTTCGCGAATCGAAGCCCACCAAGCGGCTATTCTGCCAGCAACAACGCAGATATGCATTGCCTTCTTCGAGTCTTTCTACCTGTATATAACCATACTTGTCACTGCCTTGCGCAGCAGAAGAAATAATGCGCCACGCCGCACTGCTGTCGTATGACATGTAATGTCCGTCAGCCTTTACCCTAAAGAAAGCCGTGAAACCCTTCGCTTGTTCAAAGGTAAAGATGTATGACGGATCATCCTCCTTGAATACGCCAAGACAGAAATGCCCTTCGTTGTTGTTCGTCTGATAGTGCAGACAAAGCCCCGACTGCTTCTCTCTGATACGATAGTGATGAGTAGTATTGATGGGAGAAATCCACCAGGTGCTTCTCGGCACCATGGATTCCGCCTCAACATAAAGTTCAGCAGCCGACGCATAGGCTTTGTTATCAACGACTGAACGGACGAGGAACTTCATGTATCGTGCTTCCGGCTTGGAGGGAACGCTGACCGTCTGCTTGTCCGACGAATTATTGAAGATGCCACTTGCCGCGGGCTCACCCCATAATTTCGGACTATTGCTGAAATAAACCTCAAAGTTGAGAACACGCCCATTTGAACCGTCTTTTCGGCCTTTATAGGAGAAGGAAGTAATGCGATAGGTGTGTTTCATATCAATCACCAACTCATGAGGGCACTCTGGAGGCGTTCCTGAATAACTTGTATGCCATATTGTATTCTCGTCGCCATCTATAGCATTTGCCGCTAACTCATTTCCACCTTGCTGACTGTCATAGCTATAAATAGTCCATTCCGACTTATCCACGAAGAATCCATACATCTTCTCGGCGACAATACTCGGCGCCATTGATTCTCCCCCACCCTCTTCCGATGGAGAAGGAGCAGCATAAGCTTTCAGCAAGCCACCCTGACGCATATCGATGGGGCCTGTGTATTGCGCATAGTCGCTACCGTCTATACTATAATATATTATAGAGCCCACGGGGTTGTCAGAACTGAGAACTGCATACCCGTGACCATCATCGCCGAAACGAACTGGCTGACAGACAGGCAAGCCTAGACAGCCTCGCTGCGTCAAGGCGGTGTCAGAACATGCCTCCGCAATCGGCATAATCATGAAGCAGAACGGCGTTTGCGCGAGCTTCCTTTCATATTTGACAAGCACATCAGAGCCACAACTTGCATTGCCGAGCGCACGGTTCCATGCATCAAGCGACACAACAGTTGTGCGAGGGAAAGCTACCTCATAGGGATGCCCTTTACGGTCATTACGTGAAGTGTATATCTCCTCTGCACGCCAATGCCCTATGGTAGTCGCCATAGTTGAAGGAGAAGAGAAGAGCAGTCCCTTCCCTGCCTTATTCGCAACTGCTAGCCAACGTACATCCTCCTTATTACCAGTCTCTTGCGGACGTATGTGGTCCGTCCATTGTTCTGTAACAGTACTGTGCCAAATGCCTTGATGGGCAGCGTAGTTACGGTCTTTATAACTGTCGAAGGGGCCTCTGCCTAACCATGTAATGTACTCTGCGGTATTAGGCATCTCAAAGCGGAAGCCAAGCTTAGGCAATACCGCTCCTTCTACATTTGGTGTCGTCACCGTGCTCACGCATACTGTCCCATCAGGAAAGACACGAAACTGCTTGCAAACAGTGAAAGTCAAAGCTTTCGTGCTTGTCACATATGAATCAGTTATAGAGAGTTGAATCCAACGGTTTCCCTTTTCTCTCACCACTACCCATGTGCCGCTGCTCATTGTCAGCGAGCGCACGCCAAGCATCTCCCAGCTGTCTTCCTGTGTCTTATCGTTTTCAGTAGGAACACGAAAGGTGTTGAGCTTGATGGGTTGATTAATAAGTGTTGTGCCAGCAAATACGTATCTTGATAGTGTACCGCCAGAGAATGTCACGGAGAAATTAGGGCCTTTGACTACCCTTGAAGCTCCTGTACCGCTGATGGAAAGCGTATCTGTGCCTACATATTGATATGCGTGTCGTGTCGCAACATCATGAATGATGGCTTCCGATGCTGCCACTTCATAGCCTGCCTCTGCCCAAGGTGTTGCTTTCCTTAATAATGTTGAGAAACGAATCGTATAGCGAGAAGTTGGCTTAAACGTGATGTTGTCATAAGGAATAGTAATCGTCGTGCTGTCCCAAGGAGCGAGGTCCAAATCGGGCAGCACGCCCTCAGACACCTTAATGCCATCTTCGCTTATAACATACTGTACATCATATCCATTGAAGCTTACTTGCTGGAGTTTATTCTTAACTCGAAACTTACCCTGTTCTGCATTAATGGGTAAGACATCGAGCGGCTGATAAACGCCCTTCATGTTAAAACTTTTTGCAGTTGGTGTGCCGTCGGGCAATACTACACCGTTACAACAAAAAGAGCCGTCGTTCGGATAGTCACCAAAGTCGCCTCCGTACGCCCAGTAATATTGACTTGACTTGCCCGGTACAGGCATCTTGACACCCTGGTCCTTCCAATCCCACACGAACTCTCCCGCCATAGCCGGGTAAGGTTCGTAAATGTCTCTGAAGTAATCTATTTCGTTACCCATAGAGTTGCCCATAGCGTGTGTGTTCTCGCACTGAATGTGTGGCCGCTGACCCGTCTTTCCCATACGGCTCTTGGCCGTAGAAAGCATATTGTCGTAGCTGCCATACATCGTGCTCGACACGTCACTCCATTGGCTATTACCTTCATAATGAGTGATACGACTGGTGTCGAGTGCTTTGATGGTTTGCATGACGCTTTGGAAATTATTGCCGCCTCCACTTTCATTACCAGCACTCCAGCCAAAGATACAAACATGATTGCGTAAGGTGCGGACTTGTCTTTCGTTACGTTCCACCATTGGCTGGCGGAAGAGTTCTACACTGGAAAGACCTTGATTCCCATGACATTCAACGTCTGCCTCGGCAAGGACATAAAGTCCATACTGGTCGCAAAGCTCGTAGAAATAGGGATTGTTGGGATAGTGACTTGTGCGGACAGCATTCACATTCAACCTCTTCATCGTCAATACATCTTGAAGCATCTCCTCACGACTGACTGTACGACCTGTCTCTTGACTAAAGTCGTGACGATTAACACCATGAATAACAATGCGTTTACCATTGATTAGTAAAGCTCCGTCTGAACGAATGTCAACCGTTCTAAAACCTATCTTGCAAGCACGCATGTCGACAAGACTTCCGTCGGAAGCCAACAGTCGAAGGGTTAAATCATATAGTTTGGGATGTTCTGCGCTCCATGCTTCAACACCAGAGAATATAATACTTTGTGTGAAACTGGTTGCAGATGAGAGTGTCCTTGTATATTCTTTAACGACATTCGACCCATCGCTTATCGTCATTTGCAGCTTCATGCCGCTTGGCGAACCGCCGTCAAGGGAGACCTGCAACTGGGCTTGTCCTGAAGTTCCCGCAGAAGAGAGTTTCGTTGTATGGAAAAAGAAATCGGCAATTCGCTTGTCTGGCGCTGACCATAGATATACATCGCGAGTGATTCCGGTAAGCCGCCAATAGTCCTGACACTCAAGGAACGAACCGCTTGTAAACCGATAAATCTGTAATGAAATGTTATTCTCGCCTTCACGCACATAGTCGCTTATGTCGAAGTCACTGGGCAAATATGAGTCCTCGGCATAGCCCACGAACTTACCATTTACCCAAACATAGTATCCATGACCTGCTCCATTGAAACGTATAAATGTCTTACGAGACAGCCATCCATCGGGAAGTGTGAAACTGCGGCGATAGCAACCGACCGGGTTCTTCATCTGTTCATTGTAAGTATAGTAATCTGGACGCGAACCCATCACAGAGTAATCGCTCGTATAGGTAAAAGGATAACGCGTGTTGATATAGAGGGGCTTGTCCCAACTCTTACCATTCCGGATGCCATACATTTGCCAAGGCATCGGCACCGTAATATTGTCCCAGGAACTTACATCGTATGAATCAGCATAGAATCCTGCCGGAACTTTGTTGGGAAGAGCACTCCATCGAAATTTCCAAATACCGTTAAGGTCAAGATAGTAAGGCGATTTAGACAAATCCAGCGAATGTGCGCTATCTGCTTCTGCAAATGGGATACTGAGATCGTGACTCTGAATGCGGTTAAGATTTGTAACGCCAACATCATCCCACTCTGTCATGGTCTGCGGGAAAACAGCAAGTGTTACAAGGCTGAACAAAAGAAACAGAATCTTATTCATCGTCATAAAATATTAGAAATTGCGATACAAAAGTAAGAAAAATAAATTAAACCAAACGACTTATCAGGAAGAAAAGATGGATATCTCTTGTCAAGTTGCTAAAGTTGGCTCGACATGTTGACGAAGTTGGCACGCGTTACAGGAAAACGGAGCATAAAAAGAAAAAAGGCTTGCCATTTTCTGTGGTAAGCCCAAATGCTTTAGAACATTGTGGAGAATATCGGGCTCGAACCGATGACCTCTTGCATGCCATGCAAGCGCTCTAGCCAGCTGAGCTAATCCCCCTTGGTTCGTTTTGCGGTACAAAAGTACTCACTTTATGTCGAACCTGCAAATAAATAAACTCTTTTTTTGCAATAAAGGGCAAAAAATCGTACTTTTGCACGCAGAACAACAATTTGAGTAGAATGAAACGATATATAGCTAGTCTCTTCTTCGTCAGCCTGACTCTATGGATTCTCGCTGTTCCTGCAATGAGAATTCGCAGGAGCGTGACCTTGGACGACGGTCGGACTGTCATGGTGACGGCTTATGGCGACGAGGACTTTGACTACTTGCTAACTGACGATGGCGAGGTTATACTGAACCAAGACAGCGTCTTTCACGCAACCGGACTGACCCTTGAAGAATATGTTACCACTCTACCCCAGAAACCACAGAATGCAAAAAGACGAGTAGGAAGCCTTGCCTCTGCGCTTGTACAACCATACGGCGTGAAGAAGATTCCTGTCATCCTTACTGCTTTCAAAGATAAGAAATTCAGCGTAGCACTTTCAGACCAAAAAGTAAACGCATTCTATAACAACTTCTTTAACGGCGAAGACATCTATGGTTCCACTGGCAACTGGGGCAGCGTAAGGCAATACTTCATCGACCAAAGCCAAGGACAATTCCTGCCAGAGTTTACCATCATCGGTCCGATAGAACTCGATAGCACTTACAGCTACTACGGGAAGCAAAGTGGCTCCACAATCGATTTGCACTATACAGACTTCATCAAAGAGTCCTTCGTTAAGTCTTATTCTCTGGAAAACGACTGGATGCAATACGACAACGACGGCGATGGCGATGTCGATATGTGTGCTATCATTTTTGCAGGACTTGGACAGAACTACACAAACAACTATGGTGACAAAAATACCATTTGGCCAAAAGAGCAACCGACATCCTATACATTTAACGGCATAAAACTCG
>Ga0247610_10005627_pt1 | contig 13159 bp, 10 predicted proteins | sample 174DNAGHGhighgp2_FD_193483 | JGI IMG/M metagenome (GOLD analysis project Ga0247610, IMG submission 193483) | Sheep rumen microbial communities from Palmerston North, Manawatu-Wanganui, New Zealand - 1742 DNA GHGhigh gp2 | ecosystem: Host-associated > Mammals > Digestive system > Stomach > Rumen...
AAAACCCTGAAAAAGACTGGCAGAAGGTGCTGCTGGAAGCTGCAGAGCCGCCTCCACAACTGGAGCTGGATTTTTAGGGAAGGGGCTTGGAACTGTCACTCGAAATCGCCCACACTGGTTTACAGAGTATTACGGCTACGAAAAACTTATTTTTTGTTTTTAGCGGACAGCAATAAAAAAAATCCATCAACCAGGGGTTAAAAATTTTTGCGAACCCCTTGACAAAACGTGTTTTTTGTTGTATCTTTGCTGTCGGATTATAGTATTCACAAACATCAAACCATGGAACAGAAAAATCCGGTGGCAGAGGCCCGGAGATATGTGACCACGCACTTGCCCGGTCCGCAATCCTCCTGAAAGCAGGGGAATAGGGGTTGCCCGCAGCTTATCGAAGCGACTGGCTCCGTTCTTTCCAATAGGTCTCCATCTCCTCCAACGATTTGCCGGTCGTTTCGGGCACCATCTTCCAGATGAAGAGGGCCGCGAGGATGCCCATCAGCCCGTAGAGCCAGTAGGCGAAACCATGATTGAACAGATTGGTGAGCGTCTCGTTCTTGTCGAGCATCGGGAACGTCCATGAAACCAGGAAGTTGGAAATCCACTGCGAGGCCACGGCCACGGCCATCACCATGGAGCGGATGGAGTTGGGGAAGATTTCGGACAGCAGTACCCAGCAGACGGGGCCCCACGACATGGCGAAGCCGGCGGTATAGACGAGCATGCAGACCAGCGAGCCGACACCCACGTTGTGGGTGTGGAAGGTGGTGCCGAGGACGAACATGGAAAGTGCCATCACCAGAGCCCCGATAATCATCAGAGGCCGCCGGCCGAAGCGATCGACCGTGAGGATGGCGAGGATGGTGAAGACGAGGTTCACCGCACCCACAACGGCCTGTTGAAGCAGGGCCGTGTCGGTGGCGGAACCCATGGTCTTGAAAATTTCGGGGGCGTAATAGAGCACCACGTTGATGCCGATGAACTGCTGCAGCGAGGCTAACAGCACCCCCACCACGATGATGGGGACTCCGTAGTTGCGGATGGGCACCACGAGGGCGACCAGGAAGCTGGCGACCAACGAGATCTCAAAGGCACTGGCCACATGGCACAGTCTCAAAACGATGAAGCCGGCCACCAAGAAAAAGAGCCAGGTGAGCAAGAAAACGTAGAACGGCTGCATGGGAGCCTCTTTTTCGGCGAGGCTTTCGCGAATGGCGGTCATCTCCTTTTCGGCGCTGTCGCCGGAGATTTTTCGCAGCACGGCCAGGGCCTTCTCGTCGCGGCCGCGCATCACCATGTAGCGCGGAGTCTCAGGCACGAAGCAGAGTGCAACGAGGAAAAGGCCTGCGGGAATCATCTCGGAGGCGAACATCCAGCGCCACCCGTATTGGTGAAGCCAGGTCGCATCTCCCTGCTGCGCGATGCCATAGTTCACGAAGTAGATGATGAGCATCCCCAGCACGATGGCGAACTGGTTCCACGACACCAAGGTGCCACGCTTGTCGGAGGGCGCCACCTCGGCGATGTACATCGGGGAGACCATCGAGGCGATGCCCACGCCGATGCCACCGCTGATGCGGTAGAAGACGAAGTGGCGCAGGAACGTGTAGTCGCCGTCGCCGGGCATCCCGAAGAAAATCTCGGGCCATGCCGAGCGTAGGGCGGAGAACAGGAAAAGGACGGCCGCGATAATCAGCGAAGGCTTGCGCCCAAACTTCTGCGAAAGCCATCCCGCTGCACACGCCCCGATGATGCAGCCAATCAGGGCGCTGCTCACCACAAAGCCCTCCAATGAGTGGGCTTGCGCCGTAGGCAAATTTTGCGGCTCTATGAAAAAGACCCGCAACGATTCCACTGTGCCGGAAATCACCGCTGTGTCGTAGCCGAACAACAAACCGCCCATCGTGGCCACTAAGGTCAGGGCGAAAACGTACCATCTGCTCTGTTTCATATTGGGTTATTGAGTTATTGGCATGTTGTTGCTGAAATATAATTGTACATTATACATTGTACATTGATTACAGGTACATGCCGACTATCATTTCGTAGAGTTCCTGTTGGCCGCTGCGTTGTTCCGGTTCGGGGAGCTGCAGGGCGATGTTACGCAGGTCCTCCAAGGTGAGTTTTCCATCCTCGAAGGCCTTGCCTTGGCCCTCGTCGAAGGAGGCGTAGCGCTGGGTGCGCATCTTCACGAGGTCGGAGTTCTCGAGGATGGCGGCGGCGGTGAGCAATCCGCGCGCGAAGGCGTCCATGCCGCTGATATGCGCGTAGAAGAGGTCCTCCAAGTCGGTGGAGTTGCGGCGCGTCTTGGCATCGAAGTTGGTCCCGCCAGTGGTGAATCCGCCACCCTGCAGGATCACTAACCATGCCATCGTCAGCTCGTAAGGATCGATCGGGAACTGGTCGGTGTCCCAGCCGTTCTGGTAGTCGCCGCGGTTGATGTCGATGCTGCACAGCATGCCCGCGTCGGCGGCACACTGCAGCTCGTGCTCGAAAGTGTGGCCGGCCAGCGTGGCGTGATTCACCTCGATGTTCAGCGCAAAGTCCTTGTCCAGCCCGTAGTGTCTGAGAAACCCGATGACCGTCTCGGCATCGACATCGTATTGGTGCTTGGTGGGTTCCATCGGCTTCGGCTCGATGAGGAACGTGCCCTTGAAGCCCTGCTTGCGGCCGTAGTCTCTCGCCATCGTCAACAGCATGGCCAGATGCTCCTTCTCGCGCTTCATGTCGGTGTTGAGCAGCGACATGTAGCCTTCCCGTCCGCCCCAAAAGACGTAGTTCTGACCGCCGAGGGCGATGCAGGCATCGATGGCGTTCTTGATTTGCGTGGCGGCGAAAGCGGTGACATGGAAGTCGGGGTTGGTGGCGGCGCCGTTCATGTAGCGTTTGTGGCCGAAGACGTTGGCGGTGGACCATAGAAGTTGCTTTCCTGTGGCCTGCTGCAGCCCTTGGGCGTGTTCCACCATCGTGGACAGCCGTTTCTCGAACTCGGAGAGTGAGTCGCCGGGCTCCACCACATCGACATCGTGGAAGCAGTAGTAGGGTATGCCGCACTTGGTCATGAACTCAAAGGCGGCATCCATCTTCAGCTTGGCACGGGAGATGGGGTCGGCGGCGGCGTTCCACGGAAAGGTCTTCGTGGGGCCGCCGAATTGATCGACGCCGTCGGCGCAAAGGGTGTGCCAATAGGCCATCGCGAACTTGAGGTGCTCGCGCATGGTCTTGCCCATCACCACACGGTTCTCGTCATAATAGTGGAAAGCCAACGGATTCTTGGAATCCTTGCCTTCGAAATGGATTTTCCCCACCTTAGGGAAAAATGCGGTTGAACCTTGATAATATTCCATATTGTTTGATTTATTTCCGCTTGAATCTGCAAAAGTACATTTTTCTTTTAAATTTGGGCGATCCGCTGCCGCAGCAGTTCTTTCCATCGTGCGTAAGCGTCGATGCATGCGGCGCGGAGAGCAGGGGCGGGCTCCACAACGGCAATCCTGCGGAGAGGGCGGAATGCCTCGTCGGGTGTGGAGTAGCGACCGCTTCCCAATGCTGCACCGATAGCCGCACCCTGAGCGCCGTTAGTATCGTAGAGTTCGATGACCGCATCGGCGACTGTCGCCAGCGTGGTGCGAAAGACCGGACTGAGGAACAGGTTCGCGTACCCGGCCCGGATGACGCGCGTGCTCATGCCGGTCTGCTGCATGATGTCCATGCCGTATTTGAAAGAGAAGGCTACCCCTTCCTGCGCAGCGCGCGCCAATACGCTGGCATCGTGTATGTTGAAGTTGATGCCATGGATGGAAGAGCCGATCTGCCGGTTTTCAAGGATGCGCTCGGCACCATTTCCGAAAGGAAGTATGGAAACACCGTCCGAGCCGGCCGGAGCCTGTGCCGCCATGTCGTTGAACTCTTCGTAGCTCTTACCCGATGCAATCATCCGCTTCATCCACGCATTCTGGATCCCCACACCGTTGGTGCAGTGCATCACACCCAAACGGGGGACTGCGGCAAGGTGGTTTACGTGTGCGAACATGTTGATACGGGACTTCGGATCAGTGCAGACTTGGTCGCTGATGCCATAAACCACCCCAGATGTTCCGGCGGTAGAGGCCACTTCACCAGGATTCAAGACATTGAGGGACAATGCATTGTTGGGCTGGTCGCCAGCCCGGTAGCAGATGGGAATGCCGGCGGGCAGACCGAGTTCGGCAGCCGCAGATCCTGTCAGGAAGCCCTGCTCTCCAAAAGTCGGCACTTGTTCGGGAATCATCTCTTCGGGGATGCCGAGGCAACGCAGCAGCGGTTCCGACACCCTGTTCTCGCGAAAGTCCCAGAACATGCCTTCGGAAAGTCCGGGTACCGTAGTGCGCACTTCGCCGGTCATCCGCATGGCGATGTAGTCGCCGGGCAGCATGAATTTGTGTACTCGGTCGAAAATGCCGGGCTCGTTTTCCCGTACCCAAGCCAGTTTGGCGGCTGTGAAGTTGCCGGGCGTGTTGAGCAGATGTTGCAGACAATAGTCGTGGCCCAGCGTCTCGAATGCCCGCTCCCCATAGGGCACGGCTCGACTGTCACACCAGATGATGCTTGGTCGAAGAGTTTGCAACTGCTTGTCAACCAGCACCAAACCATGCATTTGGTAGGTGATGCCGATGGCTTTGATGGCCTCAGGTGGAATGCCCGCTGTGTGAAGGGCAGAGTGGAGGGCTGTTTTCAGGTAAACCCACCAGTCGTTGGGGTTTTGTTCCGCCCATCCGTCTTGCGGGGCGTTGATGGGGGCCTCTGATTGCGGAGCGAAGGCCGAAGCCGCCGCGGATCCCGTCTCGCCGTCCATCAGGACGGCTTTCACGGAGGAGCTGCCGAGGTCTATTCCAAGGAAGTATGCCATGTTTTGGGAGTTATGTGATTAAAAAACGGCGGAAACCGTCTTGTTCCCGCCGTATTTTATGATGGAAAAAGTAATTACTTGTTGTAGCGTTCCTTCAGGACTTTGATCATATCGACGGTCATGGAGGCGAGGTCGTATTGCGGTTTGAAGCCCCACTCCTCGCGGGCGCAGTGGTCGTCCATTTGGTTCGGCCAGGAGTCGGCGATGCTTTGGCGCAGTTCGTCGTATTGGTACTCCATCTGGAAGTCGGGGATGTGCTTCTTGATTTCGTTGAAAATCATCTCGGGCTCGAAGCTCATGGCCGTGATGTTGAAGGAGTTGCGGTGAATGAGCTTGGCCGGGTCGGCTTCCATGAGGTCCATGGCGGCTTTGAGGGCATCGGGCATGTACATCATGTCCATGAAAGTGCCTTTTGCGATGGGGCAGGTGAACTTCTCGCCCTTCACAGCAGCATAGTAAATTTCCACGGCGTAGTCGGTGGTGCCGCCGCCGGGAAGCGTGACATTGGAGATGAGGCCGGGGAAACGGACCGAGCGGGTGTCAACGCCGAAACGTTTGAAATAGTAGTCGCTGAGCAGCTCGCCGGTGACCTTGGTGACGCCATAGATGGTCTTCGGGCGTTGGATGGTGTCCTGCGGGGTCATATCGTGGGGGGTGTCGGGACCGAAGGCGCCGATGGAACTCGGGGTGAAGAGGGCGCAGCCAAACTCGCGGGAGACTTCCAGGCAGTTGAGCAGTGCGCCGATGCCGACGTTCCAGCCGAGCATGGGGTTGGCCTCCGCCTTGGCGGAGAGGATGGCGGCGAGGTTGTAGATGGCGTCGATGTTGTATTTTTTCACCGCGTCGGCGATGTCTTGCGCGTTGGTGGCATCAATCTTGCAGGATGGACCGGCATCGGCCAAATCACCCTTCAACGGGTAAATCATGTCGGCGGCAACTACGTTGTCGGTACCATAAACTGCACGCAATGCGGGGGTTAACTCGGAACCAATCTGTCCGCAAGCTCCAATGACCAATATCTTTTTCATCTTCTATCTGTTTTTTGTGAATACATTTTTTTGAGGGTGCAAAGGTACATTTTATTCAAAAACAACACATAGGTTTTGGATTTTTTTCTGCCGGCAGTTGTTGAAGCAACGACCTGTCTAAGAATCAGAATTACAAAAAAAGAGACGGCAACTGTCGTCTCTATCCTTTTTGTAATTCGTCGGGGTGAGAAGACTCGAACTTCCGACCCCTTGCACCCCATGCAAGTGCGCTAGCCAACTGCGCCACACCCCGAATCATTTACGGCGGCAAAGATAGTATTTTTTTTGATGATTCATCCAAAGTGACATTTTTTTTCTTCATTCTTTATCTAACTGGTTCTTAACGACATAACAGCATATCCAAAGAAAAGCTGTTAAGTCAACCCTCATAAAACCGTCATATTTTGGCGGATTTCTTGCATCAGCAGACATATTCAGGAAAGGAAGTCAAGAATCCCCACAAAGGACATAAAGGCCACCAACGAGGCCCAGAACGCCAGGGCTAAATCAGGAACAGGGCATAAAAAAAGGACGACATTGCGGTCGTCCTCATTATTTACATGTTATGGGGACACGAATAATCGCGTCCTACTCGGAATCCGATCAGATAGTGTGGTAGGGTTGCAAGAGACCCTTGCCAATCTCCACGGCCTCCTCGTTCTTGGGGATAAGATGGTGGTGGCGTTCGGGAAGGGATTTCATCAACCCTTTGTGCAACATCTCGGGGGTGACAAGGGGTTTCACTTTCAGGAAACCGCCCAGCACGATCATGTTGAACAGTTTGGAGATGCCCAGCTCGCTGGCTTTGTCGGTAGCGGCCACCTGGTAGATGTTGATGTCCTTGCGGGTCGGGTGATGGGTGATGCCGTTAGGGTCGTAAATCAACAGACCGCCAGGTTTCACGGCCGACTCGAACTTGTCCATCGACTGTTGGTTCAGGATGATGGCCGTGTCGAACTGGTTCAAATAGGGGGAGCAGATGCGTTCGTCGCTGAGGATAACGGTAACGTTGGAAGTACCGCCGCGCATTTCAGGACCGTAGGAAGGCAACCAGCTCACTTCTTTATCTTGCATAATGCCGGCGTAAGCCAGGATTTTGCCCATGGAGAGCACACCCTGACCGCCAAAGCCTGCTATAATGATTTCTTCAGTCATTGCTTTGTGATTTTAATGATTTATTTTTTTCTCAGTGAAAAGATGGTTTCGTTGGGCTGGTCGAAGGTGGCGACGCGCTCGATGAAACCAGGGGCGAACTTGCCGTCAACTTTCATGTCGCCGAGCGGGAAGTACTTGAGGGTATTCTCTTCCATCCACTTGTTGGCTTGGACGGGGGTCATTTTCCAACCGGAGTTGCAGTTGGAGGTAACTTCCACGAAGGAGACACCCTTGTTGAGTTTCTGGTTCTCGAAGGCCTGGCGGATGGCTTTCTTGCACTTGCGCGCGGCTGCGGGGGTGTAGACAGCCTGGCGTGTGACGAAGTAGGTGCCGGGCAGCTGGGCCAGGGCCTCGGTGAGACGCATGGTGTGGCCCATGATTTTGGGGTCGCGGCCGTAGGGGCAGGTCACGGTCTCCATACCTTCCAGGGTGGTGGGAGCCATCTGGCCGCCGGTCATGCCGTATATGCCGTTGTTGATGAAAATCATCGTGATGTTTTCGCCACGGTTGCAGGCGTGCATCACTTCGGCGCAGCCGATGGAGGCCAGGTCGCCGTCACCTTGGTAGGTGAACACGAAAGTGTCGGGGCGCAGGCGTTTGATTGCAGAAGCGCAGGCCGGGGCGCGGCCGTGAGCGGCTTCCACGAAGTCCACGTCGAAGTAGTTGTACGCCAACACGGAACAACCCACGGGAGAAATACCGACGACATTGTTTTGGATGCCCATCTCTTCGATCACCTCAGCGACGATTCTGTGCACGACGCCGTGACCGCAACCAGGACAATAGTGCATCGTTGCATCCGTCAGGACGGGGGTGCGTTTGTACACTAAATTTTCGGGTTTGATTATATCTTCTCTTGTCATAATTTCAAGTGCTTAAATTATTTAACCATTTTTTTCAAAGCATCGAGAATCTCGACCGGGGTCGGGATCACGCCACCGTAGCGGCCGTAGTGCTCCACGGGGACTTTGCAGTCCACGGCGAGTTTCACGTCCTCGATCATCTGGCCAGCGTTCATTTCCACGCTGAGGATGCTCTTCATGCGGCTGCCAATCTCCTTGACGGCTTTTGTCGGGAAGGGCCACAGGGTGATCGGGCGGACAAGACCGACCTTGATGCCTTCTGCGCGGGCCATTTCGACGGCCTTCATGCAGATACGGGCAGCGGAGCCGTAAGCCACGAAGAGGTACTCGGCGTCATCGCATTGGATGGCCTCGTGACGGGCATCTTCCTCCTCGCACTTTCTGTACTTGGCCTGGATGCGGTCGTTGATGGCTTCCTGTTTGAGGGCCTCCAGTTCAAGGGAGGTCACGATGCGGTGTTTGCCGGTGGAACGGTGACCGGTGGCAGCCCACGGGCAGTTTTTCTCAATATATTCGTCGGTCCAACGCGGTTTGTAGTCGTCAACCATCACTTTTTCCATCACCTGGCCGATGACACCGTCGGAAAGGATGGCGACCGGGTTGCGGTACTTGAAAGCGAGGTCGAAGCCCAGTTCCACGAAATCGTACATCTCCTGCACGGATGCGGGGGCGAGGGTGATCAGGCGGTAGTCGCCATGGCCGCCGCCCTTGGTGGTCTGGAAATAGTCAGACTGGGAGGGTTGGATGGTGCCAAGGCCGGGGCCGCCGCGCACCACGTTGACGCACACTGCGGGCAGTTCTGCGCCGGCGATGTAGGAGAGGCCTTCCTGCATGAGGGAGAATCCGGGGGAAGAAGAAGAGGTCATGACGCGTTTGCCGGCAGCGGCTCCTGCATACACCATGTTGATGGATGCCAGCTCACTCTCGGCTTGCAACACCACCATGCCGGTGGTCAGGTATGGTCTTTCTGCCATCAGGTGCTCCAGCACTTCTGATTGCGGCGTAATGGGATAGCCGAAATAGCCGTCGCAGCCACAACGGATGGCAGCTTCTGCAATGGCCTGGTTTCCCTTCATTAATACTAATTCTTTTGCCATTTTAATAGATGTTTTAATTAATTGTTGTTTAATTTCCTGATTCAATCGCGATTAGCATTTCGCGCGATACACTTCAATGACCCCGTCAGGACAAATCACCGCACAGCTGGCACAGCCGATGCAGGCATCCTCGTTGACCATTTCCAGATAGTTGTAACCCTTTGCATTCACCTTGTGGGAAAGCGCAATGCACTTCGGGTCTTGCGGACAACCGGTTATGCAGACAGCACAACCTTTACATTTTTCGGTGTCGATGACTAAAGCTCCTTTAAATGCCATAATTTTAATATTTTAGTTTGTTACTTTATTGATTGTTTGTTAATTGCACACAACAAATATCAAGGGGCAAAGGTACAATTTTTTTCCATACGGCACCACTTTTGTTCTTTTATTTGTGCCGAGAACGGTTTTCAGGCGCATAATAGCGGTGACATTGTCGGAAAAGTGCGTTGTTCCGCGACTGGCCCAAGACAGAAGCCATGCGCAGGAAAAATCACAACACACTGAAAAGCAATGCATTAAGCCATATTAATGCAAATAAATAGCTTATATACAGAAGATTACAAGACAGACGCAACGGCCTGTCAGGAAGCGTCTGCCTTTTCCTTACCCTGTTTCAGAACATCCCGCTGAGAAGCCGCACCGCAAAAGCCGCCAACCACGCAATTCCGGTGGTGTAGAAAATATTGAAGAGCATCCATCTGGTGCCTGCCTCCCGCTTGATGGCGGTGAGGGCGGCCACGCACGGGAAATAGAGCAGAATGAAGACCATGAAACCGAAAGCCACCCATGGGGTGAAGACCGGCTTTCCGGCGTCAGGGCCGGACGACCAAGTATGCGTCTGCAGGCTCTTCTGCAGGGCCGATGAGTTCTCGTCGGCCTCTGCGTCGCTGTGGTAGAGCACGCCCATGGAAGAGACCACAATTTCTTTGGCGGCGAATCCTGTGATAAGGGAAACCCCCATCTGCCAGTCGAAGCCGAGGGGACGGAACACCGGCGCCACGAACTTGCCGAACCTGCCGATATAGGAGTTCTCGATCTGGCAGGCCGAACGGTCCAGCTCCAACTGCGCGATGACTGCGGTCTTCTCAGCCTCAGGCATCGCCCCATCTGCCTCCACCTGCTCGATCTGCGCAGTGTAGGCGTCGATTTGCGGACTGTGCTGCGGGAAGTACTCCAACGCCCAAATGATGACCGTGGCCACGAGAATGACCGTCCCCATCTTTTTGAGATACTGCACACTTTTGTCCCACATGTGGACCACCGCATTGCGGAAAGTCGGGATGCGGTAGGGCGGCAGCTCCATCACGAACTGGTCGCGCTCATTCTTGAAAGCCGCCTTTTTGACTACCAACGAGGTGACGACAGCCGTCAAGATGCCAAGAAGGTAGATGAATGTAAGGATAAGTCCCTGGTGTTTCGCGAAAAAGGCGGAAATGAGCAACAGATAAACCGGCAGCCGCGCCGAACATGACATGAACGGCACCGTGATGATGGTGAGGATGCGGTCCTTGCGGTTTTCCAAGGTACGGGTGGCCATGATGGCCGGCACGCTGCAGCCGAACCCGATGATGTAGGGGATGAACGATTTGCCGTGCAGCCCCATCCTGTGCATCAGTTTATCCATGATAAAGGCGGCGCGGGCCATATAGCCCGTGTCTTCCAATATGGAAATGAAAAAGAAGAGAATCAAGATGTTAGGCAGAAAAGAACAAACTCCCCCAACCCCGGCGATGATGCCATCGACAAGCAGATTCTTGACGATGCCGTCAGGCAGGACCCTGGAGGTGACACCACCGAGCCAGCCAAAGAACATCTCCAACCACTCTTGCGGATAAGCCCCGAGGGTAAAGGTCATCTGGAACATGAACCACAGGAAAAACACCAGAATGGGAAACCCCAGCCATCTATTAGTCAATATTTTATCGATTGAGTAGGCAGGTTGTTTGTCTTTATCCTTTCCTTGGGTATAGGTTTCCAGCAGTGCACCGCGCACGAATCCGTATTTCGCGTCGGCCACGATGGTGCCCGCATCCTCATGGTACTGCTTTTCGATTTGCGCACGTTGTTCGGCAGCCACCTTGCCAACGCTGCCGTCATCGTCGAATTTGTCCACCAATGCCGCAATCGTCTTGTCGCCGGCCAGCATCTCAATGGCCAAGTAACGGGTGGAATACGCACCCGAAAGGTCCAGGTGTTCTCTCATCTCCTCCTTGATAATCCCGATGGATTTCTCCAAGTCGGCACCGTAATTGATGTGGATGTGCTTGGTGCTTTCCTCAAGGTTTTCGTAAAGACCGACAATCTTGGCCATCACATCGTCGATGCCAACGCCCCGTGAAGAGACAGTGGGCACAATAGGAAAGCCGAACAGCTCGCTGAGGGTGTCAAGATCGAGCTTGTCGCCGTTTTTTTCCAGCTCGTCATACATGTTGAGAGCCATCACCATGGGCACGTTCATGTCGATGAGCTGGGTAGTGAGGAAGAGGTTGCGCTCGAGATTGGAAGCATCGGCGATGTTGAGTACGATGTCGGGATGCTGTTCCATAATATACTGGCGCACATAAAGTTCCTCTGGTGTATATTCGGTGAGGGAGTAGGTGCCAGGAAGGTCGGCGAGAGCGATAGTATAATCCTTATATTTAAAGTACCCGAGCTTGGAATCGACAGTGACACCGCTATAGTTGCCGACCTTCTCCCTCATGCCTGTGGCATGGTTGAAGAAGGAGGTCTTTCCGCAGTTGGGGTTGCCGACGAGGGCGACATTAATCCTCTTGCCCTCCTTGCCAAGAATGCGTTCGGTCTCCTCGGTGATGGTGCCGTGGAAAAGGTAGTTGTTGGCGACCTCCTCGGTGACAGGCACCACCTCCACGCGCTGGGCCTCGATGCGTCGCAACGACACGTGGCCTTGCATAATCTCATACTCAATAGGGTCGCGCAAGGGGGCGTTGCGGATGACTTTGACCTTCTCGCCACGCACAAAACCCATCTCCATTAAACGGTGACGGAAACTCCCGTGTCCCGTAATACGCACTATCACACCATATTCACCCGTCTTCACATCGGCGAGCGTCAACACTTTTTTCACACTTTCCTCGTTACTCATATCCGATTTTTTACACACTGCAAAAGTGCAATTTCCACAAAATGAGACTATCCCCATTTTTAGGGATTTTTCTTTTCACATTCTCTACCACAATATGTTGACAACCGACCCCGCAGGCTCTTTTTCGTGATTTGCGTTTCTTTCAAATATTTTTTTTGAAAGAGTGATATATAATAAAATAAATTGTATATTTGCCGCCGAAAACAAACAAACTAAACGAACATATTAAATCACTAAAAATAACAAATAATTCTAAAATTTTCAAACCTTAAAAACAGAGTATGAGTACATTAGTCGAATTTTTAAAAAACTTTCTGATGAGCCCTGTCGGAACATTCTCCACCATTGCAAGCTTTCTCGGCATCGTCACTTGGATTGTCGTCGCTGCCACAAGAAAGGTAACCAAACTCGAAATGTCCCAAAAACATTTGGAGCAAGGCCACTTGAACATTGTAAAAAAAATCGACCAGCTGGCCTCCGACATGCGCGACGGCTTTCAAAAGATGGACGAACGGTTCAAGAAAGTGGACGAACGATTCGAAAAGATGGAGCAAAAAATGGACGAACGATTCGAGAAAGTGGACGAGCAATTCGGGAAAATGGAGCAAAAGATGGATAAAAAGTTCGAAAAGATGGAACAAAAAACGGACAAACGATTCGAGAAGATGGACCGGCAATTCGAGAAAATCAACGAACGAATCGGGAAAGTGGAAGAGGACATCTCAGAAATCCGGGAAGACGTCTCCATGCTAAAAGCAGACGTGAAGATTCTCCAGAACAACCACTCCATCACAAGAAACAAACCGGATATCAAATTAAACCGGCAATCCAAGAAAAGGAACACTCGCTTCGTCTGTTGACATCGCGCCAAGTCACCAACAGGCACCTCTGCAATGCGATAATCTTGAGGACCCCTACAATACCGTGAATGCCCCCTTGATCACATATTGCTTTCCCTTGAAGTTTTTGTAACGAACTATGTAGCTATATGTTGTATCAATGAGCCTTTTCCCCTTCACCTCGCC